>Ga0315273_10007091_pt1 | contig 14018 bp, 13 predicted proteins | sample YL17G02_0_MG_FD_205753 | JGI IMG/M metagenome (GOLD analysis project Ga0315273, IMG submission 205753) | Sediment microbial communities from Yellowstone Lake, YNP, Wyoming, USA - YL17G02_0 | ecosystem: Environmental > Aquatic > Freshwater > Lake > Sediment | place: USA: Wyoming | collected... | reverse complement strand
TCGACATCGGGACGCTGCTGCTGCTCCCGGGCCTGCTCGTCGCCCTTGGCCGGCCGCGCAAGTGGGTACTGCTATACGCGTGGCATCCTCTGATGGTGGGTGAAGTTGTCGCCCGCGGCCATCTCGACAGTGTCGGAATTTTCTTCTTGGTGCTGGCGATGCGTGTACTGGCCCTGCCCTCGCCGAGGGCGAGGGCGCTGGCCGGCGCCGCCCTCGCCGCGAGCGTCCTGGGGAAGGGCTACGCCATCCTCGCGCTGCCGTTCCTGCTGCTTTCGGCCCGGCCCCGCCGCCTCTGGTTCGTGCTGGGATTCGCGTCGGCGACGGTCGCGGCCTATCTGCCCTTCGCGTCGGCCGGCTGGGGCGTGCTCGATGGCATCAGGATATACAGCCGGGACTGGGTGGGCTACGGGAGCATCTTCCCTCTGCTCGATGCCGCTCTCACTCCGCTCACGCCTAAGCACACGACCGCCGCCCGCGTTGCGTGCGGCATAGGCATCGTGTCTTGGGTGATCCTCCTCCTGGCTAGGCGGCGGGGGGACAGCCGGCTGGAGACGGCCTGCGACTCGACCTTCCTGGCGCTGGCCGGGTTCTACGTACTCAGCCCGGTGCTCTACCCCTGGTACCTCTCGTGGACAGTCCCCTTCCTCTGTCTGCGACCCCGCCCGGGCTGGCTGATCTTCACCGGAACTGTCTTCCTGTTCTACGCGCAGGCGTTCACGCCGGTCCGCACGGGCTTCTGGTACGTGAGCCTACTGGAATATGGCGTGCCGCTACTAGTGGCAGGCGCGTTCGCCCTACGCGGTCGCAGTGGGAGAGCGCCTGGAGATAGTCGGTGACCGGCTCTGTGCGGTCAAGACCTGATACGCCCGCCGGCGAGTTGACCGGCGACCGCCGATGCCACCAGCAGCGGGATCGCCCACAGCCCAATCCCGGACAAGATCCGACAGGCCGCGATCAGCGGGATGGAGAGGTGGACATACACGAACCAGCGCCAGGAGAGCGGTCGGCATCGGCTGCGGAGGTAACCCAGCGGTACGTTCACCGTCAGAGCCAGGGCCACCAGCCCGCCTAGCGGCATAGCGCCCCTGCCTGACCGCTCCGCGTGGTCGACCTTGGCGCCCGAGATCGCGCGACCCTATGGGCTCTCATCGGGGCGTGGGCCGGTCTCAACCGTACACGCCGCAGACCTTGTTGATGGCGCCTGCGACCTGGCGGCAATCCCCGGCCGTCCACCATTGGTCCGTGTAGATGTACACCGCCCGGCTGAGTAGATCGACCGACCGCTTGCACATATCCTCCGAGTACTTCGGCAGCGGACCTTCGTAGTAGGCACAAGTGAACGGGCAGCCCTCCGGTGTCGCCGTCTTCTGCTTCAGGATGTGCTCCCAGTAGCTGTAGATGTGCCAGTCCCGCGACGACTTGGTGCCGCGAGACCCCGCGCTTAACCCCTCCGCCCGCAGCGCCGTCGCGATGCTCTCGGCGGCCTGGCGATCCTTGGCCAGCAGGATCAGGGAATAGCCGACATCTCCCATGATATCGTTGCTGCGCCGGAGCCGCGTCTCCGGGAACTCCTTGAGAGCGCCTGTGATGCGCCGCAATACGGCGTTGTAGCGCTTGGCCTGCGCCTTGGTCTTCTTCAGTTGCACCAGATTCGCGGCGCCTTCCATCTCTGACATGCGGAAGTTCTGGCCGCAGAACAATTCGCCCGGCCGTCGCTCCTCCGCGTATCTGTCTGGCCGCCAGCAAGCCGCGGTATCGTGCTGACTCCGCGCCCGGATGTCGAGCCACTCATCGTTGGTCAGCACCAGCCCACCCTCGCCGGCTCCGGTGATCTTGTAGGAGCTAAGGCTGAAACAGCCCATGTTCCCGATGGTGCCGAGAAGCCGGCCCTGGAAGCTTCCGCCGCACGACTGCGCGTTGTCCTCGATCACCATCAGCTTGTGCTTGCGGGCGATCTTCATAATGCGGTCCATGTCGCAGCAGTTCCCGACCATGTGGACCGGCACGATCGCCTTCGTGCGCGGAGTGATCTTCCGCTCCACGTCGGCCGGGTCGATGGTGAGGGAATCGTCCACCTCGGCGATCACGGGGATCGCCTTGGAGGTCACGACCGCTGCCGCGGTGGCGAAGAACGTATAGCCGGGGACGATCACCTCGTCGCCAGGGCCAATCCCACAGGCGACGTAGGCAGCGCTCAACGCCGAAGTTCCGGAGTTCACCGCTAATGCGTGCTTGACGCCGAACAGCTCCCTGGCGTAGGCCTCCAACTGATCGACCTGCGAGGGCCTCGGGTTATAGTAGCGCGCGAGCTGAGGCGAGGGGCGGTCGGCCTCCTTCGCCAGCACCTTCTTGATCTGCTCCTGCGCCTCCCGGCTGTAACCGAAAACGTCGGCCAGCGCGATGAACTCCTCGATCCCGATCTTCGGCCTGCCCTTGCCCTGATAGCCCGAGATCGCCTTCTTCCCCCCGTTGATCGCCAGGGCCTCCGGGGATGCCGCACTGCTCTTCGCCATCTCACTACCTCCGGTCGCTACTCAACTCGGTTCTCGCTACCATACACTCGCCACGGCCGGCGCCTCACTGCGCGGTACCAGACTCAGCGCGCCACTCCGGCACATACTACGGCAGACCCCACAGCCGTAGCAGGCCAACTGGTCCACCACCACCTTCTTGTTGGTTGCACTGTAGCCCAGGGCGCCGAACTGGCAGCCCCGCATACAGGACCGGCACCCGGTGCATATGTCCGGATTGGCCGAAGCCACATACTCCGCGCGGAACATGACCTTCACATCGTGAACGACCGTCGACCGCATCGCCATGCAGTCGGCCCGGTCGCAGTTGCAGATGCCGCCGATGAACGGCGTCATGAATGTCCAGACAGTGTGGCACAGCCCCTCCTTCTCGTGCTCGGCGAACGCCTCAAGCGCCTCTTCGCGGGTGAGCCGTTCGGTGGCCGGGCTATCGGGGCCGGAGATAAAGCTGTTGTCTGTCTCCCCGAGGACCTCTTCCAGCCCACTGCTGGGGTCAAGCGAAATGCCGTAGCAGTACCGCGCTTCTTTGCCGAGCAATGAGTGGCGGCAGATGCACGGCACCCGGGCAATGAAGTTCACGAACCCGAAGATCCGCTCGACATCCTCGATCGGCAACACTTGGCCGAAGTGCTGCTTCTTCATCTTGCGCGTGGCGGCGCTGCTGATGGCGCGCCTTACGACGGGCGGCAGCTTACTCAGCTTCTCGAGCTGCGCCGCGTCGTCCGACACGCCCCCGGGCTTGCTGAAAAAGTCGGTGATCATCTTCCGCCGGCGCACGTCACTCAGCAGATCGCGCGCGTAGTTCCTGGCGTCGAGATACCACTTCTTGCCCTCGCCATGTTGGACACAGAACTCGCACATACTCCGGTCTCCCACTTGGGGTCTAACGCGCTCCCAACTCCGACAACATGAGGTTCCCCACTGACTCTCTCTGGTCCTGCCGCGTGTGAGTCCGTGGAAGGTGCGCGGCGCCTCTGTCTGGAAACGCAGTGACTGCCTGCGTGGGGCCGGAACGGCTCCTCGCCACCGGCGGATTCACCTCATCTCTGGCTCAGGAGAGGCGTGCCATGGCTGACGCGATCACCATTCGGGTCAACGGGGTAGAGCGCACGCTTGCAGTTGACGGCGACCGCAACTTGCTGAGCGTTTTTCGCACCGAGCTTGGCCTCACTGGGACCAAGTACGGGTGTGGGGAGGGACACTGCGGCGCCTGCACCGTGCTGCTCGACGACCAGGCCGTCCGATCCTGCGTTCTCCCAGTCTCTGCGGTCGGCGGGCGCTCCATCACCACCATCGAAGGCCTTGCCGAGAACGGGAAGCTCCATCCCGTTCAGGAGGCATTCCTAGAGGTCCAGGCCATGCAGTGCGGCTACTGCACGCCGGGCCAGATTCTGAATGCGGTATCACTGCTGCGCCGGAATCCGCGCCCGTCGGAACCTGAGATCCGGGACGCCATGTCCGGCAACCTCTGCCGGTGCGCCACCTACGTGCGGATTCTGCGCGCCGTCCAACTTGCTTCGCAGAAGCTATCTGGGTAGGGAGGAGACCTATGGATACCTCCGGATCTGGCATCACCCGTCGCGAGTTCCTGGGCCTGGCGGGAGGCCTGATGATCCTGATCGGCCTGCCTCGCGGACTCGCGTCCGCCGCTGAGGACGCGGCAGAGGCCGAGGCAATCAATGCCTGGCTCCTCATCACGCCCGACAACCGCGTCACCGTCTTCTCGGGGAAGGTGGAGATCGGCCAGGGGCTTCGCACGTCCTTCGCTCAGATGGTGTCCGACGAACTGACGATTCCGTTCTCCTCCGTCGAGATGATCATGGGCGACACGACCCGCGTCCCGTACGATGAGGGCACTTTCGGCAGCGAGTCCACCCGCACCGTTGGACGGCAGATCCGCGCCGCGGCGGCCACCGCGCGGGAGATTCTAGCGAACATGGCGGCGGAAGAGTGGGGCGTGAAGCCCGAGAACCTCGTGATCCGGGACGGCCGCATCTCCCTCGCCAACGACCCCAGCAAGTCCATCAGCCTGGGCGAGCTGACCCAGGGGAAGCGCATCACCCGCACTCTCAAGGGCGAAGCAGGGCTCATGCCCGCCAGCGAGTACAAGGTCGTGGGCAAGCCCGTCCCGCGTGTTGATGGGCCCGCCATCGTCACCGGGGGGGAGCAGTTCGTCGGCGATATTCGCCTCCCAGGAATGCTCTACGGAGCGGTTCTCTACCCGCCGTCTTTCGGCGCCCGCCTGACGGGCGTCGACACCCGCGAGGCCGAGAAGCTTCCCGGCGTAGTGGCGGTGGTGAAGGAAGGCGAATTCATCGGTGTCGTCGCTGAACGCGAGGATATCGCCAGAAGCGCCCGCGGAGCCATCAGAGCCACCTGGCAGGAGGCGAAGCCCGCGGTCCAGGCATCTCTGTATGACAACTTCCGCCGGACCGCGTCGCCCGAGGACACCGTCGTTGACGACAAAGAGGTCGCCTCCTCCTTGTCGAGCGCTCGCCACAGCTTCAATGCTACCTACCGCACCGCCTACGTGGCCCACTCCCCAATGGAACCCCACATCGCGCTCGCCGACTTCAAGGAAGGCGGCGTCACCGTCTGGTCGAGCACGCAGACGCCGTTCCCTCACCGCGACGACCTCATCAAGGCCCTCAACCTGGAGGCCTCGAAGGTTCGCGTCCTGATGCCGCGGGTCGGCGGCGGCTTTGGTGGGCGGGAGAACTCCGACGTTGCCGTCGCCGCGGCCCGTCTCTCACGCGCGGTCAAGCGCCCTGTCATGGTCGGCCAGACCCGCGCGGAGGAACTGACCTGGAACTACTTCAAGCCTGCCGCTCTGATCGACGTGCGCTGCGGCGTCAGCGACGCGGGCCTGATCACGGCCTGGGACTGCGACATCTACAACTGCGGCGACCGCGGGGCGGAGCCGCCCTACGGATTCCCGAAACACATCCGCACTCTCGGCTGCGACTCGCCCTTGGCGCAGGGCGCGTGGCGGGGCCTCGCCGGGTCCGCCAACACCTTTGCCATCGAATCCCACATGGATGAGATGGCGAGCACACTTGGCGTCGATCCGGTCGCGTTTCGTCTGCGCCACCTCGACAATGACCCGCGCCTGGCGAAGACGGTGCAGGCGGTGGCCGAGAAGTACGGGTGGAAGCCCCGGAAGGCCCCAACGGGCCAGGGAGTGGGTTTCGCCTGCGGCAATGATGCCGGCTCCTGCTGCGCCGAGATTGCCGAGATCGACCTGGACAAGGCTACCGGAGTGGTCCACGTGCGGCGCGTCGTCGTGTCCCACGAGAGTGGGCTGGTGATCAACCCGGACGGCATCATCAACCAGATCGAGGGTGGCATCACCATGGGCCTGGGGATGACGCTGCGGGAGGCCGTGCGCTACGAAAATGGCAAGATCCTGACCGACAGCTTCGGCAGCTATCGCCTCCCAACCACCAAGGACGCGCCCGTCATCGAAACCGTCCTGGTGGGAAATCCGACCCATCCCCCGGAAGGCGCGGGCGAACCTCCCATCTTCCCGATTGCCGCCGCCGTCTCCAACGCGATCTTCGATGCCACAGGCAAGCGGTTGCGGGAGCTTCCCCTCTCGCCGGAGCAGGTGCTGGCCGCGCTAAGGGCCTAGCCGGCGCTTGCACTCATCCAGGATGTCGGTGGTCCGCGAGGCGCCGATTCGCGTTGCTCCCGCGGCGCGGAATGCCAGCAACGCGTCCAGGTCCCGTATGCCCCCGGCCGCCTTCACCTGCACCGCTGCTGGAGAGTGTTCGCGCATCAGCTTCACGTCGTCCAGCGACGCCCCACCGCTGCCATACCCGGTCGATGTCTTCACCCAATCCACGCCGATCTCCCCGCAAATCCGGCACAGCTCGATCTTCTGGCCGTCGGTGAGGTAGCAGTTCTCGAAGATTACTTTCAGCTTCTGCCCGCGGCCGTGGACCAACTCGCAGATAGCCCCGATCTCGTCGCGCACGTAGCGCCAATCCTCGCTCACCGCGGCGCTGATGCTGGCAACCATGTCCAGTTCTTCGCCGCCGTCATCCAGCGCTTGCCGAGCCTCCGCCAGCTTCGCGGCCGTGGTATGCCCTCCGTGCGGGAAGCCGACCGTCGTGCTCGCCTTGACCCCACTGCCCGCGAGGATTCCAGCAGCGCGCTTGAGGAAGTACGGCATCACGCATACGCTCGCCACTTCATACTCGACCCCGATCCTGCATCCGCGCTCGAGGTCGCCCGCGGTCATTGCCGGGCTGAGCAGCGAGTGATCGATCATCTTCGCGATGTCACAGTAGACGTAGCTCACGCACATCTCCTACGCAGGATTCCCTTGCTACACACCCGTCGAGGGGTCTTCGGGGCTTCGGCCCACTGGTACGAGACAGGTGGCTCGCTAAGTCCCGCGCGACCCGTGCTCCTCGTCAGCCACCGGCCGCCGAATCACGGCCACCGCGTGTGGCAGCGCCGCCCACACCGCGTCGAGCGACTCTGATGCGCCTCTCGGGCTGCCGGGTAGGTTCACGATCAGGCTGCCGCTTCTCACCCCTGCCATCCCTCGCGAGAGCATGGCGTGGGGGGTCGAGCGCAGACCAGCGGCGCGAATCGCCTCGGCAATCCCTGGCACGGCGCGCTCGATCACCATCGCTGTCGCCTCGGGCGTGACATCCCGCGCTGCCAACCCGGTGCCGCCGGTCGTCAACACCACATCCGCTTTGCTGCACAGCTCGACCAGCGCACCCGCAATCAGGTCCTGCTCATCCGGCACCACTCTGACCTCCGCGACGCACGCGCCTTTCGATTGGGCCATCTCTCGCAGTCGCGGGCCCGTCGCGTCCGGCCTCTCTCCGCTCGTTGCGCGATCGCTGACTACCAGAATAGCTACGCGCAGCTTCCCGCCGGAGGGTTCATTCATCAGTGATCACCTCGATGGCGTCGCCCGCGCTTACCGCTCCACCGCGCAGCACGCGGGCAAACACGCCGTGGGTGGGCATGACGCAGGTGCCGGCCTGCTCGAAGATCGCGCAGCGGTCATGGCACTCTTTCCCAATCTGCGTGATCTCAAGCAGCGCCTCCCGACCGACTCTCAATCGCGTGCCCACCGGCAGTGCGTGGACCGCGATCCCTCCCGTGGTCAGGTTCTCCGCGAAGTCCCCCGGCGAAAGCTCCAGCCCCAGCGCCCTCATTTCGTCTATGCTCTCCGATGCGAGCAGGCTCACTTGCCTCCCGCTGCCCGCGTGGGCATCTCCCACCAGGCCGTGGTCGACCCTCAGCGCGCCCGCCGCTACGGGCCGCTTCTTCTCGCCCTTCTCCGCCGAGAGGCAGACGGCGATTATGGCGCCTTTCGTTCCCACTTACCGCTCTTTCCCCCCGATTTGCGCCGGAGGGCGATCTCGCCGATCACCATGCCCGGATCGAGCGCCTTCGCCATGTCATAGATGGTAAGCAATGCGGTCGACACCGCAACCAGCGCCTCCATCTCGAAACCGGTAGCTGCCTTCCCTCGCACCGTCGCCGTCACCCTCACTCCCGGCAGGCTCGGGTCGCACGTCGCCTCCACCACGGCCCCGCTGAAAGGGACGACATGACAGAGCGGCAGCAGGTGTGGGGTGAGCTTCGCCGCCAACACGCCCGCTGTCTCCGCCGGCCAGATGGCATCCCCCTTTGGCAACTGCCCCGCCTCGATCGCGCGCAGCGTGGCTAGGCTCATCCTGATGCTGCCCTCGGCCGTTGCCTCGCGCGCCGTCGCCCGCTTGGCGCCGACATCCACCATCCTCGCTCCCGTCCCTGGCGGCCGTCCATTAGCAGGCACTCGCTAACCTCCTCCGGATCGCCCCATATCCCTTCAGCGTCCCCCGGGCCGCGAGCATGGTGCCAGCCACCAGGTCACATCCCATTGGCCGGGTAGATGACTGTACCCTGCTCGCCCGATTTCAGCCCTTCGCTCTCTTCCGGGATCACCACCAGCGAGTTCGCGCCCACCGTTGAGGTCAGCATGGCCGAACCCCGCTTCGGCGAGGGGTCGGTCACATATCCCCTGCCCTCCGACCGAGTGACTGCCTGTCGGTACTCGCGCCGGCCTGGCTTGTGCGAAACGCCGCTCGCCAGTGTTGCCTGCACCGTCGGCGGAAGACACTGCGTGCGGCCGGACATCTTGCGCAAGGCGGGCGCGACCAGCAGCTCAAATGTCACCATAGCGGACACTGGGTTTCCAGGCAGCCCGAACAGCGGCCGACCATTCACCGTCCCGAAGGCCACCGGCTTGCCAGGCTTGATTCGCACCTGCCAGAACTTCATCTCTCCGAGTCGCTCGAGCGCGGCCTTCACGAAGTCATACTCTCCGACCGAGACCCCTCCCGTGGTCAGTATCATGTCGGCCTCGGCGCAGCGGGCGAGAGCGTCCTCCACCGCCCTTTCATCGTCTTCGACGTGCAGCCGCTCGCCAACAGCCGCCCCCGCCGCGAGCACGCGGCACGACAGCAGCGTCTGATTGCTGTTGTAGATAGCGCCTGTCCTCAGTTCCCGCCCCGGCTCGACCAGTTCCGAGCCAGTTGTGACGATCGCTACCCGAGGCCGCCTCACGACGTCCACGGTGACATAGCCGAGCGCCGCCGCCAGGGCGAGTTCCCCCGGCCCCATCACCTGCCCCGGCGAAAGCGCCTCCTGACCCCTCTCGATGTCTTCCCCGGCCGGACGAACATTGTCCCCCGGCTTCACCGGAACGAAGACCTCTACCGCGCCGGGCGCGCCGGGCCGGGTGTGCTCGACGATCACCACCGCGTCCGCGCCCGGCGGCATCATCGCCCCGGTCATGATCTGAGCCGCCGTTCCGGGCGCTACCGTCCTCTCTGGCACGACCCCGGCGGCGATATCATCGATGATCTGGAGTAGGCGAGGACTCCCCGGCGTGGCCCCTCGCGTGTCCTCGGCGACCACCGCGTAGCCGTCCATCGCCGAGTTGTCGAATGGGGGCAGCGGAACCTGCGCCGTCACCGGCGTTGTGAGCACGCGTCCCAGGGCGTCCACCAGCCCCGCTGGCTCGGCGGGCAGCGCCGACACGTTCGACAGCACTATGCTCTGGGCTTCGTCGAGAGTGAGCACGCAGGTCTCCGTGTGATCATCCGCCGATGGCGAACATGGCGCGGGCAGGTCTCACAAACCCCTCCTCGCTCATGTCATGGCCAGCGGGTTTCGCTGCCACCGCCGCGGTGTACGCGGCGACCAGCGCAGCTCGCGGTTCACCGGACGAGAGCGCGGGCCTCAGGTCCTGCTCGGACTGAGAGAATAGGCATGCTCGCAGAAACCCATCGGCAGTAACGCGAAGGCGATTGCATCGATCGCAGAACGGATGCGAGATGGCGCCAATCAGCGAAACTGTCGTCGCGCCCTCCCCGAGCAGGTAGTGGTCGCCGGGGCTCTCATCCGGGGGAAGAGGCGTCAGAGCGAACACCTCCTCGATGCGCTCTCGGACCTCATCCACGTAGACTGTCGCGCTGGGAAGCCACTCCTCCCGGCCGTCGAGAGGCATGAACTCAATGAACCGGAGGTGGCGCCCCGCGTCTCCCGCGAGCCGCACCATATCCAGGATCTCGTTGTCGTTCTGTCCCCGCATCAGCACGACGTTCAGCTTGATTGGGCGCAGCCCAGCGCTCTCCGCCGCCTTCAGGCCTTCAAGGACGTTCCCCAGCGAGTCCTGCCCTGTGATCTCCCGGAACCGATCGCCTCGCAGCGAGTCCAGGCTGACGTTCACCCGACTCAGCCCCGCCTCGGCGAGTTCGGCTGCCATCTGCTTCAGCAGGAGGCCGTTTGTGGTGAGCGCGATGTCGAGACCGGTGCCCAACTGCGAGAGGCGCCTCACGATACCGGTGAGGCCGGGTCGCAGCAACGGCTCTCCCCCGGTCAGTCGGATACTCCTGATGCCGCACTCGACCGCGGCCTCGGCAACCATGATGATCTCGTCGGCCGAGAGCAAACGCCCCGCAATCGTGCCCTCGTCTGCCGGCCGCGGCCGGCAATAGTGGCACCTGAAGCTGCACTGATCGGAGACGGCCAGGCGCAGACGCGTAATCCGCCTGCCCCACCGGTCAACGAGAGATGACACCTGTGGCTCCTGCGAGGCTGACTGCTGCTTCGCCAATCCAGTATACCCCTTCCACGCCAAGCAGAGGAATCCTGGCAGTCGCGAACGCCGCCCTGTCGCTCCCGTCGCTGAGCGTGCAGGTCGCGTGCCCTTGGCGCCAACCCCCTTGTTCGGTTCCGGTGCGATTGCCGCGACAAGAGTCGCTTTCGCGACAGGACGGCGTCCCATCACCTGGAACAACGCCCCAGCCATTCGCACAGGAGGCTGAAATGGGCCTGAGTAGGCGGCTGCCTCTGGTCGGTTTCTGTCTGATGGCAGCAGTTATCGCGGCCGGCGCTCTTTCCGTCTCGCCTGCCCAGGAGGCGAAGACCAGCGAGTGCGTCGCCTGCCACGAGAAGGCTACCCCCGGCATCGTCGCTGACTGGCGAAGCGGGAAGATGGGGAAGATCGTTGACTGCTCGATCTGCCACGGCAGCAAACACATCAGTGCAGTCGACACTAGCCTCGCGGTGATGCCGACCGCCAAGGAGTGCGCTTTCTGCCATCGAACCCAGGCCGACCGTTTCTCCCAGGGGAAGCACGCGCTCGCTTGGGTCGCCATGGAGGCCATGCCCAGGACGGCCCACCAGCCGAAGGGCATCATCGAAGGCGGCAAGGGCTGCGGCGGGTGCCACCGGGTAGGGGAGGACAGCGGGAAATGCGACTCCTGCCACACTCGACACAAGTTCTCCGTCGAGGAGGCGCGCAACCCCCTCGCCTGCGCCACCTGCCACATGGGCTTCGATCACCCCCAGTGGGAGATGTGGTCTACCTCGAAGCATGGTGTGATCTACCAGATGGAACCCACGGCCAATCGCGCTCCGACCTGCCAGCGCTGCCATATGCCCGGCGGCGACCACCGGGTAATGACCGCCTGGGGCTTCCTGGCGCTGCGCCTGCCCGCCCCCGATCCTGAGTGGGAGGGCTGGCAAACCACCATCCTGAAGGGCCTGGGTGTGCTCGACCCCGACGGCAAACCCACACCTCGCCTGGACGTCGTCAAGGCAGGCAAGGTGGCGCGGCTGACCGCCGAGGAGTGGCAGACCGAGCGTGATGCCATGCTCGACAACTGTGCCGCCTGCCATTCCCGGGGATATGCGAAACAGAACCTGGACACCGCCGACTCCATCGTCCGCGCTTCCGACCAGCTAATGGCGGAGGCGATCGACACCGTCGCCGGCCTCTACCGGGATGGCCTCATCAAACCGGCCCCCGACCAGCCGTATCCCTACCCGGACATACTCACCTTCTATGACGCCCGCACTCCGGTCGAGCAGAAGCTCTACGAGATGTTCCTTGAGCACCGAATGCGCACGTTCGAGGGCGCCTTCCACATGAGCCCCGACTACATGCACTGGTATGGCTGGGCGCCGATGAAGACTACCCTCGTGGAGATCAAGGAGGACTCCGAGCGCATCCGCGCCGCGGGCGGCGCCACCCGCACTCCCGCCGCGGAGTAGCCGGCGAGCGCCGGAAGGAGGCCAACCCGTCCCCGCAGAATCAATCTACGTTCCCGGGGCCACGCCGCAGTGGACGCACCCATTGCAGGGCCGGTGGCGGTCGAGGGGATCCGCAAGCCAGGCCGCCGGACGGCCGGCGAATACTGAGCTGAGCAATCGCTGGGGGATACCGACTCGATGCTCGCCAGCATCCACAGTGGCGCCGTCTTGGGGATCGACGCGCACCTGGTCCAGACCCAGGTGGATGTCGGGGCTGGCCTCGGCAAGATGACCATCGTCGGCCTCCCCGACAAGGCCGTGCAGGAGGCCGCCGAACGCGTCGCCTCCGCTATCCGCAACTCCAACTTCGGCTTCCCCACCTGTCGCGTCACCGTGAACCTCGCTCCCGCCGACATCCGCAAGGAAGGCCCCGTCTTCGACCTCCCTATCGCCCTTTGCGTCCTCGCCGGCACAGAGCAGGTCTCCGGCAAGGACATGGATGACATGGTCGCCATCGGCGAACTGTCCCTGGATGGATCAGTGCGTCCCGTCGCGGGCGTGCTTCCTATAGCCCTCGCCGCCAAGGCCGCCGGTCGCACCGGCCTCATTGTCCCGGTCGACAACGCGGCCGAGGCGACGGTGGTTGAGGGGCTTCCCATCTACCCCGTGCGCACCCTCTGGGAAGCCTGCGAGGTGCTCGCCTATCCCGAGCGCCGCAAGCCGGCCGCCTCCACCGCCGGCGAGTGGCACCTATCTCAGCCCACCTACCCCATCGACTTCTCCGAGGTCAAGGGACAGTCGAACGTCAAGCGCGCTCTCGAGGTCGCTGCGGCTGGGGGGCACAACGTCGTTATGGTGGGCCCGCCCGGCTCCGGCAAGACCATGCTCGCCATGCGCCTGCCGACCATCCTGCCGCCGCTCACCATGGGCGAGGCGCTCGAGGTCACCAAAGTCTACAGCATCAGCGGCAAGATCGGGCGCGGCCAGGGGCTGGTCACCACCCGCCCGTTCCGCTCGCCTCACCACACCACCTCGGCCGCCGGCCTCGCCGGCGGTGGCACCGTCCCGAAGCCTGGCGAAGTCTCGCTCGCCCACTTCGGCGTGCTCTTCCTCGATGAACTGCCCGAGTTCAATCGCGACGCGCTGGAGGTGCTGCGTCAGCCGCTTGAGGATGGTGTCATAAACGTCAGTCGCGTCGCTGGCGCCGCCGACTTCCCGGCCCGGGTGATGATGGTCGCCGCCCTCAACCCCTGCCCCTGCGGCTACTACATGGACGCTACCCGGAGTTGCTCCTGCACTGTCTCGAAGATTCGCGGTTATCTCCAGCGTATCTCCGGGCCGCTGCTCGACCGCGTCGATATCCAGATCGAGGTCCCCCGGCTCATCCGCGACGAGATCCTCGCCACCAGCGACAGCGAGACCTCCGCCGCCATCCGCGCCCGGGTCGAGCAGGCCCGCGCCGTCCAGTCCCAGCGTTTCGGTGGCGATGGCATCCACTGCAACGCCCACATGCGCCCCCGCGAGCTGCGCAAGCACTGCGTTCTGACCGATGAGGTGCGCAAGTTCCTCAGCGGCGCCATCGACCAGCTCGGCCTCTCCGCCCGCGCTTTCGACCGCGTCGTCAAACTCAGTCGCACCATCGCCGATCTCGATGGTTCCGCGGCCATCGGCCTCCCTCACGTGGCCGAAGCGATACAGTATAGGGGGTTGGATAGGAAGCTGTGGCAGTGAGAGGTAATGCGGCCGTCAACGGCCGTTGCCGCCATCCTAACCACACTGCCCTCTGCGCCCCTCTGGTGTCCCCCTAACTCACCTCGCCGGCCAGATAGGCCCGCGTCCTCTCGTCCCGCGGGTTAACTAGCACCTCCGCGGCCGGTCCGTGCTCCACCAGTTCCCCCATGTACAGGAAGACCGCGTAGTCCGCCAGCCGCTTCG
>Ga0315273_10007089_pt1 | contig 14020 bp, 9 predicted proteins | sample YL17G02_0_MG_FD_205753 | JGI IMG/M metagenome (GOLD analysis project Ga0315273, IMG submission 205753) | Sediment microbial communities from Yellowstone Lake, YNP, Wyoming, USA - YL17G02_0 | ecosystem: Environmental > Aquatic > Freshwater > Lake > Sediment | place: USA: Wyoming | collected... | reverse complement strand
GCACCTGCTGTTGGACGGCGATCATGGCGCCATCATCTGGTGCAGCAGCGACTGGTTCGACTACTCGTCTCCTCAACTGACTCCGAAGCCCTGGGTGGCCGGCATGGCTGATCTGTTCGCCGAACTCCGGGGCCCGGCGGCGCAGGCGATCATGAATGCGACGCGGGATCGGGCGCAGATCGCCATTCACTACTCCCATCCGTCGATTCAAGCGGCGTGGATGATCGATTCGCGGGCAGACGGCGATACGTGGATACGGCGGTTCTCCTCGTATGAGGGCGTACACTCGGGCATTGCACGGGTGCGCAATGGGTGGATGAAGTTGGTCGAGGACATGGGGCTGCAGTACGACTTCGTATCGGCGGAGCAAATCACGTCCGGAAAGCTGAGCAAACTCGGGTACAAGGCCCTGATCCTGCCCGAATCGCTGGCGATAGGCGATGAAGAAGCGGCGCAGATCAAGGCGTTCGTACGGAGCGGTGGCACGGTGATCGCGGACTTCCTGCCGGGGCTGTTCGACGAGCACGCCAAACGCCGGAAGGCTGGCGTACTTGATGGGTTCTTCGGTGTCTCTCGGCCGGACGGCCTCATGATCCAGCAGCCCGAGAAGAGCGAGGGTGTCGGGTTCGTGCTCGGCAAGCGCCAGGTCGCAGTAGGGCCGGCCGAGCTGGCGCTGCGACTAATGATGGGCAAGCCGGCGGCGATGGTGAACACGCCCGTGAGGATGAGCCCGGCGGCGAACAACGTGCCGGTGGTCATCGAGCGGAGTATGGATAGAGGCCGGACCGTCTACCTGAACATGTCGCCGATCGACTATCCCAAGGACCGTCTCGTGGGCAAGGGCGATGAGCTTCGGGGGATCGTCGGCGACCTTCTCGGCAAGTCCGGCGTGACGCCCACGGTGAAGGTGACGGGTGAGTTCGGCGCGCCGGTGGGGTGCGAGGTGATCACCTACACAGGCGACGGCCGCCGATACATCGCCATCGCGCGCAACCCCGAGTACGCGGTGAGCGAACTGGGAGAGTTGGGGTTCACGGATAACTCGCGGTTCGAGAAGCCGGAGAAGCTGACGGTGGAGTTTGGGTTAGCTGGGAGGGTGAAGGAACTGCTCTCGGGGAGAGAGTTCGGAAAGACGGATCGGGTGGAACTGACGCTCGACCCGTGGAAGCCGGTGGTGTTGGAGGTGCGGAAGTAACCGCGGAGCCGCAGAGGACGCAGAGAGGCGAAAGGGCAGGAGGCGCGCTCCTGCCCTACGCGATCAAGGCTTCCGCGCTGCCGCTCGTTCATGCCAGCTTCGGGTACCAGTTCTCGTCGAAAGCAATGTAGGAGTTGTTGTTGGCGAGGCTCATGCGGACGGCTTCGTTAACGGCGACGCCGATAAGGGCCTGACGCGGAAGGGGGCGCTGGCCGGATTCCCATTCGGCGAGGCGGTGGGTTCGGTGGTTCAGCGCGTCCTGCTTCGACTTGCCCTCGGTTTCGACATGGAGGGTGTGGATGTCTCGCAGCCAGCGAGAGATGCTTTCGAAACCATAGCCCACGTACTCGATGTCGGCGCCGTCTTCCCAGCTATTGTAGTGCTTGAAGAAGTTAGGGTTGATCTGCTGGAAGCCTTCGCCATCGGTGAGGATGTGCAGGTTGCGGAACTTGTGATCCGCCCAATACTCGCCCAGGGTGCCGCTGATCTGGAGGCCCTGGTTGGTCATGGCGGAGTTCTTGTCGGAGCAGACCCAAGATGTCTGAACCCAAAGAACGGAGCCGTCGTTCCACTCGACTATGGCCTGCACGGCATCATAGGCGTCGCTGCCCTTGGATGGGAGGAACTTCTTCTGGCCCCAGGCGGCGACGCGCTTGGGGACAAGGCCGGTGATGAAGTAGTACGCGTCAACGTAATGCACGCCGACGTACTCGAATGGGCTGGACTTCTCCGCCCACAGGCCGAAGAAGTTGAGGGGCATGTACTTCGGCTCTTCGATCCAGGCGTGGCCGTGCAACATTTCACCAAGATCGCCCTTGCGCACCCGGTAGCGCGCCAGGCGGATGGCGCGGTCGAGGCGCTTGTGGTAGTCGGTGGCGACGTAGGTCTTGCGCTTCTCTGCTGCCTCGATCACCTGCTGGGCCTCGTTGACCTTGAGGCAGAGGGGCTTCATCACGACCACGTCATAGCCCGCGTCGATCGCTTCCAGGGTCATGGCCGTGTGCATGTGATCGGGAGTGGCGACGACAACGACGCCGTGCTCGCCCAGCTTTGCCAGTCCCTCGCGATAGAGGGCGGGCTGATTGTCGTCGGGCTTGTACTTGGCGGGGTCAGGATAGGTCGCGAACTCCTCGTTCGGGAAGAGATCCTGGCACTGCTTGGTGATCTTCGAGTTGAGGGCGGAGACGGCGATGTCGCCGATGATGCCGCGGCGCCGCTCCTGGAGCAGTGTCGGCAGTACCACCTCTTGGCTGATCATGCCGCCACCGATAAGCAAAACGTTCAGGCGCCTATCCCAAGCCATCAGAGTGCCTCCTTGATTGCTTCCTCGAGAACACCGAGGGCTTCTGTCACGGCGTCGATGGGAGTGATGAGCGGCGGGCAGATCTTGACAGTCGCGCTCTCGAAACCCACGGGATGGAACATGAGCAGACCCTTCTCGATGCAGAGATCGACGATCCTGCCCGCAAGCTCGGTGTTGGGCTCTATGCCACCGGGCTTGACCATGTGCAGCCCCGCGACCATGCCCTTGCCCATGAGCGCGCCACAGACGTCGGAGTGACGGCTCTTGATCTTCTGGAGACCGTCGTGTAGAACCGCTCCTGCTTCGGCGGCCTTGGCGGGCAGATTCTCGTTGACGATGATATCGAGGTTGGCAAGGGCGGCCGCGGCGCAGATGGGGTTGCCGGTGTGTGTGGAGGTCATGCTGCCTGGAGGATACTGATCCATCAGGTCGGCTCGCCCGATCACGGCCGACAGCGGGAGGCCGCTGGTGATGCCTTTGCCGCAGCAGGCGATATCAGGGACGATGTCATAGTGATCGAACCCCCACATGGTGCCACAGCGACCAAAGCCGGCCTGGACTTCGTCGAACATGAGGACGATATCGTGCTTCTTGCACCAGGCGGCGAGGTCCTGAGCGTATTGCTTTGGCATGAAACCGGCACTGCCGCCCTGGTAGGTCTCACTGATCACGCCGGCAATGCGATCCGGGCCAAAGCCCTTCTGCTCGATGGCCTTGAGGAAGGTGCTGAACTTCTCGTCAGCGCCGCGGAAACCGTCCGGAAATGGCACCTGAACGAAATCGGGATCGAGGTTGACGATCCATTCCTTGAGGGCGGGGATGCCGCCGATCTGCTGAGCGCCAAGGGTGCGACCGTGGAACGCGCCCTCGTAGCTGACGATGGCGATCTTCTTGTTGCCGCCGACGGCCTTGCCGTGGGTGCGGGCGAGCTTGATCGCGCACTCGGTGGTTTCTGCGCCGGTGGTGAGCAGGAACACCTTCTCGAGGGGCCGGGGTGCGAGGCTAGAGAGCTTCTGTACCAAGCGGGCGCGGATCTCGCTGGGGAAGCAGTAGTTATGAAGGAGCGTCTTCTTGGCTTCCTCTGTAATGGCTCGCACGATCTCGGGGCGGCCGTGCCCGGCGTTGGCGACGAGAACGCCCGAACTCCAATCGAGCCAGGTATTGCCCCAGGCATCGTGAACCTGGAAGCCATCAGCGCGATCCCAGATGATGGGGGGCTGTCCCTGCATCGACTGGGGCTCGAACTGGCGGAGTTGATCGAGAATGGGGATGGACTCCGGCGCCGGTATGGCGGTCTGGATATTCCGATACTTCGTCTTGACTTTCGGCACCCGTTTGGGTGTGATCGCTTGGGACATGGGAATGCCTCCTGCTTGAGTCCTGACAAAAAGCACCCGCCGCTGTCAGCGCTGCTGACGCGGGCGGTCAGGATAGATATTCTGCGGGCGGGATGGCGTTCCTTTCCGGCAGTAGGCATAGGATTGCCGGCCACGTTGAGGAGGTAAGGCGGATGAGACGCGGAATGTGCCCGGTGAGCGATGATTCGTCTGACCGGAGGACAGCATGTTTCGTGATCTACTCTCTCTTATAGCACCGGCTCTCGATGGAGCGCGGGCGCTGGAGGATGCGGGGGCGATTCATTCGATGGATCGCTGGTTCACGTTCTCGAAGTTTCACGAGAGCGCGCGGTTCAGCGCGGGCCGGCTGCGAGAGGCGGGGCTGAGCGGTGTCGAGATCTTGCACACGCCGGCCGACGGCAGGAGCGTCTTCTGCAGTTGGATGATGCCGCTGGCCTGGGAAGCTGAAGGAGCGACATTCGACGTGATCGGCGAGGACGGAGACGTGCAGCGGATCGCGGACCGCACTGCCGTTCCGCAATGCTTGGCGATGTGGAGCGCGCCGACGCCGCCTGATGGAGTCGAGGCCGACATTGTCTGGATAGCCGATGCCGCCGACCCCGGAAGTTATACGTCGGAGCAAGTCCGCAGTAAGATCGTATTCACATCTGCGAGTCCGCGACAGGCCAAGCGCATCGTCATCGAGCGCGGCGGCATCGGCATTCTGTCCGATCTTCCCCGGTTGCCAGACGCGGTTTCCTGGGAGAATGGCTGGAGCGATGACCCTGGGGGATGGGCTTTCCACGCCCACGACACTCGCGCATGGGGATTCCTCATCTCTCCCCGCCAGGGAGAGCAACTGCGAGCGCGGCTCCGGGCCGGCGAAACGCTGCGGGCGCGAGCGGTGGTGCGCTCGGCCCTCTTCGAGGGGACGCTCCCGACGATCACCGGCACCATCCCAGGCAGCGCCGACGAGGAAGTGCTCATGCTGGGGCATCAGTTCGAGCAGGGCGCGATCGACAATGCGTCTGGCGTGGCGATCATGATCGAGGTGATGCGCGCCCTGCAGCGGCTGATCTCTGATGGGAAACTGTCACCACCGAAGCGCACGATCAGGTGCTTGTTCGTCTCCGAGTGCTATACGACGTTCCACTGGACGGAGACGAACCCGGCGGCTCGCAAGACGATCGCGGCGATCTGCCTCGATTCGCCGGCCGGCGATCCGAGGCTTATGGCTCGACCACTCACGGTTTTCGGCAATCCGCACGCCACTATGAGCTATACGGACTCGCTGCTGGGTGCGTTGGGGCAGGAGGCGATGCGTGGGCTGCCCGGGTACCCGTGGCATGGCGTCGGCCCTTTCGGAGCGACCGACAATCTCATCGCCGATCCGAGTATCGGCATTCCGTGTCCGTGGCTGGGCGCGCACAGCCGCACGTGGCATACGTCGGCGGACACGATGGATATGCTCGACGCGAAAGAACTGACCGCAGTCGCCGAGATGACGGCCGCGTACGTGTATACCATCGCGAACGCCGGTGCGAGCGAAGCGGTCGATCTCGCCTATCTGACAGCCGCGCGGGGGAAAGCTGCACTGGCGACGGCGGGCGCCGCGGAAATCGAGAGGGTCGGCGCGGGCGGCCTCGATGACTCAATGCACCAACTGGCATATCTGGCGGATCGCCAGGCAGAGGCCGTTGGGTCGGTGATGGAGCTGGTCCCGAGGTCTGAGCGGCCGGGCGTGCGCGCCCACGTTCGCGCACTCCAGAACGATCTTCGCCGGGCGGGCAGGGCAGAGGCGGTCGCGCTCGCGCGCAGAGCCGGTAAGCCGAAGCACCGGCCGGGCGAGCCGGGTCTCGATTCCACGCTTTCGGCCATCCGGCCCCGCCGGCTCGTGCGCGGGCCTCTCACGCTGGACCGCGTGCCATTGGCCGAGCGCGGCGGGCGGCCCGACCCGCGCTGGTCATCGGCCCTATTCTCGGTATTGGGCTGGTGTGATGGAAAGCGGTCGCTGGCGGAGGCGTGCCATCTGGCGGGTCGGGAGTTACGAAGAGAGCACACCTTGACTTCGGATGAGCTGGCGAAGCAGATAGACCCGAACGGGGGCGGGATGCTGGAGTATTTCGAGTTCCTGCGGAAACACGGGTATGTCGCGTGGTAGCCGATGCGGGGTGAGCACGCCGTGACTGCTGCGCTGATCTTCCATACGTCGGACTTCCATAATAGGCTCAAGCCGGCCGCGGCGGGGCAGATCGCCGAGTTGAAGCGACGGCACCCCGGGGCGCTACTCCTCGATGCCGGGGACGCGGTGGCTGCGGGGAATCTGGGGTTCTCGCCGAAGGGCGAGTCGATCCTGCGGCTGATGGCCGAGATCGGGTATGACGCGATGGCCATGGGGAACCGGGAATCACATCCCAATCGGCAGATACTCGAACGGAAGCTGCGGGACGCGGCATTCCCCGTGCTCGCGGCGAATCTCGTGCCGAAGCGGCCACCGCTGCCAATGAGGGTCATGCCATATGTGGTATTCCCAGGGCCGCCGCGGGTGGCGGTGATCGGGCTTGCGCCCCAGATCACTCGGCCGGGGTCGGCGTGGGCGAAGGTGACGAGCTTCGCGTTCGACGATCCAGTGAAGATCGCGACCAGGTTAGCGCCACGGCTCAAATGCGAGGCGGACTTGGTGATATGCTTATCGCACTGCGGTTTCCGCATTGACCGGGAACTGGCGGCGATCCCCGAGGTCGACCTGGTGCTCGGCGGGCACAGCCACCGCGACTTCGTGGAGCAGGAACGGGGGAAGGCGATGGTGGTGCATCCGGGGTGGCATGGGAGCCACATTTCCCGGACGGAGATCTCGGGGCGGAATCGGGTGAGGAGTGAGTTGATCATGCTGGAGAGTGCGGAATGAGGCGACGCGGTGACAGCCGCTTCGGCACTGAAGCACCGAAGCAGCCCGAGAGCATCAGTGACTCGCTGTTCGACCGGTGGTGGGTGCAGGCGCTGCTGAGCGCGTGGATGCTGTTCGTGGTGGTGACGTACTTCAGGCTGCAGTTGACGCGGCTGATCGAGATCGCAGGGCGGTAGCGACAGCGAGGGCAGGGGCAAGTCGCCTGAGGCGGCTGAAGCTCCTGACGAACGAGATGGAACGCCCGGCGGCGGCGAGCGCTCCCACCTCCGTGGCGGTGAAAGGGCAGAGCATGCCAGCATGTCGGAAGCCGAAGAAGGGCCGGGTCATCACCGTCCCTGGCCTGAACCTGGACGACGACCCCAGGAACCGGAACTGGCTCCGTGAGTGGGGTCGCAAGCATGGCGAGCGCGGCAAAGCGCATCCCGAGACGACTGAGCCGCCATCTGAGAAGACCGGTCCCGACGAAGGACAGACCCAATAGACGCGACCGGTCCCGGCTGCGGCGCCGCAAACACAGCTAGCCGCACCGGCCGTAGTGGGCGCTCAGGGCTGGGCCGGCCGCTTCTCTCTCGGGATGAAGGCCCGCTGAAGGCGGCCGTCTCCGTCGTAGCCGCAGCTCTTGTTGGCGAGGTAGCCACCCAGCGTGAGCACGCTCTGGTCGGAGAGCCCACTGGCCGGCAGCGCATCCCAGATGCTCTCCCAGGTAGCCCGGCGGAAGTGCCGCCCGGGCAACTGGCAGCAGTAGCGGGAGGCGAACCTGTCCTCGACGTCTCGCTCGTCTTGCCAGCGCACCAGGTTGACCAAGTGAAAACGCGCGTCCTCGTCCTCAGCTAGCCATGAACCCAGCAGCCAGAGACGCATGAGCTGGTAGAGCTTGCTGCGCACCGCGATCTGGTGATAGCAAGCCGTGAATACCCGCGCGAAGTGCATATGCTCGCCGTAAGTGCGCGGTCTAGGATCCTCCTCCTCGGGCTTGGCGCTCGGCGTTGTGCGGTTGGGGGCACAGAACTTCGCCTCTACGAAGACCAGGTGCTGCCCGGGCCAGTAGAGCGCGACGTCGGGTTCGGTCCCCCGGTTGGGCACCTCCTCGAACTGCCCCTGGGCCTGCTTCAGGCGGCCCCACCGTCCGCCTCCGGAGGTATCCGTTGCCCAGTAGATGGCCTGCGGCTCTCCCCGAGGGAGGCCGGAATGGTCTTCGCCGGTCAGGAGGCCGGCCAGCACCCGAAGACGGCCCTCGCGCTCGAAGGCGCGCGTCACGTTCCAGCCGAGAGCATCTTCATCGCGCTCCCGTCCGAGCCGCTCCATCGTGCGCTTCACCGACTCCATGGTCCGGAGACAGTGGCGGTCCTCATCGTCACACCAAAGGAGGTTGCGATACCGGTCCCGGTACTGGAAAGTCGACGGCGAGAGGTAGATGCCGTGGACCGGGCACAGGTACTCCTCGCGCACGCGGAAGTGCTGCCGCTGGCGCGGGACCTCGACGGTACAGCCCGCAACATGACACCTGACGGTGTCCTCCGACACACACTGGACAGGACGCAACTCCGCCATTCCGTAGGGCGAGTTCACCAACGAGTTCTCCTTTGGCAACAGGGCGTTATCCCTGCCACTGCTATTGGCCTGGTTCGAAGCTGCTGCCTACCAGGGCGGATAGCGCTCATAGTCATCATCACGCAGAGGCTTAGCCAGATCCATGGCGAGTTGCTCGATTACCTCGCGCAGCTCAATATCGGCCAGGAACCCCTCTGGGATAGCATGCTTTCCCCACTGTGCTCCCAGTAGGTTGCCGGTGATCGCGCGCTTCGATGCCGGAGCAACCGGCTACTTCTTCTTAGCTACCTTCTTCTTCGCCGGCTTCTTCTCAACAAAGGCGGTGTCGGTAGTCCGCTGTTCGGTGACAGCCTTCTTGGTCTTGGACTTGCGCACCAGCTCGGCCATCAGCTCCTCGTACTCGTTCGCATTCAGCGGGAGCTTCACCGGCTTCTTGCGGTAGCTGGACAGGATCATGGCGTCGGCCAGCTCGAGGGAGTAGATGCCCTCGGCGCCGGGCGTGATGAGCGGCTCCTTGAACAGGATCGCGCGGCAGAAGTTGCGGGTGACGGCGATGTGGCCCTGCTCGCGATCCTGCACGGGCACCTCGACGAGCTTGGCCTCGGGAGACGCCCACATCGACTTGTTCTCGACGGTGAACTTGCTGAGGGGCGGAATGACCTCCCAGACGTGCAGCGATTCCTTGTCCCAGCCGCGGCTCTCGATGAGGATCTTGCCCCTATCACCGCAGATCTCGAGGCGAGTGCACTGGGGGGTATCGTTCACGCCGGCGTAGATGTAGCCATGGGCGCCGTTCGGGTATTCCAGGGAGGCGAAAGCCTCGTCCTCGACCTCGATATCGTGTATGCGGATGCGAGTCTGACCGGTGACGGTCCTGGGACGGCCGGTGAGCCAGGTGAAAACATCGAGCATATGAGGGGCCTGGTTCAGCAGCACGCCGCCGCCTTCGCCCTTCCACGTCGCGCGCCAGCCGCCCGAGTCATAGTAGGCCTGGCTGCGGTAGTAGGCGATGATCATGTTGACCCGACGGAGTTCGCCGATGCGGCCGCTCTCGATCAGTTTCTTGGCGGCCTGGTATTCGGGCTTGTGGCGAAGCTGGAACATGACCGCGAACTTGCAGCCGCTCTTCTCGGCGGCACGGATCATCTGATTCACGGGCTTGATGGTAACGCCAATCGGCTTCTCGGAGAGCACGTGGATCTTGCGTTTGAAGGCGTCGATGGCGATCGGCGGATGGAAGTAGTGCGGTGTCGCGATAAGAATCGCATCCACTAGACCTGAGTCGAGCAGGTCGGTGTGCTTGCTGAAGTGGGGGACTCCCCACTTCTCGCCGACTTGCTTCGCAACGACAGGGGCGATATCGCAGACCGCGGTCAGCTCCGCAACATCAAGCTTGCCCGGGCCAAGGTAATCGCAGTGCCCTTGCCCCATCCCCCCGGCACCGACAACGCCAATCCGAACCTTCTTCGCCATCGCTGAGTTCCTCCTCAGGAAATCCTGTGCTCGCTGAATGTGCATCCTAGCTGTCCGCTCTTTCCACACCGACGCGCTGCCCCCTCCCGGTGCTGGATGATCTTGCTCGAGCGACGGGCAGCGGGTGGCAGGACGCGCTGACGCCGCGACGAAGTCAGCCGCGCCATGACGATCGACGAACTCTTACGGGAACTCGTGCAGGCGTTCGCAGACCGGCAGCTCTTCTTGGTTGGCGGAAGTCTGCGCGATCAGCTTCTGGGGCGGGAAAGCAAGGACCTGGACCTCGCCACTGATGCGCATCCCCAGGAGACACGAAAGCGGGTAAGCCGTCTGGCGGATGCGGTATGGAGCGTCGGCGAGAAGTTCGGCACGATCGGCATGCAGAAGGACGGCCTGAAGGCCGAGATCACCACATTCCGAGCTGACGCCTATGACGGCGTGACGCGCAAACCGCAGGTTGCATTCGGGACGGACATCCACGAGGATCTGGCCCGGCGTGATTTCACCATCAACGCCATCGCTCGCAATCTGCACACCGATGAGTTGCTGGACCCGTTCGGCGGCCAGCGTGACCTGGAGGACGGGTTGGTACGATTCGTGGGTGCACCGCCCGAGCGGATTGCGGAGGACCCGCTGCGCATGCTGCGGGCCGTGCGCTTCTGCGCTCAGCTTGGTTTCGAGCTCGACCTCGCGGCTGCGGTCGCCATTGCAGAATCGGTCGGGGAATTGCGGCGGATCTCCTGGGAACGCATCCGGGACGAAGTGGACGGCATCCTCGTTTCCCCCCGTCCGCGGGACGGGCTGCGACTGATGATCGACCTGGGCGTGGCGGAGCACGTGCTGCCGGAGCTGCTGGTTCTCCACCTGCCGGAGCCGGGCCGGCATCACATGAAGGACGTGCTCGAGCACACACTCGATGCGGTGGAGTTCATTGCGCCGGAGAAGGTGCTGCGGTACGTCGCCTTGCTCCATGACATCGCGAAACCGGAGACGTATTCCAGCGATGAATCGGGCGTCCACTTCTATCGGCACGAAACGCTCGGGGCGGAGAAGGCGCGCGCTGTTCTCACGCGGCTGCGCCAGCCGGCGGCATTCATCGAGCAGGTGACCAAGCTGGTGGATGCCCATCTGCGCGTGCCATTCTATTCTTCGGAATGGTCGGACTCGGCGATTCGACGGCTGATGTTCGAGCTTGGCGATCAGCTCGAGGCCGCTATCGCACTCGCCGATGCCGACGTGCGAGCGAGCGATCCGTCGGACTACGCAGAGTTCCAGGTTCGGCTACGGGAGTTGCGGACGCGGATCGAGCAGGTCGGCGAGGCGGCGGAACTGGCGCGGATGAAACCGATGCTCGATGGGATCGAGGTGATGGCCATGCTCGGTCTGTCTCCGGGACCCAAAGTCGGGGAAGTGCTGCAGTTCCTGCTGGATCAGCAGATAGAGGGGACGATCAGCACGAGGGAAGAGGCGGAGGAGGCGGTGAGGAGGAAATTCGGGGGGCATGGGAGATAGCCCGACGGAACTCCATGTCGTCACCGGAGCCTTCGGATATTCCGGCCGATACATAGCGCGCGTATTGCTTGAACAGGGCAAGAGAGTCCGAACGCTCACGAGGCACACAGGCCGCCCAAACTCATCTGGGAGCAGCATAGATGTCGCCCCGCTCGCGTTCGGCGAGCCAGCGACACTGGTGAAGAGCTTGCGCGGCGCGTCAGTCGTCTACAACACCTACTGGGTGCGCTTCGAGCGCGGGGCGGTTACGTTCAGCCGCCGACTTGCGCGACTCGCTTTAGCGCGTGGGTGACGGAGAACGCGGACGTGTTAGGCAGGGCATACGCCTCGGAGTTAGCGAGGCATTTCCGGTAGCTGGATCTCGGTAGTCACATCTACGATCCCCTCTCTGAGTGCGGTGGGCCTTGGCTGATTCTTGGTGTTCCCCGCCGGCAGCGGTTCTCTCTTGTCTCCTGCAAACATCTGTGCTATATTTCCACATCTCCGCACGAGGTGAGATGCGGTGGCGGCACAGTTCTCTGAATTTCTGGAACAGGTCACATCGGCCAAGGGCTATCGCGGGCAGATCGTCCACGCCGAGGAGATTGCAGCGCGGGATGCAGTGTACTGCGACCTCGCGGCTGCGCTTCCCGATCCTGTCCAGCACGCGCTGGCACAGCTCGGGATCAGCAGGCTTTACTCTCACCAGGCGCAGGCCGTGGAGCACGTGCGGCAGGGCCGGCATACGGTGGTCGTGACCTCGACGGCGAGCGGGAAAACGCTCTGCTACAACCTGCCCGTTCTGGAGACGTTGCTGCGGGAGCCTCAGGCCAAGGCGCTCTATCTCTTTCCCACGAAGGCGCTGGCCCAGGACCAAGTGCGCGGCCTACGGCGCCTGGCGGATGCCGATCCTGCTCTCGATACACTGGTGCGGTGCGGAACGTACGACGGCGACACTCCCGCGACGACTCGGCGGAAGCTGCGCAACGAGGGCAACGTCATCCTCTCGAATCCTGACATGCTCCACCAGGGGATATTGCCGTACCACAGCCGCTGGGGGAGCTTTTTTTCGGATCTGAAGTACGTCGTGGTGGATGAGATTCACACCTACCGCGGCGTCTTCGGATCGAACGTCGCCAACGTGCTGCGGCGGCTGAATCGCATCTGTCAACATTATGGCTCGTCGCCGACGTACGTGATGTGTTCAGCGACCATCGCGAACCCGAAGGAGCTTGCGGAAAACCTGATCGGGCAGCGGGTGGAACTGGTTGACCGCGACGGGTCGCCGAAGGGGCCGAAGCGGTTCATTCTCTGGAACCCACCGCACATCGACTCCGCGAAGATGGAGCGCCGGTCGAGTAATGAGGAGGCGCACGACCTGCTGGTGTTGCTGCTTAGACGAGGCGTGCAGACGATCGCGTTCGCGCGCACTCGCGTCGTCGCGGAGCTGCTGTACCGATACACTGCGGAGACGCTAGAGAAGTACGATCCGCTGCTCGCCGACTCAGTTCGCCCGTATCGTGCCGGCTATCTGCCCGAGGAGCGGCGCGATATCGAGCGACGGCTGTTCTCGGGCGAACTGATGGGGGTGACGAGCACAAATGCGCTCGAGCTTGGCATCGATGTGGGCAGCCTCGACGCGTCGCTGATCGTCAGCTATCCCGGCACGATCGCCTCGCTGTGGCAGCAAGCCGGGCGAGCAGGCCGCGGCACTGATGAATCGCTGGTCGTCCTGGTCGCGTACAACGATCCGCTCGATCAGTACCTGATGCAGCGGCCGGATTACATCTTCGGCCGTTCGCCTGAGCATGCGGTGATCGACCCGGAGAACCCGTATCTGCTGGCGAACCACCTGCGCTGCGCCGCATTCGAGCTGCCGCTGAGGGAGGATGAATCCGGTATCTTCGGGCAGTACACCGTGGCTATAGCGAAGATACTCGAGGAAGTGGGCCAGATGAAGCAGATAGACCGCGCTTGGTACTGGTCAAGCACGGACTATCCCGCGGCTCAGACAAGCCTGCGGTGCGCATCGGATGGCACCTATGCCATCATGGACACGACCAACCAGAACCGGGTGATCGGTACGGTGGATGCGATCAGTGCTCCCGAGACCGTGTATCCAGGAGGTGTGTACCTGCACGAAGGTGATACCCACCTGGTAAGGCGGCTCGATATCGAAGGTCGCGCCGCGTACGTCGAGCGTCAGAACGTCGACTATTACACGCAGGCGATACTCGATTCCAGCATCCGCGCGGGTGAGGTGCGGGCGGAACGGGAGTGGATGCGCGGGGCGCTGCGGTTCGGCGATGCCACGGTCACGTGGCGCACGACGGCGTTCAAGAAGATCAAGTTCTACACGCAGGAGAACATAGGCTGGTCCGCGCTCGACCTTCCGGCGCAGCACCTGGAAACCGCTTCGTGCTGGTTCACTCCACCGAAAGAGGCGCTGACTCTACCGGGAGCGTTCGGGCTGAAGCCGATCGAGGGGCTGGTCGGAATCCGGAACGTGGCAGTGAACATGCTGCCGCTGCTGGCGATGTGCGACCGGCTGGATATCGGCGGGATCGTGGATTCGAGCAACACGGGCAGCCCGACGGTGTTCTTGTACGATCGCCACCCCGGTGGGATGGGCTTCGCGGAAAGAGGATATGAATTGTTCGGGGAGCTGATGGAGCATGCACTCGCGACAATCGAGAACTGCGCGTGTGAGGATGGCTGCCCATCATGCGTGGGGCTTCCGGTAACTCAGCCGGCGCAGCAGA
>Ga0315273_10007088_pt1 | contig 14020 bp, 14 predicted proteins | sample YL17G02_0_MG_FD_205753 | JGI IMG/M metagenome (GOLD analysis project Ga0315273, IMG submission 205753) | Sediment microbial communities from Yellowstone Lake, YNP, Wyoming, USA - YL17G02_0 | ecosystem: Environmental > Aquatic > Freshwater > Lake > Sediment | place: USA: Wyoming | collected... | reverse complement strand
GGGCTCCTGGGAGAAGCCGAGCATCGAGGCGTAGGCGCGGACCGGCTCCTGGGTCGGGCCGCCGAGCAACCGGTAGACGGGTTGGCCGAGCGCCTTGCCCTTCAGGTCCCACAGCGCGCAATCGAGCGCGCTCATCGCCATCATGTAATAACCGGCGCGGCTGTGGCGGTTGCGCCGGAGCAGCAGCTCCCAGATCTTCTCGATGGCGAGTGGATCGCGCCCGATGAGGAAGTCCCGCATCTCGCGGCGCAAGATGATCGCGTGTCCGCCGTCCACAGGCCCGAAGAGCCCGGTCACGCCCTCATCAGTCCTAACTTCGAGGTAGACGTCAGAGTGGCGGACGGTATCGCTCGGCTTGGCCGCCGGAGCCCGGCGCGGCAAGGCCTGCTCCGGGTAGATGTCGAGCGGAACGGACATGTGCTCGCCATCGGTCGGGGGGTCGGGTGGGAACTCCCCGGTCACTTCGATGAGGACGATGTCGGTGATCTTCATTCTCGCCTTTCCTTCGGCTGCAGCTTACGACACCAGACCCCGGACTCCTGTGAAAACAGAAGGGACCCCGCCGAAGCGGGGCCCCCGTGTTGTCCGCGCAGCCGTCCGCTTACGGATTCGTAATGCTCTTTGACGTCTCGTGGTTCGAGCCCGACTGGTAGGGATAGCCGGATCTGACGAGGCTCGTAACCGTGCTGGTGAACGTGCCACCGGTCGCGTTGACCGGTGAGCTAAGCACGACCTGTCCGTTGGCGGCGGTAGCGCCCGAACTCGTCCCGGAGACGCACCCGGACCAGGTGACGTTCACCGTGACTCCGGACAAGGCAGCGTGGTTCTGGTCGTGAGCGGTGATCGTCGCCTCTGCGTAGTAGCCGCGTCCGCTAGGGGGCCCACCGCTCTTGTACTTGCCGACGAGGGCGATGCTGCCAACGTGGCAACTGCTGCCCCCGCTGGCGACGGTGACGTAGTTCGACTTCGTTTCATTGTCGGACCCGTTGGCATTCGTCGCGGTCAGGCTGACGGTGTAGCTGCCATCGGCCGTGTACTGGTGCGATGGGTTCTGCGCAGTCGAGGTCCCACCATCGCCGAACGTCCACGACCAGGAGGTTGGGCTTCCTGTCGAGAGGTCGGTGAAGTAGACTGTCAGGGGCACCTGGCCGCTCGTCGGGTTGCCGGAGAAGTCCGCAGCCGGCGGCTGGTCCCACCGACTGAGCCAGCAGTCGGTCCACATCTGGTCGTCATCAGCCATCCAATCGTAGCGCCACCACACCCCGAGCGAGTACATAGAGCATCCTTCAGCGATGGACTGCATCACCGCGTCGGTGGCGGTGCAGATGTTCTCGATGGCGGGGTTGTGCCATCGGCTCTTCTTGTGGGTCGGGATGATCGGATAGGCCTGGCAGTTTGCCGCCATGTTGTCGGAGTGATGGTGCATCCCCGCCATCACCCAACTCTGGTACTCCGCCACAGTGCCGAGGCCAGTGTCGTAGAACATCGGCATGAGCCAGTCGAAGTAGGTTGACACCTGGTTGAGGAACGAGGGCGACCAGTAGAGATTGCCCGTCGTGTCCAGGGAGAGATGCCGGCCGGTCCCTACCGTTTGGCGAATGGTGCTGAACAGGTTGATGTAGTTCTGGTTGTCGGCCTGGAAGGGCTCGAAATCCAGGTTCACTCCATCCACGCCGTAGTTGTCGAAGAACATCTTGCAGACGTTGGCGATGTTCTGATGGGTGGCGGGATTGTTGACGTGTGTGCTGAGCGAGCCGCTGCAGTAGGCGATGAGCATCTGGCCCGGGTCGAACTGCCGCGTCGCCGAGATGTAGTGGGCAAGCTGTGAGTAGTTGGCCGGATCCATCGTGCCATCGCTGTTGAAGCCAGTTATGTTGAGGAACTGCACGTCAATGCTCCTCTGCTGGCACCATGAGGTCACTTCCTGGATCTGGGCATCGGTTTTCGCCACGCAGACGTAGCCGTGCTCTATGAAGACGCCGTTGTGAGGATAGGGGTTCGCCGCCATCGCTGCTCCCGTGGGGAAGCCTGTCAAGGCCAACGCCATCAACGCCATGGACAGGAATCTGGTACCGTTCACCTGGTTGTCCCTCCTTGAGATGGACTTCGCGCGCGACCGGTGCCGGGCAGAGCTGCGGTATCACCTCCCTTCTCGCCCGCTGCTGTAAGCTACTGCCTGGCTGCTTGTTCACCTTCCGGGCCGGCATTGGCTCGCACCGGGCGCGCCCTGCCCGCCGGTGTTTGCGCGGCGGGCGTTACTTGGCGCGGCTTTTCCAGTACAATCTGCGCCATGACGGCCACGAACGCGGCGCCTCCAGCGGGGTCGCAGCTCACCGGCGCTCGGGACCTTACGAAGGGCAGCGTGCCCCGGCACGTAATCGCTTTCTCTCTACCCATGCTGGCCGGCAGCGCCATACAGACCGGGTACAGCTTCGTCAATGCCTTCTGGGTGGGGAAGTTCCTGGGCGAGACCGCGCTCGCCGCGATCACGGTCAGTATGCCCGTCCTGTTCGTCATGATCGCGGCCGCCGCAGGTCTGACTCTTGCCACGAGCATCCTCGTCTCTCAGCACTTCGGGGCGCGCGACTGGGCGCGGTTGAAAGCGGTGGTTCAGACGTCAGTGGCGCTCACCGGGATTGTGGCCGTAACGCTGCTCGCGGTCAGCCTGGTGTTTGCCGAGCGCCTGCTCGAGGCGATAGACACCCCGCCCGACGTGTTCCCTGCTGCCGCGCCCTATCTGCATATCGTCTTGTTCACACTGCCCCTCAACTTCGTGATCTTCATGCTCGCCTCCATGCTCAGGGGAATCGGTGACTCGAAGACCCCCGTCTACTTCCAGGCGTGGGCGCTGGCCCTCAACGCGCTGCTCGACCCCCTGCTCATGTTCGGGTGGGTCGGCTTCCCTCGCCTCGGGCTGAACGGCACGGCCTATGCGAGCATCGTAGCGCAACTCGCCGCGGTGATCGCGTTGGTAGCCTACATCCCGAGGCGGCGGCCGCTGGTCACGCCCGACTGGCGCCATCCGACCTTCCATTTGCCGACGGCCTGGCTGTTGGTGAAGATCGGTTTCCCCGCCATGGTCCAGCAGTCAGTCGTCTCGGTCAGCATGGTCGTCATCGTCAAGTTCGTGAGCCAGTTCGGCTCCACCGCTGACGCGGCATTCGGCGCGGCGCTGCGCGTCGACCAAGTGGCTTTCCTGCCCGCCATCACTGTGGGCATGGCGGTCTCGACCCTGGCCGGCCAGAACATCGGCGCCGGCCGCTTCGACCGCGTACGGCAGGTCTTCTGGTGGGGCCTCATTCTCAGCGGAGGGATCTCGGCGGTCATCGCCGCCTTCGCCATTGGCATGCCCGCGCTTATCCTGCGCGCCTTCCTCAACGAGCCCGAGGTGATAGGCATCGGCGTGACCTATCTGCACATCGTGGGGTTCACCTATGTGCTCTATGCCGTGCTGTTCGTCAGCAACGGCATCATAAACGGAGGCGGTCATACGCTGGCGACGACGGTGTTCTCCGTCATATCGCTCTGGGGGATCCGGCTGCCGCTCGCCGCCATTCTGCCTCGTTACCTGGGCGATGTGAGGGGAATCTGGTACGCCATGCTGTCGAGTGTGGCCTGTGGCATGGTCATGAGCCTCGCCTACTACGCGAGCGGCCGATGGAAGCGCAGCATAGCCCGCGGCGCCGACCAGCCGCCGGCACCCGCGCGGGATAGCGGGCCAGGCATGGAACAGCTAGAGTGAGGAGCTCGTTAGCCGTGACGCTGTTGGCCGGTGTCAGATTCCATCGAGCGTTTCTGGCCGCGGCGCTGTGGCTCGCCCTCAGCGGGGCGATAGTCGGCGCTGACGACGACTTCGCGCCGGTTGACAAGCGCGCCCTTGCCGCCCCGCCCTCGGCGGAGCGAAGCGTCCGGTCGCTCGCGGGTTACCTCTCTGACTGCGGCCAGAGCGATCGCGACACAGCCCGGGCTATCTTCACCTGGATCACCGCCAACATTGTCTACAACGTATCGCGCGTGGGCGAGAAAGCCGAAGCCGCCGCGGTTTTGCAGCAGCGCAGCGCGGTCTGCGCGGGGTATGCCGTGCTCTTCAAGGCGCTTGCGGAGGCGGCCGGGCTCAAGGCCGTCGTCGTCTATGGTGAGGCGCGAGGCCGCGGCCCCGAGGCGGCCAGGTCGCGCGACGGCATGTACAACCACGACTGGAACGCGGTTAGGATCGGGGATGAGTGGGCGCTGGTGGACTGCGCCTGGGGCGCCGGGCACCTCGATGAGCGCGGGCGGTTCATCCAGCGCTTCGACGACCACTACTTCCTCACTCCGCCGGACCAGTTCATCTGCGACCACTTCCCCAGCGACTCGAAGTGGCAGCTCCTCGACCATCCTCTGTCGCGGCAAGAGTTCCTCCGACAGGCCGACGTCCGCCCGCCGTTCTTCGAATACGGTTTGCGCCTGGGCAGCCACACCGCGAAGTACATCGAGGCATCTTCCCGCCTGAGCATGACCATCGGCGCGCCGCCGGACGTCAACCTGATGGCATCTCTGCACCGTAATGGAGTGGAGCTACAGGAGGGCTACACCTTCGCCCAGCGGCGCGCCGATAGCTACGAAATCCAGGCCGTCTTCCCGAAGCCTGGCGACTACCTGCTACGCGTGCATGCCCGGCGGACCAGTTCAGAGGACCAGACCTACGAGTGCGCGGTCGAGTATCGCCTCCATGCCAGCGCGGCCGACCCGAGCACCTTCCCGAAGATGTACCTGTCCTTCCAGGAGGAGCAGTGCGTGCTCGAACAGCCCCTCACGGCGACGCTGGGGACGGGTAAGCCAGTCGCGTTCCGGCTCTTCGCACCGGGGGCCGAGGACGTCCTTGTTTTCTGCAACGGATCGCACCAGCGCCTCGCGGCTGAAGGGGATGGGCTGTTCGTGGGGACGCTCACGCTCGAGGCCGGGGACGCCATCGTGTTCGCCAAGTACCCGGGCCAAACCAGTCACCTCGCGCTGCTGCGCTATGTGGTCAGGCGCTGAGGCCTTACGACCCGTCGAGTGAATAACGCTCGACCGGGACCTCGGCGCGCACCTGGCGCACGCCCCCGCCGGCCGCCAGCACGATGACCCTGGGTCACCTGCCAGACAGGCATAGAAACCCGTACAGGGGCGGACGGCTCACCAATCTGGCAGGTCAGGCCTGGTCGCCCCCCGGCGGCGGAGTCGTCTCGGCCGCTGGCGCTGCACGAGCCCTCTTCTTGGGTGGCATCAGCATCAGGATCAACAGGCCAACAACCAAAGGGAACGCCAGGGCGAGCCCGATAATCGCGGGATGGCCTTTGGACATGGCGTAGACGCGATGGCCCTGAACCCAGAACACCGCCGCAACGAACACGATCGCGGCGAGGAGCGCTCCGATACGCCAATCCACATAGAGGCCGAACCGGTCAATGAAGTAGTCGCTGTTCTTCACGAACAGTGCGACAGCGACCCAGAGAACCACCCCGACAAGCATGTAGAGGAACGCCTTCCCGGCGCCGCTTCTTGGACGAGTCTCGGCTGTCATGCTCCACCTCCCGAAGGGCGGGATGCCCCAGTGAAGCCACCTTCCGCTTCCCTGGCGCGAGTTCCTGCCGTCGCCGAGCGCCTATCGGCCCCACGATCGGGCAGCTTTGCTCTGCCGCTACGTGGGGTGTTGGCTGCCGTTGTGCCAGCATTTCCACTCAGCTCACTGCCTACCGGGCACGAGTCCTTCCGCCTCGACAGGCCCCCGCTGTGGTCCGATCTGCGCTACCAGCACCGCGCACAGGATGAGTCCCCCTCCGAGGAGCCCCCTGGCACCCAGGACCTCATGCTGGATCAGCCAGGAAAACAGTGCGGCGAAGACTGGCTCGGCGGTGAAGATCACTGCGACATGAGTGGCGCTGGTGCGCCGCTGGGCCCACATCTGCACGAGGAAGGCTACTGCTGTTGCGAGGACGCCCGTTATGATGAGCGCCGACAACGCCCAGGGCGTTAGATCGAGCCGTCTCGCCGGCGACGCTGCCGCAATCAGACCACAGGCGATGGCGGTGATGACGATCTGCCAGAAGGCCAAGGGAACCGCGTCGTAGCGGGGAGCCACGCGCTCCGCGGTCACGATATGGAGGGCGAACGCCGCCGCGCAGCCCAGCGTCAGGAGGTCACCAACGTTCATGCCGGACGGCCGCAAGCTGCCAACTCGCGCCCCGGAAGACGCTGTCAACAGGTAGAGCCCTATGGCCGCCAGCGCGACCGCTCCAACGGAGGCAAGGCCGGGTCGAACTCGCGAGATCGCCAGCGACAGCACGGGCACCAGCACGACAGAGAGGCCGGTTATGAACGCCGACTTCGAGGCAGTGGTGTAGACGAGCCCGGTAGTCTGGAGGGCATAGCCAAGGGTGAGCCAGACCCCGATGAGCGCAGCAAGGGCGGCGCCCCGGGCGGTAACGCGGAAGACCCGTCGCGGGAAGGCGGCGAGCAGCACCACGGCTGCGAGCGCGAATCTTACTGCGAGGAACGAGAACGGATCCGCCGCGCCAAGCGCCTGCTTCACCGCGGTGAAGGTGAACCCCCACACCGCGGTGATAGCGAGGAGGGAGAGGTCGGCGGCGATGTGAGTGCGCTGACGAGGCATTGTGCGGGAACCGGCTGCGCCGTTCAGGGGCGCATTGCCATGCGCCCCTACAGCGGCAGCCGGTACAGCTCCTTCGGGTTCTCCCAGAGCCACTTGCGCGCCAGCCCAAGGGCCTGGTCCTCCGTCAGCAGGCCGCGCTCGATCCGCCCCGCGAGCACGCGCGCGATATCCTCGCGCGCCATGGTGATATGCCCGTAGGCCTTCTCTACCGGCAGATTGTAGTCGCCCCCGAAGCCGATGACCTTGTTCATCGGCACCATCTCGATGACCTCGTCGAGGGCGTCCATGGCGAAGCGCTGAGAGATGACGTGGGTCCAGCAGAAGTTCAGCCAGACGTTGGCGAAGCCCTTGCCCAGCATGATTGATTCGCGCACCCACGGGTAGCCGAGGTGGTACATGTCGAAGCGGACGCGCGGGTGGCGCTCCAGGATTGGAATCATGTGGAGCGGGGCGAGCATGCGGAAGTCGCCCCAATAGCCGGTGTGCACGCACACTACCATGTCCTGCTCGCCGGCGAACCGGATCATCTCATCCACTAGGAAATCCCGGAGCGGGTTGCGCATGGGCAGGTGGTCCACCCGGCCCAGGCGCAGGTCGTCAAACGACTCCTGCGCGCTAGCCCGGCTTGGGCTCTCATAGGGATTCGACAGCATCTTCAGTCCGACTGCGCCCTCCGATTTCACCCGCACGATGTAGGCGCGACTGGCGGCGAGGAAGCCGTCCAAGGTGGTGATCGCCTCAGATGAGCCGTGCTGCCTCTGGACCCCCTCCCATGTCTCCAGCTCCCACAAGTGCCGGACCAGCGGCATCACGGGAGTGAGCAGCGGCGTCCCCAGATCGGTTCGCTCGCACTGCGTCAGCGCGGTGCGGATGTTGCAGGCATCCCCCAGCACCCGCTGGTAGATTCCAGGCTTGTTCGCCGCGGCCATCCGCTCGGAGATCCGGAGATAGGTTGAGTCGTTGATGTCATCTTCCCCGTAGAACTTCCGCACCGCGATCAGCGCTGCCCGCGCGTAGCAGCCATGCCGGATCTGCTTCCAGTAGGGCGCGAAGATGCGCCAGCGGTAGTCGAGCGGCAGCGCTGGCTTCTGCATCTCGGCGAGCGCGCTCTCGGACATCCCGGCCACCCTCAGGTCGCCCTGGGTGTAATGGGAAAACAGCGTCAGCACATCCACCGGCCTGCCAACCCGGTCGTTCTCCGGGGGGAGATGCTCGTGCGCATCTATGACCTCGATCTGCTCCAACTCCGCGAACAGCCTGCTCTCCAGCGGTGAAAGGTTCATGGAATCGCTACTCCTCTCGTCTGCTATTCCTTTACGTGAGCGTAGGCTCCTGCCAGACCGAGTCGCCCCTGCTTTGGTGCATCACTGCGACATTGGGGTCGCCAGCGCGACAGGCCGCCCCGGGCGAAGGGCGAACCTGCCGCCAGCCCTGTCCAGGAGGACACGCATGGCCGCTCTTCAGGAAGGCGCCAAGGCGCCCGATTTCACTCTAGACGGATCGAGCGGGCAGTTCACCTTGAGCGAGGCACTCAAGCAGCATCGCTTCGTGATCCTGTCTTTCTTCCCGCTCGCCTTCAGCCCGGTCTGCACCGACGAGATGAGCCTCTTCCAGGAGGTTCAGAGCGAGTTCAAGCGCCTCGGTGCCTTCACCGTGGGGGTTTCGGTTGACAGCAAATACGTTCAGTCGGAGTTCGCGAAGAAGAACAATGTCGAGTTCCCGCTGCTCGCCGACTTCCACCCAAAGGGAGAGGTCGCTCGAAAGTACGGGGTCATGCGCGACGACGGCATCGCGGAGCGGGCCCTCTTCATCGTTGATTCCAGCGGCGTCATCCGCTACAGCTACGTCTCGGAGCTGCGAGTCAACCCGGGGGCGGACAGGCTTCTGGAGAGGCTGGAGGCGCTGCAAGGGAAGAAGCAGTGACCGCTGATGTGCATCTGCTGAAGCTGCCCGTTACTGATGACGACTGGTCCCGAGGTGCGCTGGGCGCGCCGGTGGTGCTGGTGGAATACGCTGACTTCCAGTGCTCGCATTGCCAGGCGGCGTATCCGGCGATCGAGCGGCTGCTGGCCTCGTTCGGCGATCGAGTCCGCTTCGTCTTCCGCCATTTCCCGGTAGCCAGCATCCACCCGCAAGCGGAGCAGGCCGCGCTGGCGGCCGAGGCGGCGGGGCGGCAGGGCAAGTTCTGGGAGATGCACAGGCGGCTGTTCGAGGCGCGGGGCGCGCTGTCCGAAGGGGACCTGCTTGGCTATGTTCGGGAGTTGGGCATTGACACCGCCCGGTTCAGAGCGGACATGGGCGACCCCGAGTTGCACGCGAAGGTCAGGCAGCAGAAGATGCTGGGAGTGCGCAGCGGCGTCAACGGCACGCCGACGCTCTATCTGAACGCCGCGCGGTATGACGGGCCTGCCCTGAGCGACTCGTCCCCCATAGCCTCGGCGAAGGGGGAAGCCGAAGGGCCGAGCCCGTCAGCGGGCGAGACCGAGCTGCGGGATGAGATAGAGCGGCTGCTCCGAGGGAGGGAAGTCAGGGGGCAGATGGAATGAAGTGGCGTGCCGGCACCTGGGAAGAAGCGACGCATCAACAGCCGCGAGGTGGGCCTGCTCTGCGTCTACCTTGGCCTTGGGCTTTGCAGCGGCGCGGTGTGGATGAACATCGCCAACCTGCAGGCCCTGCCCCAGTGGCATGTGGATATGATCACCGGGTCTGCGCCGGCCCCGAACCAGTACCGGCCGCTCACGCCCTGGCTCGCCGAGGGGCTGCGGCTCGTCCTCCCCGGTCAGAACCTGTTCTACGCCTACATGCTGCTGCGGGGCATCGTGACCGGACTCGCGCTGTTCGCGTTCGACCGGTACATGCGCGTATGGTTCGCTCCAGCGGGAGCGGCGGCGGGAGCGTTGGCGCTTGCCGCCATCATCCCCTTCACCTACTACCGGGTAGTGCAGGAGAGCGACCCGCTCAATCTCCTCGTCATCACCCTGGCCTTCCTTGCGCTGGCCCGTGGTCGGGATCTCTGGCTGCTGCCACTCGTGTTCGTGGGAACTGTCAACCGGGAAACCACCGCGATGATCCCTGCCCTCTACCTGCTGGCGCGGTGGGGGCAGGAGCCCCCGCGCCGGCTGGCCTGGCGCACTACCCTACTCGCGGCAAGCTGGGCAGCGGTCTACTTCGGCCTCATCGCCCTCTACACATGGCGGGCCTACTACTGCGACAAGATCATGTGGCCGCGCAATGCCGCCTCCCTTTTCCCGACCATCCAGGTCATCATGGTCTACGGCGCGCTCTGGGTGCTTGCGGCGTTGGGAGCAAGGCAGGGCCCGCCCATGCTTCGGCGGGCGATCTGGCTCGTCCCGCCGTACATCGGCCTTCATTACGTGGTGGCCATGGTGAACGAGGTGCGATTGTTCCTCCCGCTGGCGCCGATCATCATCCCCTTGAGCTGGTTTGTGCTGTTTCCGGAGGCGCGGCTGACGGCGGAGCCGCTCAGAAGGCCGAGGTAGCATGGCTTCAGGAGGATTCGAGATGGCTCGTTCGCTGATTATCGCGGGACTGCTCGTGGTGGCGCTCGGGATCCTCTTTCACCTCTTCGCGCTGCTTCTGAGCGTGGCTATCCCGATCGGCCTGGCGCTGGTTGTCATCGGAGCGGCATGGCTGCTCATCCAGAGAGCTAGTGCGGAGCCCTGAGGCAGAAGGCAGGCAGAACCGGCCTTGGGTAGAGCGGTTGACATGGGGCTTGGCGACAAGGCAGACATTAGGCTGCTTGCGCCGGTAGAGCGGAGGCCCGACACGTGGTAATCGAGGGCAGGTGGAGGGCGCTCAGAGAAGCGGGGCCACGGCTTGCTCCGGGGCAGGGAACTGCGGCGACGCCGACACCGACCTCTCTGCCTCCTCAGCGTCACAGACTGGCGACTCCCCGGTCCACAAGCGTCATGCGCCGCGGCGTGGGGGCTCAGGAGCTTGCGCCGGTTGCCGATACTATGAGACGAGGGGCGGTGATAGGCCGGGTGCCATAGCGCAAGTCGTGGGGCGGTGAGACGAGAGGAAGTGGCGAGGAGCTGCACGCGCTTGCCACATGGCTACGGGTTTCGCCTGCGAGGCTCGTAGCGGACCCCTGGCGGGGCAGCATAAACGGTGTTCAGACAGCAGGCGAACACCGACGGAGCCATCCTCGAGGAGGAGAGCATGAACAAGTCAGTGCCGACGTTGCTGGGAATCGTGATTATCCTGTTGGTGGTCGTACTGGTCGTGCTGTGGTTCAACTACAAGATGACGCAACAGTTGGGCGCCGGCGCGACCGTCGTCGGAACGCAGGGCGGGGAGCTTCTCACGGGCGTCCAGGCGCCCAAGGAGGAGATTGGCACAGGCGAGGTGCTTGGCGCCCAGCAGCCCAAGACCGAGCCGCAGTTGTCGCCGGCTCTGCGCTCCGGCACGCGCGCTGGCCGCATGGCCGCGGAGAGGCAGGGGCGCCAGACCCGCAGGGCCACTCGCGCTGGCGCCGGCCAGGCAGAGAAGCCTGGCGACTAGACGCGCTCCTGCATGATCTGAGGGCCGCGCAGCAGCTCAGGCGCGACCGCGGCTCACCTCAGTGGTGTCTGAGCTCGACTTCGACTGCAGAGGTCGCTAGCTGCGCACCTTCCTTGACCGGCTGGAAGGCAAGGGGCCCGGTATCCATCGGGCCCCTTGTTTATTGGTGTTGCTCGGTCGCGGTCCCTACGTCTCCTGCCCGGTCCTTGGAAGCAGCAGCCCTCTGGGCCTCTGCTTCAGCCGACCGGGAAAGTTGCCATCTCGTTCACGGTATCTACACACCCCTGCGGCATACTTAGGGTGATCGAACAGCTCGATCAGAGTGAACCCTCGTGCCGCCCGGCGTCGCCGGGCGGCAGCCTTTTTCTAGGGGGTCTCATCCGCCGCCCACCAGGACCGGAGAACCGCGGGTCGAAACATACCCTTAGAAGCCTCTATCGGAACCTCTGTGCAAACGGAGCAGAGCGCCCTGGAGGCTCCTTTCGGGACGCGCCAGAGGGTTCTGTTAGGCGCTCTTACTGACCACCTGTCGCTCGCGGTGTTCGGAGCCTGGTACGTGTTGCAGCGAGTCCGTGAGACCGAGACCGGTAGCGTCCGCGTCCGTCGGGCAACGTTGTACGATTTCCAGTTGTCCGGCGAGGCCCCGCTGTTTGCAGATACCAACGACTACGCTGACACGACTCCGCTCGAGATCGAGGTCCATGCGGGGGCCGAGGCGGGGATCGTGCTCTCGGGTTCCGAGGAGCATCACCTCGACGATCACGTGTTCCGGACAGAGGCGGGCGACGTCTGGCTGACTGCTACCTGGGAGCCGCACGGCTGGCGCGTTTCCTCCCGCGGCACCGAGGATGTTGTTCTGATCTTCCTGCCGGAGTTTCTGGGAGAGGAGCAACTCGGTGACCTGTCCTGGCTGAACCTCTTCGTGGTGCCTCCGAGGCAGCGGCCGCGGGTGCGCACTGCAGAGGCGCGGGAGCGGGTGCTCGCACTGGGGAACGACCTTCGCCGCGAGATACTGGAGAAGCGGCCGGCGTGGCAGACGGCCGTCCGGCTGGGGCTGCTGAACCTGATGCTTACGTTGAGCCGCGACTGGCGCCCCCCAAACCGCCCGAGCGCGCAGCCGCGCGTGCGCGCCACCAACATGGCGCGCATCATGCCGGCTCTCACCCTGGTCCACGCCGACCCGATGCGGCGGGTGACGGTGCGGCAGGCGGCGAGCGCCTGCGCGCTGGGCCGCGCCCAGTTCTGCGCCATCTTCCAGGAGACAATGGGCGTGAGCTTCGGGCGCTTCTGCCAGCGATCGCGGCTTGGGCACGCGGCCGAACTGCTGCTGTCCACAGACTGGCCGACAGACACGATCGCACGGCGGGCCGGCTTCACCGATGGCAGCCACATGCACAAGGCATTCCTGAAGCGCCACGGCTGCACGCCGGGGCACTACCGTACAGAGCATCGTCCCGAGTAGGAGGCGGCCGCCAGGGGGGGCTTCGCCGCGGTGGACCATCAGGCGAATGACAGCGGAGCGCCCGGGTCGGGCGCTCCGCTGCGCAACCCCTGCAACAACGATGAGCCCTAGTAAAGCGTGGGTACTCCCGGATTGTCGTCCTTGAACCCGCAGGTGGAGGTGGGGCCCCAGCTTCCTAGCCCGGACAGCTCCCCCTCCGCGACCCGTGTGATCAGCGCCTCGGAGGCCAGCCAGGCCGCGTGGCCGTCGAGGAATCCAAGGTTCACGCCGCCGAGGTGTCGGCTATACGGCTTGCGCAAGTTCGGGTCCGTCAGGTAGATGCCGTTGTTCGGGGCGTGAATGTAGAGACCGCAGTCGGCCCCGCTGCCAACGGTCCCATCCGCGCACAGTTCCCAGTCCACGCTGCTGCAGACGGAGTTCGCGCACTCGAGCTCACAAAGGTCGGGGTAGGCCGCGGTGCCGACGTTCTGGTCCGTGATCCGCGCGCCGCCATCACCACAGATGACGAAGCTCGCGACATCGTCCACTGCTGCCATCTTCAGCTCCGAGTGCAGAACCACCGCGATACTCTCGCCAAAGGCCTTGTTAGCAAGGCTGCCGTAGGCCTCGGGGGCAGCAAGCCTCCCCTGGGCCAGACTGTCGGTGATCTCTCCGCCCCAGCCCTTCGGCCATCCAACAAAGCACGGGCCAGCGACATAGTCCCCTGCCGCGCCCCACTGTCCCTCGGTCTGCCGCACGTACCTGAACCAGTCCGGAGCAGGAATGATCCAGGTCGCACCGCTCATCAGCTTGGAACTCGGGCAGCGCCACACATCCCTGTTCTTAATGTATTCGTCGAACACCACCGGCCAGCGTAGATAGGGGTTGGACTGGAACACACACCAGTCGCCGTAGTTATCCCCGCCGTAGGCCTCGAAGTAGGAGATGACCTCCTGGCGATGCTCTGTCGGCGGAAGCGTGTCGTTGTTGTCCGCCAGGTACATCTGGATGGCGAGGGCGATGTTCTTGACGTTCGAAAGGCACACCGCCTTCCGCGCGGACTCGCGCGCTCGCGCAAAGACCGGGAACACCATCGCCGCCAGAATGCCAATGATGGCGATCACAACCAGCAGTTCGATCAGGGTGAAACCTCGCGACCTCTTTGCTTTTGACACAATGCTCCTCCCGGGGCACCCCTACACCGTATGCTCGGCCACCGGAGACTGACCATCGCTCATCCGGCGAACCAGCTTCCGAAAGCTTGCGGGGGTCGCCCGCACTCCTATGATAGTACCCGGAATATGCACTGCGTCACCCAGACAGATGGCAGTGGGCGCGCATCGAGGGCAACAGAGCGCCCGAACCGGGCGCTCTGTTGCGCGATTGGTCTCAGGAGTGCTCGTCCTAGTAGAGGGTGGGAA
>Ga0315273_10007087_pt1 | contig 14021 bp, 10 predicted proteins | sample YL17G02_0_MG_FD_205753 | JGI IMG/M metagenome (GOLD analysis project Ga0315273, IMG submission 205753) | Sediment microbial communities from Yellowstone Lake, YNP, Wyoming, USA - YL17G02_0 | ecosystem: Environmental > Aquatic > Freshwater > Lake > Sediment | place: USA: Wyoming | collected... | reverse complement strand
CACCGGATGGCCTGCAGGCTGTTGACATCGGTCACGTGCAGGACCCTGCCACGACCCGGTGAAATGGACTGACGGTTGAATCAGGAGAACACAGGAACGCACTGGATAGCCCTCACTACCCGGATCCTGAGGAGGACCCCACCGATGGCACAAGTTCTGACGATCGTCTACGGGTTAGTCGCCTACGCCGTGTTTCTCAGTTCCTTTCTGTACGCGATCGGATTCGTCGGCGACTTTGCCGTTCCCAAGACCATTGATTCCGGCGCCGCGTTTCCGCTCGCAGCCTCGATTGTCGCGAACGTTCTGCTCCTGAGCCTGTTCGCGGTCCAGCACAGCGTCATGGCTCGGCCCGCCTTCAAGCGCTGGTGGACCCGGATCGTGCCGGCACAAGTCGAGCGAAGCACGTATGTGCTGCTGGCCAGCCTCATCTTGTTGCTGATGTTCTGGCAATGGCGGCCGATCACGGGAGTAGTATGGGACGCACGGTCGAGCATACTGGGAACGGTCCTGCTCGGACTCTTCGGCGTCGGCTGGCTGGTGGTGCTGCTCTCGACCTTCATGATCAATCACTTCGACCTGTTCGGCTTGCGCCAGGTCACGCTGTATTTCCAGCGTCGGCCGTACACTTCCGTGTCGTTCGTAAAGCGAGGGCTGTACAGGGTGGTGCGGCACCCGATCATGCTCGGATTCGTCATCGCCTTTTGGGCGACACCGATGATGACCCAGGGCCATCTGCTGTTCGCCGTCGTGACCACGGCTTATATCCTGGTCGCGATTCGATTCGAAGAGCATGACCTGGCGGAGGCGCACCAGCTCGAGTACGAGCAGTATCGCCGCGAAACCTCGATGATCATTCCACTGCCACCGCGAACTCACTGAGGCGCACACACTCACGACAAGGGGCGAGCCGACCCCCGCTGATGGGCGCCGCGGACATCGCGGCGTCGTCTCAGGTTAGGGCGGGCACCCGGGCGGAATGAGCGAAGGCGGCCGCCGAGGTAATCGGCGACCGCCTCGAATGCTCCGGAGCAATTCCGGGCGCAGTGTTCCGGCTGGTCCCCGGTCGGGCTCAGGCGGTGGTGAAAGGGAACAGCATCCCGTAGTGGTTTCCGCGCTCCCAGCCATCACCCATCATGCCCACCGGGTGTCCGTCATGGCTCCCGCCCATCATCTCGCCGGTGCACCACTCCCCGCCGTGGGTGGTCCAGTGGTCCAGATCCACCATGTCGCCATGCTGATCGGTCATCCCGGCGCCGACGTGGATCGTGTGATGGGTCCCGGGCGCGAGCGGGTTCGTGGGCGTACAGGTCAGTGTGGTCCGGTCCGGACTCCACGCGCAGTGCATCGGCCCCTGTTCCGTAAGACCGGAATGACGGCGAACAAGCCGAATGCGGTGAGTCGGTCCATGTCCATCACCTCCCCGTAGTCAGTCGCAACTTCGCCGGAAGGAAGTCTCGCACCCCGTCCAGTCCGGTGAGGCTAGGCCACCTCAGGCCCCATGCCAAACCGGTGTCACAGATGGCCCTCAGCTGGCCGAACTGCCTCTGACACTGGAGAGAAGTCAGGGTATCTTGAGAAATTGGCCGGACCTCATCGACCCATGGTAGTCTGTTCCGGCACAAGAGATGGAGGCCCGATGCGAGTGTTAGTGGTCGAGGACGAGCCGAAGGTCGCTCGCTTCCTCAAGCAGGCCCTCGAGGAGGAGGGCCATGCGGTAGACGCTGCGGGCGACGGGGTGGAAGCGGGCCATCTGGCCCACATCAACCCGTACGACCTGATCCTGCTCGACGTGCAGCTACCCAAAATGGACGGCCTCCAGCTCGCGGCCGAGCTTCGTCGGAGCGGTCTCCAGTGTCCGATCCTGATGCTCACCTCCCGGGACTCCACCCAGGATGTGGTCCGCGGCCTCAACGCGGGTGCCGATGATTATCTGACCAAGCCGTTCGCCCTGGAGGAGTTACTCGCGCGGGTGAACGCTATCACCCGCCGGCAGCTCGGACCTGCCACCGGCATTCTTCGCTATCAGGACCTGGAGATGGATCGCCTCCGGCGAGTGGTAAAGCGGGGTGGGCGACTGCTGGACTTCTCCCCGCGCGAGTTCCGCCTGCTCGAGTTCTTCCTGCTCAACCCGGAACGGGTGGTCAGCCGCACCGCGTTATTAGAGAAGGTGTGGGACATGTCCTTCGACCCCGAGACGAACGTGGTGGACGCCCACATCTCCAATCTCCGAAGGAAGCTCGAAGAGGGGGACCGACCGCGTCTGATCCAGACGGTGCGGGGGGCCGGCTACGCCCTGCGCTCGGCTGACACCGAAGCGTGATGCGCTCGTTCCGGCGCGCCCTCGCGCTGCGCACCGCCGGCGGAGTCCTTGCCCTCACGCTGCTGCTGGATGTGATCAGTGCCTTCGCCCTCCGCACCCTGCTCTATCGTCAGCTCGACGGCACGCTGGTGCACCTCGCGGAGGTGGAGGCCGAGGCGGGGGCGGCGCGAAGCAGCTCGGAATTCGAATTCCACGAGGGCGTCCTCCTCGCCGCCAGCCCTAGGCCGAGCGCAGAGTTGACTCGCTATGCTCAGCTCTGGAGCAGCGACGGGGCCCCGCTCATTCGCAGCCGGAACCTGCCCGCCGACCTCATGCTGCCGGCGAACGCCGTGGCCGCGGCCCGGGCAGGGCGCATCGTCTGGGACAGCCACCTCTGGCGAGGGGAGCAGATCCGCTGCGTAGTCTACCCGTTGCAGCTCGTGGGCGCAGTCCACGGAATGCATATGCTCCAGGTCGCGGCACCGCTCGCGCCGTTGGAGCGGACGCTCCGCGATTTCGTCTTGCTCATCTTGCTGCTCAGCCTCGTGGCCGTGGGAGCGGCGTTCCTGGTGGGGTGGCGAGTCGCGGGAGCGGCGCTCCGACCCACGGCTGAAATCACCGCGCAGGCCGAGGCGATCCAGGAGGGGACCCCCGCCCCGATGATCACCGCGCACGCTGATATGGACGAATTCGCTCGGCTGGTCCAGGTGCTGAACGCGATGCTCGGCCGCCTGGACCGGGCGTCCTCGCTCCAGCGCCGGTTCACCGCCGACGCCAGCCACGAACTGCGCGGGCCGCTGACGGCGCTGCGAGGAGAGCTCGATTTGGCACTTAAGCGGGAGCGGTCCCCCACCGAGTACCGAGAGGCGCTGGAGCGGTGCCGGGAGGAAGTGATTCGATTGACGAGGGTGGCCACGGACCTGCTCACGCTGGCCCGCAACGAGGCGGGGCTCAACGCCCAGGATCAGGTGGAAGTGGATCTGCGCCTTGTCGCGGAACGAGTGGTCGGTCGCTTCCAGGCCGTCGCCGCCGAGCGGGGGTTACGGTTTGGCCTCACGGGACCGGCGGCGGTCGTGCGCGGCGACCCGGCCATGTTGGAGCGCATCGTCGGCAACCTGGTGGATAACGCGGTCAAGCATTCCCCAGCTGGCGGAGTCATCACGCTCGAGATCGAATCCGGGGATACGGCGGGGCTCATCGTGCAAGATCAGGGGGCCGGCGTCCCTCAGGCAGACCAGGCACAGCTGTTCAACCGGTTCTTCCGGGGGGAGACTTGGCACCGGGACAGCAACAGCACGGGCCTGGGACTCGCCATTGCGAAGGCGGCCGCCGAAGCCCATGGCGGCCGCCTCGAGTTCGTCGGGAATGATCCGGGGGCAGTGTTCCGCCTGGTCCTCCCCCTCGGGGTCATGCAGTCGTAAAGGTGAACAGCATGCCGTAATGGGTCCCATCCATCCAGCCGGGGCCCATCATGCCGATCGGCTGCCCGGCGTGGGTTCCGCCCATCATGCCACCGGTGGCCCATTGCCCGCCCATGGTCGTCCAGTTGTCCATGTCCATCATGTGGCCCTGGGCGTCCGTCATCCCTGCCCCGACGTGAATGGTGAACTGGGTACCGGCCGGGAGCGGGTTCGTCGGCGTGCAGGTGAGTACGGTCCGATCGGTGTTCCACGCACAGCTCATCGGCATCGTGGAGCCAGCCACCCCGCCCTGGTGTAGATCCATGTACTGCTCCATCCCGGCCATCATCGGCTGCCCCAAGGTGAGCGTAATGGTCGTCGATGTCGCTACCGCGGTGGCGGCGGGAGCGGGACTGACGGCAGTCAGCGTGGCCGACCCGGAGCCGGTGGTCGTAAAGGTGAACAGCATCCCGTAGTAACTCCCGTGCATCCAGCCAGAGCCCATCATGCCGATCGGCTGCCCGGCGTGGGTTCCGCCCATCATGCCACCGGTGGCCCATTGCCCGCCCATGGTCGTCCAGTTGTCCATGTCCATCATATGGCCCTGGGCGTCCGTCATCCCCCCACCGACGTGTATGGTGTATTGGGTGCCGGCCGCAAGCGGGTTGATGGGCGTGCAGGTGAGCACGGTCCCATCGGTGTTCCATGCGCAGCTCATCGGGACGGTGGGACCCGCGACTCCTCCCTGGTGCAGATCCATGTATTGCTCCATCCCGGCCATCATCGGCTGCCCAAACGTCAACGTGATGGTCGTTGACGGTGCCACGGCGGTCGCAGCGGGAGCAGGACTGACTCCGGTGAGGGTTGCCGTCGTGGGGCTGGTAGAATCGCTGCAGGCGCCAAGTGCGACGACGGCGATTCCAGCGAGGCCGCCAAGTGACGAGAGTCGGACCATCGGATCCTCCAGAGGGTGAGGAACTTCAATCGCGAAGAGAGCGGGTGCTGGCCGGGGTCACGGTGCAGGACCCCGGCCAGCGGAGATCACGGCTTGCCGTGGGGCACGGTCAGCTTGCGCGGCGCAGGCTGGGCCGGCGCCGGGATCTGGTACAGGGACCCGAGCCGGCCCTGCTGCTCAGGCGTGAGCACCGCGAGGGCCTGATCGTAGGCCTGCTGCCGCGTCACCATCGGGACGTGCTGGGTGTTGTGCGGCTTGCCGCCCTGATGGGTATAGGTGTGCTTCTCGGTCCGGATGGCGATACTCAGATCGTCCAGCTGGGCGAACTGCTGATCGGTCAGGCTCAGGACTTCCTTCTGCGCCATGATCTGCTCCACCACCTGGTAGGGCTTGAGGCTCCGAAACGCCTGGGGCGCGGGCCCGTCCGCGCGTGCGGTGGCTGAGGCGGTAAGCAGCAGGGCGGCGGTGAGACCAAGTACGGTGCGGGTGGTCATGGGATCCTCCTTGAGACTTGATCAGCGGCTCGGCTGATCGCGGGTTCGTTGACTCGTCGGGCCAACCTTCGCGATCAATATTGTCCCGAATGGCTGAGACGGTTCTGAGGCCCACCTTACGGAATGTTGAACAAGTGGGACGGCCAGGAGTGTAGCTCTGAAATCTCCGCATTTAGCTGAGGCAAAGATTACGGTTTCTTGAGATTGGTTCCGGACACCCAGCCAGTCAGTAGGCTTGGGCTCGCCGCCAATCTCCTTCTCCGCCGGAGGAGGTCATGCCACAGCACGAAGCCCACGAACATCGCCATCACTCCGCCGACGTACCGGCACCGGGCCATGCGCACGGCGATCAGACCCCCCCGCGCACCGCGCCTTCCTCGCACGCCGCCAACGCCCACCACGACCACGCCTCTGCCATGGCCGACCCGGCAATGGCCGCACAGATGGAAGCCGACATGCGGCGCCGGTTCTGGATCGCCCTGGCGTTCACGATTCCGGTGGCGGTCATCGCCGGCCACCTCCCCGGCGTGCCGATGCTGGTGCATCCGCCGCTGGCCAACTGGCTCGGACTGCTGCTCTCGACACCGGTGGTGTGGTGGTGCGGCTGGATCTTCATCGCGGGCAGTTTCTGGGCATTGAAGCGGCGCCAGCTCGACATGTCGGTGCTCATCGCCACCGGAGTCCTGGCCGCTTACCTCAGCAGCGTCTACCTCACTGTGATCGGCCAGGCCACGGCGTTCTACGAAGCCGCGGCGATGCTGGTCACCTTTGTTCTGTTCGGGCATTGGATGGAGATGCGGTCGCGGCGGGGGACGTCGGACGCGTTGCGGGCCCTGTTTGACCTAGTCCCTCCGACTGCGCGGGTCCTGCGGAACGGGGTCGAGGTCGTGCTACCCACCGCCGAGGTCCTCGTCGGCGACCAGATCCGTCTCCGCCCGGGAGACAAGATCCCCGTGGATGGGGAGATCATCGACGGAATCACGGACGTGGACGAGGCGCTGGTGACGGGGGAGAGTCGACCGGTCCGCAAAGCGCCGGGCGATAGCCTTGTCGGCGGGGCGATCAATGTCAGTGGCGCCGTCACCATGCGGGCAACCAAAGTGGGAAGCGACACCGTGCTGGCCCAAATCGCCGCCCTGGTAGCGAGAGCTCAGAACTCGAAGGCGCCCCGGCAACGGCTCGCCGATCGGGCAGCGGCGGTGCTGGTGGTCGTCGCGGTCGGCGCGGGGGTGCTGACCTTTCTCGGCTGGACCCTGCTGGCGGACGCTCCATTCCTCACCGCCCTGACCTTCGCCATTTCCGCGGTGGTCATCGCCTGCCCTGACGCCCTGGGCCTGGCCACTCCGACCGCCGTGGCGGTCGGCACCGGGCTCGGTGCGCGGCACAACATTCTCATCAAGGACGCCGCGACCCTAGAGGGCGTGAGCCGGATCCAGACCGTGATCCTCGATAAGACCGGCACCCTCACCGAGGGGAAGCCCACGGTGACCGATATCGTGCCGGTGGCTGGGGTGACGGAGGATGATCTCCTCCGGGCCGCCGCCGGACTCTCGAGTCATTCGACGCATCCCCTGTCGCTGGCCATCGTCGCGGCAGCGACGGCGCACGGCATCTCCGGCGTCGACAGCGATCAGATCGCGAACCTCTCCGGGAAGGGCCTCCGCGGGATGATCGACGGCCAACCGGTGTTGGTCGGCAGCGCGGCCCTGATGCGCGAAGCCGGGCTCGACCCGGACGCCCTCAGCGGTTCGGCGGAGCGACTGGGAAGTACCGGTCGATCCCTGGTCTACGTCGCCGCGGACGGTCGGCTGCTCGGGCTGGTCGGTATCACCGATGCGATTCGGCCGTCCGCGCGGCAGGCAATTGCGGAGCTGAAGGCGATGGGCATCCGGCCGGTGCTGTTGAGTGGTGACCTCCGAACCACGGCGGAGCGCGTCGCGGCGGAGGTCGGTATTGAGGAGGTCTATGCGGAGGTCCGTCCGGCGCAGAAGGCGGAATACGTCCGGCGGAGTCAGCAGGATGGGCGCTTCACCGCCATGGTGGGCGACGGTGTAAACGACGCCCCGGCCCTGGCCCAGGCGGATATCGGCATTGCGATCGGCGCCGGGACCGATGTCGCGATCCAGGCCGCCCAGGTGGTCCTGATGCGCTCGGACCCGCTCGACATCGGCCGAGCGGTCCGGCTCAGCAAGGCCACGGTGGGGAAGATGAAGCAGAATCTGGCGTGGGCCAGCGTTTACAATCTGCTGGCGATTCCGGTCGCGGCCGGAGTGTTTTACCGGCCGCTTGGGTGGTCGCTCCGGCCGGAGATCTCCGCCCTGCTGATGTCACTGTCATCCATCATTGTGGCACTGAACGCCGTCTCGCTCCGCCGAACGCGGCTGTGATCGCCCCTACTCACACAGCGGAGCGGCCGGCGATTCGGCTCGAGCGATTGTAGCAGCCGGCCACCAGAGCGAAGCGCGAGCCCGGGCGCAGCTCAGCTCGCGACCCTACACCCAACAGCAAAGCCCCACAGCCTGATTGGCTGTGAGGCTGATCGGGACGGCGGGATTCGAACCCGCGACCCCCTGAACCCCATTCAGGTGCGCTACCGGACTGCGCTACGTCCCGTGAACTGCGGCTATCGGCTATCGGCTATCAGACATCGGCACTGGGCACTGGGCACTCGGCACTCGGCACTCCATCCGAAGCTCCCCACCCCGCCATTCTCCAGCGGGCCGGTAACCTACCCGCCGCCCCTCGGCGATGGAAGTCCTGAAACGGACAGGCGCCAGCCGCCTGGGGCGGACCTTTGCCGGTGCCCCGGACGCCTGGCGCTGTGAGCATGGTACGGTGCAGTGGCGCGTGGCCAACCTCGGGGCGATCACAAGCCGGACCCTTCCACCAGTTCGTGACCTCTCAGGGATCATACCCCCGAGGCCAGCCGCGCGGCCTTGGGGAAAGCACGAGGCGTACCACTCTTCAGCGCCCCGATTGAAGTTGCCTAAGTCATTGTCCACACGTGACTTATACAAAGTTGCCGGACCGCGGTGACGTGGCACCAACGCAGCAGGCGATGGCCTCACGCAAGTCAGCCGGCATTCCGCATTGCTTCGTCTAAAGCCATCTTCCCCCACAAGTGCCGAGTGCAACTCCCCTTGGGGCTGGGGGGCACGGCGACGCCCCGAACTTCCAAGAGTCGGCACTCGGCACTCGGCACTCGGTACTCGGCACTATCTCGGTCCTTCCACGCCCGGATCAAAATGCACCGCCGCCTCTTCCTCGCTCGATCCGGCCAGACCGCCCTCGCCCTCGGCGTCCTGCCCCATCTGGCCGCCTGCCGCCGGGAGGAAACCGCGTCCCAGGACCGCCCCTTCACCGCCCTGCGCGACCGCTACTTCCTCAAGTCCCTGGAGCTGAACCCGGTGACCGCCACCTACCTCGGCGGCGACGGTTACGACCCCAGCCTGGACCACATCGACGGCCGGCTCCGCGACTGGCGACCCGAAGCCCTCGAGGCGGAACGGAAATTCCTGCAGGAGATCGAGGCCGATCGCATCCAGATCGACCCCGGCACCCTCTCCCCCGAGAATCGTATCGACCACGCGGTGCTCGGCGCCCAGCTGGCGTTCCTGCTGCGGCAGTCCGGCGAGCGACGCTCCCACGAGCGGGCGATCGACACGTACGTCGCCGAACCGTTCCGGGGAGTGGATTGGCAGATACAGGGGATGGCGGCGGATGAGGCGGATAAGGCGGATGGGGCGGAAGCGGCGGGAGGGGTGGCAAACGCGGGAGCAACGTGGCGGGGGACGGAGCAGGAATGGGGGCTGGTGATCGAACGAATCCGGGCGATACCGGCATACCTGGAGGCCGCGCGGGCCAACCTTCTGGCCGGCAAGAAGAGCGGCAACCTCCCCGATCATCGCATGATCGAGAGGGATGGGGTGAACGGCTCGAAGGCCAACGCCGAGTACTTCCGCAAGACGCTGCCCCAGAGCGCCCGCGGTTTCCTGGGGACCCGTCCCTTTGCCGAGGCGACGCTGGCGGATGTCACGGCCGCCTCACAGCTCGCGGCGGACGCATGGGAGAGTTTCGCCGGCTTTCTGCTCTCGACCTACGATTCCCATGATCTAACCGACCGCTTTTCGGTCGGCGAGGTGGAGTATGTCTGGCGGGTGAGGAACTGCCTCCGGGTGGACCGGAACCTCGAGGATCTCTTCTCCTATGGCGCGGACCAGGTGGCCCGGTACGAGAGCCAGCTCTTCGAAGTCGCGGAGGTGGTGGCCAGGGACGCCGGGATGAATCTCCCGTTCAGCAGCGACCGCGATCGCCGCGCCTCGGCGCGGATGGTGATGGACTACCTGTCGAAGGAGTCACCCCGGAACGACGACGAACTGTTTCAGTGGTACCGGGAGGCCGGCGAGCGGGCGGTCGCCTACGGGCGCAAACAGAAGCTCTTCGACATCCCAGCCGACTACCGCCTCGAGGTCACCCCGACCCCGCCAGTGCTGCGGAGCACGATCGACGCGGCCTACTACCCCGCCCCGCCCTTCAAGAAGACGGGTGTGGGGCGTTTCTATCTCTCGCCCACCGGCAACGACCCGGCGGCCCTCAAGCTGAACAACAAGGCCTCGGTGGCCGACACCGCGGTCCACGAGGGCTTCCCCGGGCATGACTGGTACTACAAGTACCAGACTCAGCACGCGCGGGAGATCAGCAACATCCGCTGGCTCACTCCCGGCGCGGTGGAGGACTCGAGCTCGATGTGGCAGGACTCGATGGCAAGCGAGGGGTGGGCGCTCTACAGCGAAGAGCTGATGGCCGAGCCGGCCAGTGGACGGCCCTACGGGTTCTACAGCGCCGGCGAACGGCTGTACGAACTGCAGGGGCAACTGCTCCGCGCGGTCCGGGTGCGGGTCGACGTGGGGATCCACACCGGCAGGATGAGCTTCGATGAGGCGGTGGACTATTACACCGAACACGTCGAGTTCTATCCCGGGGCTCGGGCCGCCGCGGCCACGGACCCGACCGCCCGGGCGGTCAGCGACAATGCCGAGCGGGCGCTGTACCGCTACTCCAAGTGGCCCACCCAGGCGATCACCTACGACCTCGGCAAGAGCGCGATCATCGAGCTGCGCGAGGCGCTGCGAAGGAAGCAGGCCGGCCAATTTTCCCCCCGCGCCTTCCACGAGCGGCTGCTGCGCATGGGGGCGATCCCGACGGGGTACTACCGGGACTGGTTTTTGGCGGGGTGAACTAGGGGAGACGGGAGACGGGAGACGGGACAGGCCCTGCCCTTCCCGTCCCCCGTCCCCCGTCGTCCCGTCGTCCCGTCTTCCCGTCTTCCGTCTCCCGTCTCCCGTCTCCCAGCTTTCCCTGCCCGATTCCCACCATCCAGCTGTGTCCCGGATCACCTCCCCTGCACCGCGGCACGACTGATGCCGATACCTCTGTACAGGACAGGGCAGAGGAGGGCGAGATGCCTGCGGCATGGGAATCGGAGACGGAAGACGAGCTGTGGAGTGACCGGGAGGCCTGGCGCGGCGACGAGCACCAGGACGACTGCGACGCCTGGCGGCAGGATGTCAGTCAAGAAGAGGAAGAGGAGGAGCAGGAGGAGTGGGCCGCTGACGAGGAGGAGTCGCCCGCAGAGGACACTTCCAACGGCTGGCCGGAGGACCTTGCCGGCCCCGAATACTGGATGTTCAGGGACTTCGAGGAGTAGCCAGTAGGCCCATACCAGACAGCGGGCGCCACAAAGATGGCGCGCCCATCCCACAGCGCGGGATAGAACACCGCGCCACCGATACTCCGGATCACTTCAATTGCAGCCAGGCTCCCGGGCGCAAGTGCCAGCGTCCGGTCGAACCAGCCCGTCAGGGCGGAACGGATTCCGGGGCCGTGCCAACGAGACTCCGATCGACATATCCCAGCGTCCGTCCCTCGGCGACAGCCCGATACCACCCCTGCCTGAGCGAATCCACCATGACCGTTTCCCGGGGCTTCAGCACCAGGACCACTGGAGCCGTCGGGCTGCGACTGGTTCGGACGTTGACCCAAGTATTTGCGTAGCGTCGTTCCAGTGGCCCGACAACCGCCGCAGCAGGGGTCGGCTCGGCCGCCGGCGTGGGCGCGGTGTCATTGCTGACGGCCGGGGGGGGCGCCGCCTCGCTCGGCGCGACGGTAGGCGGTGGAGGGCTGGGGTCGACAGTTGCCACCGGAGGCGGCGCGGAGGGCGCTTTGATCGCGACCTGATACTCGCGCTGCACGACGCCCAGGACCACGACCGCGACCGCCAGGACGCCGACGATCCAGCCAACCGGGATCCGGCGACGCCTGCCAACCCCCTCGAACTGCCAGGGCCGGCGGTCAAAGCCACGCCCGCAATGCGGGCATCGGGTCGCGACGCTCAGCGCTTTCTGACCGCAGTGCGGGCACAGGATGTAGGACATGCGGGGCTCTGGCGGGTTCCGGACGCGTCAAAGATGCGCATCCGATCCGCGTCGCGTTAGATGCGCCCCGCCGGCCGCTGGAAGCCCGGGTGGCAATCGACCGGGGGGGAATGTGAACGGCCGCCGAGGATTCCCCGGCGGCCGCGTATCAGTTCACGGACAGAGCCACTGGTCGGGATTGAACCGACGACCGCTCGATTACGAATCGAGTGCTCTACCGCTGAGCTACAGTGGCGGGGAACAAGTCGGGCTTCGGGGGAACAGGCGTCAGATTTCGGGCGTCAGGCGTCAGGAACAGCACTCGAGATTCCGGCACCATGCGTACCCACTGACGCCTAACGCCTATTCCCTGACGCCTTTCGTTCCCCTCATGCCCTGGCGCGGATTCGAACCGCGACGCCTTTCGGCACTACCCCCTCAAGATAGCGTGTCTACCAGTTTCACCACCAGGGCGTGGGGCCGAAAAACTAGTGGCCCGACGCCGGGGGGTCAATGCTCAGTTGACGGTGTGGTCGACGGCGGCCGACGTGCTGGTGGCGAAGTTCGCGTTCCCCTCATAGGTCGCCGTCACTTGGATGGTAGCCGGCACGCCGGTCGCGGGCGTGAAACTGCAGGTCCCGGTCGCGACGGAGGCAGTGCAGCTGTTCGTCCCGTCGGTCGCGGTGACGTTCCCGCTTGGCGTCCCGCTACCTGGGGCGGTAACCGCCACGGTGAAGTCCACGTTGATCGCAACACCAACCTGAGTGACATTCGGGGTGATCTGCGAGATCGTGGTCGTCGTCGCCGCGGCGTTCACTGTGTGTGAGATGCCCACCGAGGTGCTCCCGCCATGGGTGGCATCCCCAGCGTACGTTGCGGTGATGGTCTTGGCACCGGCCGTCGTGGGGGTGAGGTTGCAGCTGCCCGCCCCGGCCGTCAGGGCCCCGGTGCAGCTCGCTGCCCCGTCGCTCACCGTGACGTTTCCGGTCGGCGTGCCCGGCGCCGCGGTCACCGTGAAGCTCGTCGCGATCGCCTGGCCCACCACGCTCGGATCCGGCGAGTCACCAGTGATGGTCGTGGTGGTGGAGATGGCATTCACCGTGTGCGCGGTCGTTCCGCTGCTGGTGGCGAAGTTGGCGCTCCCGGCATAGGTCGCCGTCAGCGTCTTGGCCCCGGTGGTCGTCGAGGTCAGGCTGCAGCTGCCCACCGCCACCGTCGCGGTGCAGGTCGCCGCCCCGTCACTCACCGTCACGTTGCCCGTCGGCGTCCCCGCCCCGGGAGCCGTCGCCGTGACCGTGAAGCTCACCGTGTAGACCGCGTTCACCGTGGAAGGATCCGGGGTGTCGCCGGTGATTGCCGTGGTCGTGGCCGCAGCATTCACCTGGTGGGCAGTGGTCCCGCTGCTGGTGGCGAAGTTGCCGTCCCCGGCGTAGGTCGCCGTCAGGGTCTTGGCCCCCGCGGTGGTCGGCGTCAGGGTACAAGTCCCCGCCGCCGCCGTCGCGGTGCAGCTCACCGTACCATCGCTCACCGTCACGTTGCCGGTCGGCGTGCCCGCCCCCGGCGCCGTCACCGCCACCGTGTAGCTCACCGGCACCGGCTGCCCCACCACGCTCGGATCCGGGGTGTCGGCGGTGATCGTGGTCGTGGTGGTCGCGGCATTGACCGTGTGCGCCGCGCCTACCGAAGTGCTCCCGCCGTGCGTGGCATCTCCCTCATAGGTCGCGGTGAGCGTCTTGGCGCCGGCCGAGGTGGGGGTGAGGTTGCAGCTGCCAGCCCCAGCCGTCAGGGCCCCGATGCAGGTCGCCACCCCGTCGGTCACCGTGACGTTTCCGGTCGGGGTCGGAGCCGACCCGGTCACCGTGAAGCTCACCGCGATCGCCTGGCCCATCACGCTGGGATCCGGCGAGTCGCCGGTGATCGTCGTCGTGGTGGCCGACGCGCTCACGGTGTGGGGAGTCGTTCCGCTGCTGCTGGCGAAGTTGGCATCCCCGGCGTAGGTCGCCGTCAGCGTTTTGGGCCCGGTGGTTGTCGAGGTGAGGCTGCAGTTGCCCACCGCCACCGTCGCGGTGCAGGTTGCCGCCCCGTCACTCACCGTCACGTTCCCGGTCGGGGCGCCGGCTCCGGGAGCCGCAGCCGTGACCGTGAAGCTCACCGTGTAGGCCACGTTCACCGTGGACGGATCCGGTGTGTCGGCGGTAATCGCCGTGGTCGTGCTCGCGGCATTGACCGTATGTGAGATCCCCACCGAAGTGCTGCCACTATGGGTGGCATCCCCCGCGTAGGTCGCGGTGAGCGTCTTCACCCCCGCCGTGGTCGGACTCAGGTTGCAGGTGCCGGTCGCCGACACGTTGAGGGCCCCGGTACAGGTCGCCACCCCGTCGCTCACCGTGACGTTCCCGGTCGGGGTCGGAGCCGCCCCGGTCACCGTGAAGCTCACCGCGATCGGCTGGCCGGTCACGC
>Ga0315273_10007086_pt1 | contig 14022 bp, 13 predicted proteins | sample YL17G02_0_MG_FD_205753 | JGI IMG/M metagenome (GOLD analysis project Ga0315273, IMG submission 205753) | Sediment microbial communities from Yellowstone Lake, YNP, Wyoming, USA - YL17G02_0 | ecosystem: Environmental > Aquatic > Freshwater > Lake > Sediment | place: USA: Wyoming | collected... | reverse complement strand
CGGCGGCGCGACAGGTCGAGGCCAAGATCGTCCATCATCACCTCGGCCGCGGGCACGACGTTGCGGTAATTGGCGAGCGGCTCGCCCATGCCCATGAACACGACGTTGGTGATGACGCGGTCGCCGCCGGGCGAATAGCCGAGTTCGCGATTGGCGAGCCAGACCTGGCCGACGATCTCGGCCGTGTCCAGGTTGCGATTGAAACCCTGCTGCGCCGTCGAGCAGAACCCGCAATCCATCTGGCAGCCGACCTGGCTCGAGATGCACAGCGTGCCGCGACCAGGCTCGGGGATGAACACCATCTCGATGGCCTGGCCGCTCTCGAGCTTGAGCAGCCACTTGCGCGTGCCGTCGGCCGACACCTGCGCAACGAGGATTTCCGGAGTGCGGATCTCGGCGACCTCCGCGAGGCGACGCCGGAAGTCCTTGCCGAGGTCGGTCATCGCATCGATGTCGCCCACGGCGCGCTTGTAGATCCACTTGAACAGCTGGCGGGCACGGAAGGGCTTCTCGCCCATCGCGACCACGAACGCCTCCAGCCCGGCCCGCGTGAGGCCGAGCAGGTTGGTGCGTTCAGGTGCTGTCGCTTCGCCCATGCTGTGTTGGACCGCGCGCCTGGGCGCTGGTTCGTCCGCGCCTCAGCGCGGGCAGAGTTCCGTCTCGGAGAAGAAAAACGCGATTTCGCGCGCGGCATTCTCGAGGCTGTCCGAACCGTGCACGACATTCTGCTCGATGCTGTCGGCCAGGTCGGCGCGGATCGTGCCGGGCGTGGCCTTCTTCGGATCGGTCGCGCCCATGACGTCGCGGTTCTTCGCCACGGCGCCCTCGCCTTCGAGCACCTGCACGATCACGGGACCCGAGACCATGTAGGACACGAGGTCCTTGAAGAACGGACGCTCGCGGTGAATGCCGTAGAAGGCTTCGGCCTGCGCCTGCGTGAGGTGCATCATGCGGGCCGCGACGATGCGCAGCCCCGCCTTCTCGAAGCGGTGATACACGTCGCCGATGACGTTCTTGCGGACTCCATCCGGCTTGACGATGGAAAGCGTGCGTTCGAGGGACATACGGATCCTTGGAATGATGACCCGGCAGGACTGCCTGCCGGCAGTGACGAACCGGCCCCAAAATCTCAAGACCCGCGCAAGCGCGGGTCCGGACGGGGCCAACCATAAAACGTAACGCGGCAGTATACCCGGCCAGCGGCGACCGGCCAAGAAATCATAGCCCTGGCGGGCAGTTAGACGTTGAAGCTCTCGCCGCAGCCGCACTCGCCCTTGACGTTCGGGTTGCGGAACTTGAAGGCCTCGTTGAGGCCCTGGCGCACGAAGTCAATCTCGGTGCCGTCGACGTACTTGAGGCTGTCCGCATCGACGACGACCTTGACGCCTGCCTCCTCGAACACGATGTCCCCGGCCCCGACTTCGTCGGCATAACTGACCACGTAGGCATAGCCGGAACACCCGGTCTGCTTGACGCCGAGCCGCAACCCGATGCCCTGGCCTCGGCTGGCCATGAACGTGCGGACGCGTTCGGCGGCGGCGGGAGTCAGGGAAATCGACATGCGGCGGGAACCTCGGGTTGCAGGGACGTGCGCAAAATTCTACACCGTAGACCCGGGCGCGCCGGGCCAGTTCCTGACGGCGGCGCGTAACGCATCCTGCACTGTGAGCAGGCGCCCGAATTTGGCCGGCGGAACGTCCAGCGCCGTTGCAGCCTCGTGCCAGTCCCAGGCTGCGAGCTGGGTCCGATCGCGGTCGCGAACGGCTTCCGTGAGCCAGGAGGCCGCGGCCAGCACGTGGGGGCAGCCAAACGCCCGGAAGCGGGCGTCCGCGACCCGCCCATGCTCGATCCGGAGCGACAGCTCGACTTCCGCGCCCTGCTCCCGGTCGCCGGCCCGCCCCTGGACGATCTGGCCGCCCTCGTCGACAACGCCGGCCCCAGGCAAGGCATGCAGTCGTCGCAGGACGTCCGGGCTGTACCTGCGATCCTCCCGGGGCAGCCACGGTACGTCGCCGGAACGGGGCTCGCCAGCCCTGAGCCGGGTGATCTCGGCGCGAATCCGGGTCGCCGCAAAATCGGTCTCCGCGGCCGTCGTGAAGCGCCCCAGGCTGAGCCGCAGGGAACTCTGCGCCAGCCGGTCGCTGCGGCCGAGCGCCCGGAGCACGTACGAAGGTTCCGCGTGCACGCTCGCGCAGGCGGAACCCGACGACAGCGCGAGATCGGCCAGGGCCAGCAACAAGGTCTCGCCTTCGACGCCGTCGACGGTGACGTTGAGGATGCCGGCAACTCTTCGCACCGGGTCGCCATTGAGTTCGACGCCGGGCAGTTGCGCCAGGGCGCGCCAGAGCCGCTCGCGCAGCGCCGCGATACGCGCCGCGTCGGCTGCCATCTCGGCCCGGGCGATGCGGTAAGCGGCCCCCAGGCCGACGATCTGGTGGGTGGGCAGCGTGCCCGAACGCAGGCCGCGCTCCTGCCCGCCGCCGAACTGCAACGGCACCAGTCCCAGTCGCGGCTCGCGTCGCATGCACAGCGCCCCCACGCCCTTCGGTCCGTGCACCTTGTGCGCGGTCAGCGACAGCAGGTCGATGGCGTCGCGCTGCACGTCGATCGGCAGTTTGCCCGCGCTCTGCGCAGCATCGACGTGGAACAGCACGCCGCGTTCGTGGCACAACCGTCCGATCGTGCCGATGTCCTGCACGACGCCAATTTCGTTGTTCACGTGCATGAGCGACACGAGCAGCGTGTCGGGTCGCAAGGCGTCCGCCACCTGCGCGGGTTCGACGATGCCCCCGTCACCCGGCTTCAGGTAGGTCACAGCGCAGCCTTCGCGCTCGAGCTGCCGGCACGCGTCGAGCACGGCGGGATGCTCGGTGCGCGACGTGACGATGTGCGGTGCGCGATTGCGATGGAAGCGTGCGACGCCGAGCAACGCCAGGTTGTTGGCTTCGGTCGCGCCCGAAGTGAACACGATCTGCTCCGGCGCAGCGTTCACCAGTGCAGCCACTTCAGCCCGCGCGCGCTCTACGCGCCCGGCGGCACGACGCCCGTACACGTGGCCTACGGACGCAGGATTGGCGAAATCGCCAGCCGTACCCAGGCACTCCGTCATCTCGGCGATTACGCGCGGGTCCACGGGCGTGGTCGCGGCGTTGTCAAGATAGATCGTCCGTTCGCTCATGCCACCGGCCCCGTCTTCTGCGGGTGCGGGTCGCCGGCGCGCCGGCGCTTGCCCTGCACGGCCGTCAGGATCCCGCGCAGGATGTTCATCTCGTTCTGGTCGAGCACCGTGCGCTGGAACAGCCGGCGCACTCGCGCCATGAGGTGCCCCGAGCCCGTGCGGTCCCTGAACTCGATCTCGTCGAGCACCTGTTCGAGTTGAGCATAGAACTTCTCCATCTCGGCGGCGCTCGCGAGCGGCACCGGGCCTTCGCCGTGGGTAACGCCCGTGCCGCGATCCCGCAACGCCAGGCAGACCTCGTACGCCACGACCTGCACGGCCATCGCGAGATTGAGCGACGTGTACGCACTGCCGGTCGGGATCGTGAGCTGCATGTGGCACAGCTGCAGGTCTTCGTTGTGCAGCCCCGTGCGCTCCGCGCCGAACAGGATCGCGACTTCACTCGCCTGCGCGGCGGCGGCGATTTCGAGAGCCGCCTCGCGCGGTTCCACGATGCGCCAGGGCAGATGCCGGTCGCGCGCGGTCGTGCCGACGACCAGCCCGCAGTCGGCGATGGCCGAGCGAACGTCGGGCACCACCCGCGCCTGCAGCAGCACGTCTTCGGCGCCGGCGGCCATGACCGTGGCTGCGGTGGCCGGGAAGCGCTCGGGCGCGACGAGGTACAGGGAATCCAGGCCCATCGTCTTCATGGCGCGTGCCGATGAGCCGATGTTGCCCGGGTGCGAGGTGCCGACGAGAACGATGCGGATCGACATGCTCTGGTATTCTAGCGGTCTTCGGGCGGGTCCATTCCCGCCGCTCTTGCCCACCCGCAAACGCCGAGTAGCCGCATGAACATGCAGCCGATGCTCAATATCGCCGTCCGCGCCGCCCGCCGCGCGGGAGACCTGATCGTGCGCAACCTCGACCGGGTGCCGTCCATCAGCGTGCAGGCCAAGGGCCGCAACGATTTCGTCTCCGAAATCGACCGCATGGCCGAGCGCGACATCATCGAGACGGTGCGGCGCGTCCATCCGGACCACGGGTTCCTGGCCGAGGAATCGGGCCGCAGCGGCGGCGACGAATTCATCTGGATCATCGACCCGCTCGACGGCACCACCAACTTCCTGCATGGTTTCCCCGTCTTCGCCGTGTCGATCGCCGTCGAGTGCCGCGGCCGGCTCGAGCACGCCGTGGTCTACGACCCGATGCGCCAGGAACTCTTCACGGCTTCGCGCGGCGGCGGCGCGCAGGTGGACGGTCGCCGCATCCGCGTCAGCAAGCAGACGACGCTCGAGGGCGCGCTGGTCGCGACGGGATTTCCGCAACGCGATAATTCGCGCTGGCTGGATGAATACATGCTCATGCTGAAGGCGATGATGCTGCAGACTGCCGGCGTCCGCCGTGCCGGGGCTGCGGCGCTCGACCTGGCCTACGTGGCCGCGGGCCGCGTCGACGGCTTCTGGGAGATCGGCCTGAGCCCGTGGGACACGGCGGCCGGCACGCTGCTGATCACCGAGGCGGGCGGACGCATCGGCACACTGACCGGGCAACCCTACACCCAGGGTGGACACGTGGTCGCTGGCACGCCGAAAGTGTTCGACGAACTGGTCGCATGCATCGCGCCCAACGTCCCGGCGAACCTCCGCGACGCCTGACCGCCGCCACTGCTCCCGACGACCCCGGGAGCGGTGGGCGCCCTGGCCGGTATGGGCCCCTTCCCCTACCCCGACGAGGGTTGCTCCGGTAGAGTCCGGCGGCAATGCCCGGCCGGGCCCCATCCTCGAGCGCACGACCCATGCCGCATCGCCTGTTTTCGACCAAGCCCATCGGCGAACTGCACGAAGCCGACGAGTCGGGCAATGAACTGAGCCGCACGCTGGATGCGCGCGCGCTGGTGCTGCTCGGCATCGGCGCCATCATCGGCACCGGCATCTTCGTGCTGACGGGCACCGCGGCCGCGAACCACGCGGGTCCGGCCCTCATCATCTCGTTCCTCATCGCGGGCCTCGGGTGCGCGTTCGCCGGCCTGTGCTATGCCGAGTTCTCGGCGATGATTCCGGTCGCCGGCAGCGCGTATTCCTATTCGTACGCGACGCTGGGCGAAGGGGTCGCCTGGTTCATCGGCTGGAACCTGATCCTCGAATACCTGTTCGCGGCGGGCACGGTCGCCGTCGGCTGGTCGGGCTACGTGGTCAGCCTGGTCGAGCAACTCGGTTTCCACCTGCCCGACGCGCTCACCAACGCGCCGTTCGGCAAGGGCGCAGGCCATTTCGAGATCGTGCGCACCGGCGCGATCATCAACCTGCCGGCAGTGCTCATCATCGCGGCGATCACCTGCCTCTGTTACGTCGGCATCCACCAGTCGGCGCGCTTCAACGCCGTGGTCGTTGCGATCAAGGTCGCAGTGATCATCCTGTTCATCGGCTTCGGCATGTGGGTTGTCGACGGCGCCAACTGGCACCCGTTCATCCCGCCGAACACCGGCGAATTCGGCAAGTTCGGCTGGAGCGGCGTGTTCCAGGCCGCGGGCATCATCTTCTTCGCCTACATCGGCTTCGACGCCGTGTCGACGGCGGCACAGGAGGCGAAGAATCCGCAGCGCGACATGCCGATCGGCATCATGGGCAGCCTCGTGGTCTGCACCATCCTGTACGTAGCCGTCGCGGCGGTCCTTACGGGCATGGTGCAGTACAGCGAACTCAACACGGCCGCACCGGTCGCACTCGCACTGGACCGGCATCCGGAACTCTCCTGGCTCTCGGGCTGGATCAAGCTCGGCGCCATCGCCGGCATGACGTCTGTGATGCTGGTGATGATGCTCGGCCAGCCGCGCATCTTCTACGCGATGTCGCGCGACGGACTGCTGCCGAAGTTCTTCCGCAAGGTCCACCCGACGCACAAGACGCCGTACATCGGCACGCTGATCACGGGCACGCTCGCCGCGCTGATAGGCGGCCTGTTCCCGGTGACGATCCTCGGCGAACTGGTGTCGATCGGCACGCTGCTCGCCTTCACCACGGTGTGCATCGGCGTACTGGTGCTGCGCTACACGCGCCCGGACCTCAAGCGCCCGTTCAGGGTGCCCGCACCGTGGATCGTCTGCATCAGTGGCGCGCTGATCTGCTCGGCCATGATGCTCTCGCTGCCGCACGACACCTGGTGGCGGCTCGGGATCTGGACCGCGATCGGCTTCCTGATCTACGTGTTCTACGGCTTCCGCCACAGCGCGCTGCGCAAGAGCGGCCACTGAACGACGCCATTGCCCGCCTTGGCGGGCGATGGCTCGGTTGAACGCAGGAAAGCTTTACGGCTGCAGGCTACGCCGCAGGCCCAGGACCGCCATTGGCGGCATCGCGCCGGGTGGCCCAGACCGATGCCAGGATGCCGGCGACCAGCGTACCGAGGATGATTCCGAGCGAGACCAGGTTCGGCACGTGGAACTGGCCGACGAGCAGCATCTTCACGCCCACGAAGGCGAGAATCAGCACGAGGCTGTAGCGCAGGTAACGGAACATGGCCATCAGGCCCGCCACCGCGAAGTAAAGCGAGCGCAGGCCGAGAATCGCAAAGGCGTTGGACGTAAAGACCAGGAACGGATCGCGCGTAACCGCCAGGATGGCTGGGATCGAGTCCACGGCGAAAACGACATCGGTCAGTTCGACCATCACCAGGGCGACGAACAGCGGCGTGGCGTAGAGCCTGCCGTCACGGCGCACGAAGAACCTGGCGCGCTCGAGCTCCGGCGTGACCGGCACGAAACGGCGGACGAGACGTGCCGGGAAACTGTCGCCGACGTTGTGCGCATCTTCCCCGCCACGCAGCATGCGCAGCGCCGAGAGCAGCAGGATCGCGCCGAAGACGTAGAACATCCAGTCGAAGTGATGCAGCAGCGTGGTGCCGGCCGCGATCATCATGCCGCGCAGCACGATCGCGCCCACGATGCCCCAGAACAGCACGCGATACTGGTACTGCGCCGGGATCTTCAGGTACGCGAAGATCAGTGCGATGACGAAGATATTGTCGACCGACAGCGACCACTCGAGCAGGTAGCCGGTGACGTACTGGATGACCGCATCCGTGCCGTCCGCAACGCCCGGTCCGGGCTGGAAACCGAGCCAGCGGTACTCGTAGAGGCCGTAGATGACGCCCGCGTAGGACATCGCCACGGCGACCCAGACGGCCGTCCAGAACAGAGCCTGCGGGACGGACAGCGCCGTGGACTCGCGATGCAGGACGCTGAGGTCGAGGATCAGCAGCCCAAGGAACAGGGCGAAAAAGCCGAACCAGACGAGCTCAATCATCTCTTGCCCTGCCCGGACCCGGATGCGTGGAAGACAGGCCCCTCAGGGCATGTCGTCCACGGCGTCCGTTTCCTTCTGCACGGGCAGCAGGTCGCGCGCAGTCAGCTTCATGTCGAGCGCCAGCGCGCTCGCGATGTAGATCGACGAGTAGGTGCCTACCACGATGCCGATCGTGAGCGCGGTCGAGAAGCCGCGCAGGATCTCGCCGCCGAAAAACAGCAAGGCGAAGACCGTCAGCATCGTCGTGAGGCTGGTCATGATCGTTCGCGACAGCGTCTCGTTGATCGACGCGTCTATCACCTGCTCGGGCGTGCCCTTGCGCATGGACAGGAACCGCTCGCGAATCCGGTCGAAGACAACGACCGTGTCGTTGAGTGAGTAGCCGATGACCGCGAGGATCGCCGCGAGCGCGGGCAGGTCGAACGTCAACTGGGTGACGGCGAAAAACCCGAGGATGATGATCGGGTCGTGCAGCGCCGCCACGATGGCGCCGACACCCAGCTTCCACTGGAAGCGCATCCAGACGTAAAGCATGATGAAGAAGAACGTGAACAGCACCGCGAGCGCGCCCTTCTCGGCGAGTTCTGCGCCGACCTGGCCGCCCACGACCTCGGTGCGACGCAATTCAACGCCTGGATTGTCCGCCTGGATCGCCGAGAGCACCTTGCGGCCGAGCACGTTGTTGTCCGTGCCTTCCTCCGGGAGCATGCGCACGAGCACGTCGCGCGACGTGCCGAAACTCTGCACGACGGCGTCGCCAAACCCCGCCTTCTCCAGCGACCCGCGGACCTTCTCGAGGTCTGCCGCCTGTGGGAAGCTCATCTCGAGCACCACGCCGCCGGTGAAGTCGATGCCGAAATTCAGGCCGCGACCGGCCAGCGCCAGGATCGAACCGACGATCAGGAGTGCTGAAATCATGTACCACCGCTTGCGGGTGGCCATGAACGGGTAGCTGGTCTTCTTGCGGAAAAATTCCATGGTCAGTACCCCATCCCGATCGAAAGGCGGTCGAGCTTCTTCTTCCGTCCCCAGAGCAGGTGGATGAGCACGCGGCTGACGACGAGGGCGGTGAACATCGAGGTGACGATGCCGAGGGACAGGACGACCGCGAAACCCCGCACCGGTCCCGTGCCGAACGTGAAGAGCACGATGCCCGCGATCAGGGTGGTGATGTTGGAGTCGGCGATCGCCGAGAATGCCTTGTCAAAACCGGCGCCGATCGCCGCATGCGGGCTCATGCCGTTGCGCAGTTCCTCGCGGATGCGCTCGAAGATCAGGATGTTGGCGTCCACGGCCATGCCGACCGTGAGCACGATGCCCGCGATGCCGGGCAGCGACAGCGACGCCTGCAGCATCGAGAGCAGTGCGGCCAGCAGCACGACGTTGGTCAGCAGCACGACGTTGGCCACCATGCCGAACGCCTGGTAATAGACAGCCATGAACACGAAGGTCACCAGCAGGCCGAGGATCAGCGCGTTGCGGCCACGCTCGATGTTGTCCTGGCCGAGGCTCGGGCCGACCGTGCGCTGCTCAACGATGTAGAGCGGTGCGGCCAGCGAGCCGGCGCGCAACAGCAGCGCAAGTTCGCGCGCTTCGTTGGCCATGACGCCCGTGATCTGGAAGTTGCTGCCGAACACGCCGCGGATGGTGGCCTGGTTGATGACCTCCTCCTCGGTGCATTCCGTGCCCGCGCGGGTGCCCTTGCAGGGCTGGCCTTCGGCCACGCGCTTCTTCTCGATGAACACGACCGCCATGGGCTTGCCGAGGTTCTGGCGCGTCGTCTCGAGCATCTTCGAGGCGCCGCGCGCGTCGAGCGTGACCATGACCGCGGGCTCGCCCTGCTGGAAGCCGGAGCTGGCATCCGTGAGCTGTTCGCCAGAGACGATCGTCTCGCGCTTCAGCAGCACCGGCTGGCCTGCGCGGCTGTAATACAGCCTGGAACCCAGCGGCGCCCGCTTGGTGCGATCCGCCAGCGCGACATCGCCGTCGATGTCCACGAGCCGGAACTCGAGGGTGGCCGTCGCGCCGAGCACTCGCAGGGCCTCATTCGGATCCTTGACGCCGGGCAGCTGCACGACGATGCGGTCGAGACCCTGGCGCGCGACGATCGGCTCGGTAACGCCGAGTTCGTCGACGCGATTGCGCAGCGTGGTGATGTTCTGCTGGATCGCGAAGTCCTGGCGCTGCTTGATCTGCGTCGGGCTCAGCCTGACCGTGACGGAACCGCCCTCGCCGAGCGTGTCGGTGTCGACCGAAAGATTCGGGTCCTGCTTGCGCAGCAGGCTGGCGACCTTCTGCGCGTCGTCGCCACTGCGCAGGGCGATCTTAACCGTATCGACGCCGTTGCTGCTGACGCCGGTGAACGGGATGCGCTCCTTGCGCAGCATCGTGCGGTAATCGCTTTCCATGCTCGTGAGCAGCTGCTTGACCGCGCCCAGCGTGTCTACTTCGTACATGAAGTAGACGCCGCCGCGCAGGTCGAGGCCGAGGCTCATCGGCTTCAGGCCGATCGCGCGCATCCACGCCGGCGTGCGCGGCACCTCGGACAGGGCTACCAGGAACTCGCGGCCCGCGCTCTCCTGCACCACGTCGCGCGCCTTGAGGCGCGCAGTCGCGTCATCGAAGCGCAGGACGAGTCGGTCGCCCTCGAGGTACGAGTTTTCAACCGGGACGCCTTTCGCCTGCAGCGACGAGACGACCTGCTGGCGCTGGGCTTCGTTGACGGCGGTGCGGTCATTGCGCGAGAGCTGCAGCGCGGGCGCCTCGCCGAACACGTTCGGCAAGGCGAGCAGCGTGCCCACGAGCAGGACGATGACGACCAGCCAGATTTTCCAGGCCGGATAACTGTGCATGCGCGAACTCCGGGACGACTGCTCAGGCGCTCTTCAGGGTGCCCTTGGGCAGCACGCTGGTCACCGTATGACGCTGGACCTTCACCTGCACGCCGTTAGCGATTTCGATGGTGAGGAAATTGTCGGCCGTCTCGGTGACCTTGCCGAGGATGCCGCCGGCCGTGACCACTTCGTCACCGACGCCGAGCGCCGCGACCATGGCCTTGTGCTCCTTGGCACGCTTGGCCTGCGGCCGGATCAGCAGGAAGTAGAACACGACGAAAATCAGCAGCAGGGGCAGCATCTGCAGCAGTGCATTGGGCTGCGCGCCCGTGGCAGCCTGGGCATGGGCGCTCGCAATCAACCAGTCCATCGGGAACTCCTGTCGCCCCTCGTCGGAGGGGGGTCACGCTGAAAAAGACCGCCGATTATACCCGAGGGTCGGCCGGACTGCCGGATGTCACTTGGCCAGCTTCCGGGCCGGAGAGGAATTCGGCCTGGAACGCCTCGAACCGGCCGGCGTCGAGGGCAGCCCGGATCCGGACCATCAGGGCCAGGTAATAGTGCAGGTTATGGATGGAATTGAGCCGGGCGCCGAGAATCTCGTTGCAGCGGTCCAGATGGCGCAGGTAGGCGCGACTGTAGTTCCGGCAGGTGTAGCAGGCGCACTGCGGGTCCAGGGGCGAGGTGTCCGACTGGTGCCCGGCGTTGCGGATCTTGATCACGCCCTGGGACGTGAACAGGTGGCCGTTGCGGGCGTTGCGCGTCGGCATGACGCAATCGAACATGTCGATGCCTCGCGCGACCGCCTGGACGATGTCGGCCGGGGTGCCGACGCCCATCAGGTAGCGTGGTCGATCCCGCGGTAACGCGGGCGCGAGCGCCTCGAGGACGGCGTTGCGCTCTGCCGCGGGCTCCCCCACGGCGAGACCACCGACCGCGTACCCGTCGAAGCCGATATCGACCAGCCTGGCGAGCGATTCGTGCCGGAGATTCAGGTACGTGCCGCCCTGCACGATGCCAAACAAGGCGTTGGGGTTGGCAAGGCGCGTGAACTCGTCGCGGCTGCGGCGCGCCCAGCGCATCGACAGCTCCATCGACGTCCGCGCCTGCTGCTCGGTGGCCGGGTACGGCGGACACTCGTCGAACGCCATGACGATGTCCGAATTGAGTGCCGCCTGCACCTGCATCGAGATTTCGGGGCTCAGGAACACCGCGTCGCCGTTGACCGGCGAGCGGAAATTCACGCCCGCCTCCGTGAGCTTGCGCAGCTCCGCGAGGCTGAAGACCTGGAAACCGCCGGAATCCGTCAGGATCGGCCCCGACCAGTGCATGAAGCCGTGCAGGCCGCCGTGCGCACGGATCACGTCAGTGCCCGGCCGCAGCATCAGGTGAAAAGTGTTGCCGAGGACGATCTGCGCGCCGAGACCGGTAAGTTCCTCGGGCGTCATCGCCTTGACCGTGCCATAGGTGCCCACCGGCATGAACACGGGCGTCTCGACGACACCGTGATTGAGGTGCAGCCGCCCACGTCGCGCCGCGCCGTTGGCGCCGAGCACCTCGAATTTCATGCAGCCCCTCCGCGCTCGAGCGCCGCCGGCGCCGGCTCGACGAACATCGCATCGCCGTAGCTGAAAAAGCGGTACTGCTGCTCGACGGCGTGACGATACGCACTCAATACATGTTCGCGCCCGGCAAACGCGCTCACCAGCATCAGCAGCGTCGATTCAGGGAGGTGGAAATTGGTCACCATCGCGTCGATCACGCGAAAGCGCTTGCCAGGCGTGATAAATAGCCGCGTTTCGCCGGCGCAGGGCTGCAACTCCCCGCTCGCGGCCGCGCTTTCGAGCGACCGCACCGCTGTCGTGCCGATGGCGATGACGCGGTTGCCGCGTGCGCGCGCAGCCGCGATGGCCTGGCACGTGTCGGTCGACACGACGCACAGTTCCGAATGCATGCGGTGTTCTTCCACGTTGTCCGCGCGCACCGGCTGGAAGGTGCCGGCGCCCACGTGCAGCGTCACGTACGCAAACTCGGCGCCCGCGCCACGGCATGCCTGCAGCAGCTGCTCGTCGAAATGCAGGCCCGCCGTCGGCGCCGCGACTGCGCCGGGTTCGCGGGCGTACACGGTCTGGTAGCGCTCGCGATCTGCGGCCTCTGCCGCGCGCGCAACGTACGGCGGCAGCGGCATCTCACCGTGCCGGTCGAAGATCTCGTGCGCGTCGCCGCTGAACTCGACCCGCCAGAAGTCGTCTTCGCGATCGACTACGGTGAGCGTGTCGGCACCGGCAAGTGCAATCACTGCGCCGGGTCGCACGGGCTTGCTCGCCCGCAACTGCACGATTGCCGCCCGTGCGCCCGTCAGCCGCTCGAGCATGATCTCGACGCGGCCGCCGCTCTCGAGCTTGTGGCCGAACAGTCGGGCCGGGATCACGCGCGTGTCGTTGAACACCAGCAGGTCGCCCTGACGCAGCAACTGCGGCAGGTCGCGGAACTGGCGATCGACCAGTGCGCCCGTCGCGCCGGCGAGGTGCAGCAGCCGGCTGCCGCTGCGCTCTGGCGCCGGATGACGCGCGATCAGCGCATCGGGCAGGTCGAAATGGAAGTCGGAGCGCCGCATAGGGGCGCGAATGCTAGCAGAGGGGCCCGTTCGCACGGGCCCCTCTGCCACGGCTCATCCCGGGAATCTCAGGATGAAATACCGCCCTTCGCTGCGGCCGGCGGCGCCGGAGGGTGCGGGGGACGTGGGGCCGACGCAGGACCGAAGCCCGGGTTCATAGGATCGACGTCCGGCATCTGGACGTCGAGCGTCAGGCGCTTGCGGCTGCGCAGGACCTCGACCTTCACCTTCTCCGTGGGCTGGTATGACCCGAGGATTCGGAAGGCATGCCGCGGGCTCTCCGGGGTGCGGCCGCCGATCGTCAGGATCACGTCGCCCTCCTCCAGGCTCGTCCCCGGCGCGCCCGGCGCCTTGACGACCAGCAGCCCCTTGTCGGTGCCGAAGTACTGGCCGAGTTTCGGCGTGATCGGCACCAGCTCGAGCGCACGGAAGCCGCGGCCGCCCGGATTGATCATCTCCTCCCAGTCCGGTGGGAACGGCATGCCTTCGAGCCTCGGCATGCGCTCGCGCAGCACGCGGAACATCGGCGGCTCGGCGGCCACGGTCGTGACCGAGGTCGAGAGCCGCTTGCCGTCGCGCAGGTAATCGACTTTCACTTTCTGGCCCGGCTGCACTCCGCGCAGGTAGTCGACGAGCTGCCGGCCTGCATTGCGGTCGTCGGCCTTCCGGAGCGGCTTGCCGTCAACGGCCACGATCACGTCGCCCTTGCGCAGGCCCGCGGATTCGGCCGGGCCTGCCGGACTCACGCCCATGACCTCGACGCCTTCGGCACGGTCGGCGCCGCCGCCGATGTTGATGCCGAGCATCGCGCCGCGCGGCGGCGCGCCATGCGGAGGCAGTGGCACGCCCGCCATTTCGTCGCCGTAGAGCTTGCGCGTTAGGTCGGCAACGTCGCGCGCCGCATCGTCGAGCCGCCCGCGGGCTGCATCGAGTTCCTTCTGCAACTGGGCCTGGTCCTGGGTTTCGGACGGCGCCGCGTTGCCTGTCGTCGCGACGAGCGCGAGTGCGGATGCCAGCAGCGCGCCGAGCGCGCGATGCGCTCCCTGGTTGAATCGAATGGGGTTCATGAGCGTTGCCTCGTTCGTCACATGTCGATGCGTTGCGCATCGC
>Ga0315273_10007085_pt1 | contig 14023 bp, 8 predicted proteins | sample YL17G02_0_MG_FD_205753 | JGI IMG/M metagenome (GOLD analysis project Ga0315273, IMG submission 205753) | Sediment microbial communities from Yellowstone Lake, YNP, Wyoming, USA - YL17G02_0 | ecosystem: Environmental > Aquatic > Freshwater > Lake > Sediment | place: USA: Wyoming | collected... | reverse complement strand
GTTCGCGCGACCGCGGCCGCGACCGCCGAAGAGACCCGCGCTCGCGCCGTCGCCGCCGAGGAGGCCTGTGCTCGCGCGGCGGCGGCCGAAGAGGCCCGTGCTCGCGCCTCCGCCACCAACGAGGCCCGGGCGCTTGCCGCCGCGGCCGCCGAAGAGGCCCGGGTCAGGGCCGCCGCCGCCGCGGAGGAAGCCCGCGTCCGTGCGACCGCTGCGGCCGAGGTCGTGCCCTGGTTGCGCGGGCTCGGATTGCGCATGGACGAGGCCCGCCGGGCGGCGACGAGGTGCGAGGCCATCCCTGAGGCCCCGCTCGAAGAGCGTGTGCGCTGCGCCCTATCGGGCCATGCCAGGCTTGGGCGCGGCCACGCCACCGCGGGCGCGAAACCGGCAACGTGAGCGACCTGGACGGCGGACCGGGCACGTGCGCCGGACGCGACGCAGCCTCCCATCAGCGCGGGTACGTCCCGCCGATCAGATGGTAGCCGTACTGGTAACTCGTCTCGCCGAGCAGGATCCCGCCCGCGATGGGATGCGTGCCGCGCAGCTCCCAGGACGTTCCGCTGCCGCAGGCCTGCTCGCGGTGCCCGGCGAAGGCCACGCGGACGGTGTCGGTCACTGTGGAGTTCGCGGGCGGAAAGATCGCCTGCATCCCGGCGGACATCGGACCGCCCCCGACCGGGCCGGCCGGCCGGCACACGGCGGTCACCTCGAGTCCACGGACATCCACGGTCCCCAGCCAGCGCCCGCTCGACTCCCGGCGGAGGCGCACGTCGCCGTACCCGGCTTGGTACCCCTTGTCGCGCATGTACCGTGCGTATGCGCGGTCGGGCACCCAGAGATCCAGCGCCAGCAACGGCCGGCCGGGGCCGAGGTCTGCGCCCGGATCGACCGGGGCGACGCGGGCGAGCCAGAGGGCCGCGGCGCCGTGCGACGGCCAGCGCGGGGCGCGGCCGTCCACGGTGAAGATCCGCGCCCGGACGATCTCGAGGAACGAGACGCCCCACGAGGCCAGCGCGGGCCGCCGGCCGAGTAGTTCCCTCGCCCAGGGGATCCCACCGTCTGCCAGCTCCCCCACCCTGATGAATCGCAGCCCGGACGGGAGCCGGTCCCGCACCGCGTCGGGATCGAACGCGAGATAAGTGACGATCTCCTCGGGCCCCTCGACCACCCACCGGGTCCGGGCGAAGGCGGGAAGGTCGGGCACCGCGGCCGGAGCGTCCGCCGCCGACGCCGGGGAGCCGAGGAGCAACGCCAGCAGAAGCCATCGCCACATGTCGGCCTCCGGTCGGCGCGTCGCCGCGCGTGCGCTGCTCAGCGCCCTCGCGCCGCGCGCTGCGCCGGCTCCAGCGCCTCGTCCAGCTCCGCGATCGCCTCGCGGGCGGCGCGCAGGACGCGGTCTTCGCGGGCGCGCATGCGGCGGCGCTCGGCGGCGCCCTGGTGGTCGAGCCCCGCCAAGTGCAGCGCCCCGTGCACGACCACGCGCGCCAGTTCCCTGCCCTGGGTCACGCGGAAGCGCTTCGCCTGGTCGCGCACGCGCTCGAGCGAGACCGCGATGTCGCCGTCCACCTCGTCGTCGCCGCCCTCGTCGTAGCCGAACGAGAGCACGTCGGTCGCGCGGTCGAGGTCGCGCCACTGCCGGTTCAGCTCGCGCAGCTTCGCGTCGTCGGCGAGCACCACCGCGACCTCGCCGGCGCGCCGACCCTCGAGCGCCAGTGCGGCCAGCACGGCGGCGCGCAGCGGTGCCGCCACGCCGGTGAGCCCGCGCGGGCTAACGACGGAGACGGGCATCGGCCGGCCGCGGGAGCTCGGGGTACTTGACCCGCACGTGGAAGGTGGCGATCAGCACCGGGATGAAGGCCTCGCGGATCTTCGCCAGTTCCTGCAGCGTCAGCCCGCACTCGTCGAGTTGTCCCTGCTGCACGCGCTCCTCGAGGTTGCGCGTCACCAGCCCGCGGATGCGGCTCGGAGTCGGCTCCGAGAGCGCGCGTGAGGCGCCCTCGACGCCGTCGGCGAGCATCAGGATGGCGGTCTCGCGCGAGCGCGGCCTGGGGCCGGGGTAGGAGTAGTCCTCGCGACGCGCCCCCGGGTCCTGCTCGAGCGCCTTGCCGTAGAAGAAGGCCATCGTCATGGTGCCGTGGTGCTCGGGGATGGCGGCGCGCACCGCGCGGGGCAGGTGCTCGCGACGCGCCAGCTCCAGCCCTTCGTTGAGGTGCGACTTCACGATGAGCGTGCTCATGTTGGGCGAAAGCTTCTCGTGCGGGTTGCGCACGTGGGGCAGGATGTTCTCGTTGAAGTACTCGGGCTTCGCCAGCTTGCCGATGTCGTGGTAGTAGGCCGAGACCCGCGCCAGCAGCGAGTTGGCGCCGATCGCCTCGGCGGCGCGCTCCGCCAGGCTGCCCACCACCATGCTGTGGTGGTAGGTCCCGGGCGCCTCGAGCTGCATCCGCTTCAGCAGCGGCCGGTTCAGGTCCGACAGCTCGAGCAGGGTGATGTCCGAGGTGAGACCGAACAGGTGCTCGGCGACGGGCAGCAGCACGTACGCGAGCGCCACCGAAAGGAACGCGCCGGCCACGCCCCAGGCTGCGTCCTGCGCCAGCACTTCGGGCCTGGCCTGCTGCCCAAGATCCCAGGTCAGGATGGCGAACAGGTTGGCAAAGGCGATGGAGAAGGCGGCCACGGCGAAGTGCCAGCGATGGCGCAATCGCGCCACCGAGTAGACCGCGGTCACGCCCCCCATCACGGCCATCGCCACGAACGGCGCCTTGAGCTCGCTCACCGCGGTCACCATCACCGCGAGCAGGAGGGTGAACACCACCGCCGGACGCTTCTCGAGCACCGAGGCGGTCACCAGCGGCGCCGCCGCCAGCGGCACGGCCAGCACCGGGAAGCCGAGCACGCCGACCAGCGATTCGGCCGCGGCCACCACGACCGCCGTGAGCAGCGCGAACAGGGCGAGCATGGCGTTGTCGCGGTAGACCGCCGGCAGCTCCATGCGCAGGTAGGTCACGAAGGCGGCCATGAAGAGCAGCAGCAGCAGCGCGCGCGCCAGTGGCGGGTAGAGCAGCTCGCGCGGCTCCTGTTGCGCGGCGTCGAGGTTCTCGAGCGAACGCAGCCGATTGAGCATCTCGCGCGTGAGCTTCTGGTTGGCGTCCACGATGAGCTCGTCCTTCTTGACGAAGCCCAGCAACGCGGGCACCGCCCCCTGCGCCTGCACGCGGCGCCATTCGGTCTCGGCCCGGTCGGCGACGATGTTGGCCTGCAGGAACGGCCCGGCCAGCTCGGTCACCAGCCGCACCCCGGGCGGGTCGTCCGGGAAGGCCGCCTGGGCGCGGCGGGCGATGAGCGCCAGCGCCTCGCGCCGGTCGTAGAGCAGGCTCACCGAGCGCGGCGCCTCCGACTCGCCATCGCGCAGATTGATCGAGCGGTCGCCCTGGACCGTGCCGTTGCGCTTCTCGGCCACCACGCCGGCGCGGTAGAGGTCGTTGAGCCAGCCACCCAGTTCGCGCAATGCCCGGCGCGCGCGCCCCGGGGCCGAGAGCGCGATGGCGCTCTCCTCGCTCAGTGACACGCCCAGCGCGCGCACGCGGCTCGCACGGTCGGCGGGCTTGATGCCGGCCGAGAGCACCACGCCGAACACCCTCTCCTGGAACGCCGCCAGGCGCGCCAGCATCTCGGCCGAGACGCGCGTGTCCACCACGAACACGGGCGGCACGGCCGCCGCGGCCTGCGCCTGCTCGCGGCGCAGCGCGGCCTCGTCCTTCTCGACGCGGAAATCGTAGGGCGCCACCACGCGTTCGCGCATGATGTCGCCCTCGCGGTAGTGGAAGCGGTCACCGCCGCTGCGCAGCCCGGGCAGGAGCGCGGCGAGCGCGAGCAGCAGCAGGACGAGCAGCAGGCGCACGCCGAAGTAGCCCCAGCGGACGCGGCGGACCCGGTCGGGCAGCGCGGGCGGTTCCTGGATGGTCATGGCGCCGGCGACCAGTCGGGGCTCAGAGCGAAGGACCGCGTCCGGGCGCGGCGGGGTCGGCGGTCGCGGGCGCCGGCGGATCGGCGGCGGCGGAGATCGCGGGGGCCAGCGGATCGGCGGTGGCGGGGCTCACGTGCTGCGCTCCGGCCTCGAGGCTCTCGCCCACACCGTCCTCCTCCTTGCCGTTCACCCGGGCATGATACGACTCGAAGGCCTGCAGGATATCGCGCACCAGCCGGTGCCGCACCACGTCTTCGGGGTGGAAGTAGACGAACTTCATCCCCGGCACGCCGCCGAGGATGGTCTGGATGCGCACCAGTCCCGAGGACTCCGGGCTCTTCAGATCGATCTGCGTGACGTCGCCGGTCACCACCGCTTTCGAGTTCACGCCCAGGCGCGTCAGGAACATCTTCATCTGCCGCACCGTCGTGTTCTGCGCCTCGTCGAGGATGACGAGCGAGTTGTGCAGCGTGCGGCCGCGCATGAACGCCAGCGGCGCGATCTCGATCACGCCGAGCTCGATGTAGCGGCGCATCTTGTCGTACGACATCATGTCCGAGAGCGCGTCGTACATCGGGCGCAGGTAGGGATCCACCTTCTCCTGCATGTCGCCGGGGAGGAAACCGAGGTTCTCCCCCGCCTCGACCGCCGGGCGTACCAGCACGATGCGGTCCACGGTCTTGCGGCGCAGCGCGTTCACGGCCGCCGCCACCGCCAGGTAGGTCTTGCCGGTGCCCGCGGGGCCGATGCCGAAGACGATGTCGAACTCATCGAGCGCCTTCATGTACTCGGCCTGAGTGGGCGTGCGCGGGCGCACCGCGCGCCGGTCGAACGCGTAGCCCGGCGCGCCTTCATAGGCCTCGGCGAGCCGGGCGCTCTTGCCGTCCTTGCCGCTGGAGCCCAGCGCCGTGGCGACGTCGGCCTCCTCGACCACCTTGCCGCGCTCGGCCAGATTCACGAGCTGCTGCAGCGCGGCCGCGGCCGCGGTCACGGCCGCGTCCTCGCCCGAGACGGTGATCGTGCCGTCGCGCAGCGTGAGGCGCACCGGCAGGACGCGTTCGATGTGCCGCACGTTGGCGTCGTTCTGCCCCAGCAGGGTGATGGCGTCGAGGTGCTCGATGGGGAACTTGCGGACGATCACGATGGAAGCCTCCGGGGCGATCGCGCTGAACGGGAGGCGGTCACGGGGACCGCAGCCGGCATCTGTGCTGTCGGGAGAGACATGAGACTTCTGACCATGGAGGCCCGGGGGCTGGGCGGGACAAGAGTGGTGACGGCTGTCTGGAGGACAAGGTCGGTCGCGGTTAACCTGTTATGATCCAGTGACTTGGCTCACCCCTGCAGAGAGCTGCAGCCTCGTGCCCCGGCGGCCCGCTCCGAGCGACGAATCGACCGTAGCATGGGGGTCCGGGAGCGTCAATCCTGATGTTTTCGGCCTTCCGGCGCTTCCACAGGGAGTTGTCGGCAGGCTGGCGGCCTGGGCTGAGGGCCCCTGCGCTGGCTCGCCACGCCGCAGGCTCGGGGCCGCTGAATTCTCTGTTGACACCACGGCAGGCGCCGGACCTACAATTGACGTGCGGGCGCCCCCCCGCGCGCCTGCACGGATTCCCAATCCACCGTTGAGCGCGGCGCCTACCGCGACCGCGCCAGGGAGCTCCCACCGAAGGGGAGTGCAAGGCATAGCGAGCCCCGGCCAGCCGGCCGGGCCGCACCGCAGCAAACCTCATCAAGTGCGCGCTGGCGACTGAGGCTCACCGGGATGTCCGTCGGGTGGGTGACGTCCTCAGACCCATGCATCCGGAGTGTGTCCCGGTCGCCCGCGCCGCAGGGGCGGGGAGCCCCCCGTCCGAGGCGACCACATGTTGACGAACAGTATCCTGACGCGGCCGGGGCGCAGCATGCGGGCCTCGGCCCGGACGTTCGCACGGGAGGGTACCCGGCACCATTCGCTACTCGTTGTGCTCATCCTGATCCTGGGACTCTGCCTCTCGGTGACCACGCTTCACGCCTGTGTCGGCGCCAGCGGCGCGCGCCCCCTGGTGCGGTCCGTGCCCAGCCTGCGGGTGATGCCGGCCGCACCGGGAGAGCTACCCACCGCGACTCTCGCCGGCGGGGCGGGTGAGCCGACCCTCGTCATCCTCTGCCAGTTCAGCGACTGGGCGGGGACGACCACGCAGGCTTCGTGGGACTCGGCCATGTTCGGCCCCTACGTCGTCGGGGCGCGCAGCCACCGCGACTACTTCCACGAGGTCTCCTATTACCAGGCGGGCGTCAGCGGCCTCGACTTGCCGCCGGCCGCGGAGACGTCGGCCCCAAACGACAACGGCGTGGTCGGCTGGTACGACCTTTCGTGGCTCGACACGCAGACGCTGATCACGCACACCACGCACCCGTGCACGGTCTACGGCAGCGGCTGGGAGGGCAAGGCAGGCGAGTGGATCGCCGTGGCGGCCATCAACGCCGCCGACGCCGACGTCAACTTCGCGGCGTTCGACGTGAACGGGGACGGCTCCATCTCCAGCAACGAACTCCACATCACGATCATCCTCGCCGGCTACGAGGCTTCGTACGGCAACAACCCGCAGCCAGACACCTGGCGGCAGCACGGGTCGGTCCTCGGCGTCCCGCCCGGCATCCCGCCCGGCGTGGTCGCCGATGGTGTCACGCTCTTCGTGGGCCCCGGCGGCGGATACTCCGTGCTCGGGGAGTTGGACCCGAACAACGCGCAGATCCAGTTCGGCCTGGTCTGCCACGAGACCGGGCACGACCTCGGGCTCCCGGACCTCTATGATCTGAGCAAGCGCAGCGAGGGCATCGGTGAGTGGGGACTGATGGGCAGCGGGGACTGGTGCAACACGGCCGTACTCGCGGACTGCCCGTCGCACCTCGACCCGTGGTGCAAGTCACGGCTGGGCTGGCTCGTCCCGACCCTGGTCACGGTGGACCAGCTCGGCGTGAACATCCCCCAGGTCGAGACCAACGCCACGGCCTACAAGCTCTGGTCGCGGGGCATCCCGGGTCTCGAGTACTTCCTGGTGGAGAACCGCCAGCGCACGGGCTACGACGCGGGTCTGGTCCGCCAGGAGGCCGCGGACGGCCTGCTCATCTGGCACGTGAACGAGAGGAAGTTCGATACCGGCGGCAACGAGGACGAGAACGAGAAGCTGCTCGACGTCGAGTGCGCCGACGGCGTGGCCGGGCACATCCAGAACGCCGACGACCTCGACGCCAAGCTCAACCGCGGGGACTCCAAGGACCCGTGGTACCTGAACAACGACGCGGATTTCTACACCAGCTCGGCGCCGGACAACAGCGACTGCCGGAACCCCCCCTCCAACTTCAACACTACCGTCGAGGTCCGGAACGTCAGCGCCAGCGGCAACCCCATGACCGCGGACCTGAAGGTCGGCACGAACACCTACCTGGGCTCGCGCACCTACACCGCCAACGGCCAGGTCTGGCAGGTGTGGCTCGCCGCCGTTGCGAACACGATGAACGTCTACTACATGGGCTTCGACTGTTGCGGCAACACGTTCGTCTACGAGGACAACGGGGCGGGCAAGTGGGTCCTGGTCAACACGTGGAACTTCAACGTCCCGCGCCACAACTCATTCCGCTCGGGGCAGGAGGTCCGCCACCAGGCCGGGGCCACCACCGGCAAGTTCCGCCTGACCTCGTATCAACTGTGCGGCTCGGGCTGCGACGAGGTCGGCGATGCCGGCTACGACGTGGACGCCTACGACAGCGGCGGCCCCGGCGGAGGCTCCTCGATCCCTAACACCGCCGTCTATCCGGGCTGGAACGCCGGCTTCCGCGACGGCCTGGGCGCGGAGTTCGGGAACATCGTCTCCTCGAGTTGGAGCTTCACTCCGGACGTCATCGGCACCGTGCTCGACCAGTTCCCGCGCCGGATGGGGACGAGCGGCGTGCAGTCCCTGCACCTGATGTCCCAGCACATGCCGAACGTCTACTGGGAGAGCACGCGGCTCCAGTTCGTCGTGCTCGGCGTCAGCCGCACCGGGGTGCTCACGGTCAGCTGTCCGGCGGCGCGGTACCCCTCTCGGACGGTGAATATCACGGGGCCGGGGGAGTATCTGGTCGACCTCGGCTGGATCCACACGACTCCGCCGGGAGCGCCCGTGGAGATGACGCTCTCGGTGGCAGGCGGACCCAGTGGCGCGGACTTCGCCTGGGACTGGCTCAACTTCGGCTCGACCCTGGCTCCGATCCGCCTGGTCTCGCCGACGGATGGGATGGTCACGCAGACGGGCACGCCGGTGTTCGACTGGACCGACCTGCTGCCCACAGCCACCTACGAGATCCAACTCGACGAGGATCCCGACTTCCTCGCGCCGGTGCTGGACGCCCTCGTGGCCCCGTCCACCTACACGCCGCCGAGTCCAGTGGCGGACGGGTTCTACTACTGGCGTGCGCGGGGTGAGGTGCCCGGCATCGGCCAGTCGGACTGGAGCGTTCCGCGGCGGCTCCGCATCGACACCCAGCCCCCCGAGTTCGCGGGGACCACGAACTGGACGGATACGGGCCTCCCGGGACCGTACCCGGTCACCTCGACGGTCACGGACCTCGGAGCGCAGGTGGATTCGGTGTCCCTGTACTACAGGTTCAACGGTGGGACCTGGGCGCGCCTGACCATGCATCGGGGCGGCGGCGGTGGCGGTGCCGTCTACGAGGAGGAGATCCCTCCCGCGCCGGCCGGAACCATCGATTACTACCTGGGCGCCTGCGACTTCGCCGGGAACGCGGGGACGGATCCGGGCGGAGCGCCCGGGGCGTTCTACACGTTCCGCCAACCGATGGGAGTGGAGCCGGGCGTCGACAAGCCGCAGTCCGTGATGCTGGCCCAGAACAAGCCCAACCCCTTCGCGCGGACGGCCACGATCCGCTACGGGTTGCCGCAGGAGATGGTGGTCTCGCTCGACGTCTACGACCTGAGCGGTCGCCGGGTCGCCAACCTGGCCTCCGGAAGACAGTCCGAGGGCTTCCACACGGTCTTCTGGGAAGGCAGGTCCGCGACGGGTGTGCGGGTCCCGAGCGGCGTCTATATGTATCGTTTGAAGGCCGGCGACGTGGTTCTTACGAGGAAGATGCTGTTCATGCATTGATCGGCGGCGACGCCCGGCAAGGGCGCTTCTGACCTCACGACGGCCACCCGAAGCCCGGGTGGCCGTCGTGCATCAGCGAAGTCGCCCCCTCGGCTCGTCCACCCGGCTCCGCACATCCCGCTCAGGGCGCGGGCGCCTCGTACACCGTCTCGCCCGCCACCACCGTGCGCAGCACGCGCGTCTGCGGGAGGTCGGCGGGCGCGCCGAGGACGGGATCGTGGTCCACGACGATGAAGTCGGCCTGCTTGCCGATCTCGAGCGAGCCAAGGTCGCGGTCGCGGAAGGCGAGCCACGCGCCGGCGATCGTGAAGCTCCTGAGCGCCTCGCCCGCAGTGAGGCGCTCCTGCGGCCGCCAGCCGCCCGCGGGCAACTCGCCGGCGAGGTCGCGCCGCGTGATTGCGGCGTAGAGGCCCAGCATCGGGTTCACACTCTCGACCGGAAAGTCGCTGCCGTCGGCGAAGCGCGCACCGGCATCGAGGAACTGCCGCCAGGCGTAGGACCAGTTCACGCGCTCCGGGCCCAGGCGGCGTTCAGCCCACGGACCATCGGAGGTGGCGTGCGTGGCCTGCATGGAAGCGACCACGCCAAGCCGCGCGAAGCGCCGGATGTCTTCGGGGCGCACGACCTGCGCGTGCTCGATGGCCCAGCGCAGGGCGGGGCGCGGCTGCCCGCCGAAGGCGTGTTCGAAGGCATCGAGGGTTTTCGTGTTCGCAAGGTCGCCGATGCAGTGGACCCGCACCTGCAGCCCCTTCGCCCGCGCCCGCACGGCCACGCGCTCGAGGCTGTCGAAGGGGAAGGTCTCGAGCCCGCGGTGCCCCGCCTGGTCGCTGTAGTCGGCGGAGAGCAGCGCCCCGCGCGAACCCAGCGCCCCGTCGGCCACGAGCTTGAGCGCGCGCAGCATCAGGCGGTCGCCGTTCTGCGGCCCGCGCGCCAGCACCTCGTCGGCGAGGTCACCGGGCACGCTCGCCATGGCGTTGATGCGGATCGGGAACGTGCCGCGCGCGAGCAGCGCCTGGTAGGCGTCCCAGGTCTCGCGCCCGATGCCCGCGTCGCCGACCATCGTGAGACCGTACCGCGCGCACTCGCGCATGGCGGCGAGCAGGCGTTCCTCGCGCTGCGCGGGGCTGAGCGGCGGGATGAGCGCGGTGACGAGGTCCTCCGCGTTGTCCACGAGCACACCCGTGGGCTCGCCGCTCGCGTCGTGCAGGATCTCGCCCCCCGGCGGATCGGGCGTGTCGCGGGTGATGTGCGCAAGTTCGAGCGCCCGGCGATTGACGAGCAGGGCATGCCCATCCACGCGCGTGATCGCCACCGGGTGTTCCGGCACCGCGGCCGAGAGCACGGCATGCTGAGGGAAGGACTTCTCCGCCCAGTCGTTCTGGTCCCAGCCGCGGCCCTGGACCCATTCCCCTGCCGGCGTGCGCGCGGCGCGCACCCGCACCGACTCGACCACGGCCGCGTACGACGAGGTACCCGTGACATCCGCCTCCGCGAGCAGGCCACCGAGCCCCAGCATGTGGCCATGCGAGTCCACGAGCCCAGGCAGCACCGTGAGGCCGTTCAGGTCGAGCACCCTGGTGTCCGCGCCGATCAGCGGCGAGACCGAGGGCTCGTTGCCGATCTGCACGATGCGCCCATCGCGGATGGCCATGGCGGTGGCGCGACTCACGCGGGCCACGGCGGTGTGGATGACCGCACCGCGGATGACGAGGTCGGCGGGCGGCACGCGCGGGCCGGCCAGGGCTCCGGCGTGAACGTGGGTGAGGACGACGAGCATCAGGGTGATCGCCGCGGCGTTCATGGCATCCCTCCGGGTCGGCACTGCGAGGAGGCGAGACTACGACGTCCCGACGGCCGTGCGCCAACGAGACGAACAGGGGGCGGCAGGATCGCGGTGGCGAGCGAAGCCCTCCGCGAGGACGCTGCGCTCCGCCATCCTGGCGGTGCTCGCTCCCGGGCAATTCCCCGGCCGCCGCATCCTGCGTCGGCCGGGGCCCGGACCCTCGCTGCGGGCTCCGCTCGCCACCGCGATCCCGCCCCAGCTTGGAGACGCCTCATCCGGCTGATTCGCCCGACTGAGTTCTCGCGGCACAAGTGGTAGCGTGACGTTGTCCGGCTTGGAGTCGTCGTTCGGTGAATCCTCGGAGGTCCAGCATGCGCCACATCCTTCTCGCCGCCGTCTGTTCGATGACACTGGCCGCGTCTGCGACGCGGGCGGCCGAGCCCGTCGCGGCGGAGTTCCCCGGGCTCGAGACCATCCGCGCGGCCGACCTCATGAAGACCGTCAAGTACCTGGCCTCCCCGCGCCTCGCCGGACGTCTGGCCGGAACTCCGGGATACATGGCGGCGGCCCGCGAGTTGGCGGCGCGTTTCCACCGGCTGGGTCTGAGGCCAGCCGGCGACGAGGGCTTCTTCCAGCGCCTCGACGTCGAGTACGCGGAGATCGACACCTGCCGGCTCGCGCTCGTGTCGCCCGATGGCGCGACCCACGAGTTGAAGCTCGGCCCGGACTTCGTCGCTCGCGGTCTGACCGGCTCGGGCGACTTCACCGCGCCCGTGGTCTTCGCGGGCTACGGTGTCTCGGTGCCCGAGCGGGGCTACGACGACTACGCCGGGCTCGACGCGCGCGGCAAGGTCGTGCTCGCGTTCAAGGTCCCTCCGCCCTTCCCGCTCGACTCGATCGGCTGGGGCGACCGCACCATGCCGCGGCCCAGGGGACGGGTCGCGGCCGAGCACGGCGCACGGGGCCTGCTCCTCGTGGCGTCGGCCGACCCGGAGGGTCTGACGAAGCCCATCGGCAGCGTGCTCGAAGGCCCGGGGCCGCAGGATGAGCACTTCCCGCGGCTGATGGTGGACGTCCCCGTGGCGCAGGAGATGCTGGCTGCCACGGGGTTGCGGCTCGCAGACCTGAAGGCCGCGATCGACTCGACCCGGCAGCCGCAGTCACGCGGTCTGAATGCATCGGTCCGCGTCGGCGTCGAGGCCCGCTACCAAGCGAAGCAGCCCTCGGTGAACGTGATCGGCATCCTGGAAGGCTCCGACTCCGCGCTGCGCGACCAGGTTCTCGTGATCGGGGCGCACCTCGACCACGTCGGCAGCCAGGGCGACATCTACTTTCCCGGCGCCAACGACAACGCCTCGGGCGCGGCGGCCGTGATGGCGATCGCCCGGGCTTTCGCGCACGGCAGCGCGCACCCGAAGCGCTCGGTCGTCTTCGTGCTCCTCTCATCCGAGGAGTCCGGGCTCGACGGCGCGAAGCGCTTCGTCGAGCGCCCGCCGGTGCCACTCGGCAAGATCGTCGCCTACCTCAACCTCGACTGCATCGCCGTCGGCGACTCGATCCAGCTGGGGAGCGGCAAGACCTCGCCGAGACTGTGGCAGCTGGCGCGCGACCTCGACGCGCGCGGGGCACGCCTCTCGGTCGAGGACACCTGGGGCGGCGGTGGCGCCGATGCGACGCCCTTCGCCGAAAGGGGGATCCCCACCCTCTACTTTGCTTCGCGCTTCTCCTACACCCATCTCCACCAGCCGGGCGACACGCCGGGCACGCTCAACCCGCCTCTCTACGAGGCACTCACGCGGCTCGTCTACCGGACCGCATGCAAGGTGGCGGAGGGCGGCTACCCGGGCGAGTGAGCGGCGGCTGAGACGTCTCTGGGCATGGGAAAGGGACCGAAGCGCACACGCAGCGTGGCCCCGGTCCCCGCCCGGTCGTCTCAGGCTAGATACCGCGCGCCTTCCGCAGGCGGATGCTGCCGTTCACCGTGGAGAGGTCGATCTGCGGCCCGCCGCGCCCGATGGTGCCGCGCAGCTGGTGGCCCATGAAGCCCGCCTGCCTGACCGTGATCGGGAAGTCGGTCTCGATCCCGCCATTCACGTTCCTGGCCGTGACCTCGGCGCCGGCTTCATCCGGCAACTCCAGCGTGATGCTGCCGTTCACGGTCGAGAAGTCCAGCGACTCGCTCACGCCCATCGAGCCCAGCCGGGCGCGGACCGAGCCGTTCACCGTCGTCGCCTCGGCGCGGCCGCGAGTCTCGAGCGTCACCGAGCCGTTCACGGTGTGCGCCTCGGCGTCGGCGTCGAGGCCGCGGGCCTCCACCTCGCCGTTCACCGTGCGTGCGGCGAGGTGCACGCCAGCCGGCACCTGCACGTCGAAGTCCACGGCCACGTCGTTGTTGTTCGTGCTCATGTGGCTCCCGCCATGGGGCGCGCACTCGTTACGATGGCCCCGGGTGTCCGGGTAGCGCACGCACAGCGTGATGCCACCGGCGTGCTCGATGACCTCGACCGTGACCCGGTCGGGATCGCTGTGCCGGGCGTGCTTCCGGGCGTGCACCACGACGTCCTTCCCCGCGGCTCCGGTCGCGCGGATCGCGCCGTTCACGCCCTCGATCTCGATGGTCTGGCCCGGCGCCAGGCGCCAGGACCAGTCGTAGTCCATGGCCCCGCGTTCGGAGTGGCCCGCGATCGCGGCCGCCACCATCTGCGGTGCGGCCAGCGCGTCGCCCACGGCGAACCCCACCGTCACTGCGGCCACGACCGCGAGCACTCCGAGAGACCTGCGAAGGGAAGGGTTCACGAGACTGCGGCACTGGGTCTTCATGATGGATCTCCTGTCGTCCTTCACTTGTCCCTGCGGATCTTGACCACGGGCGCGTGCCCGGCGGTCTCGCCCGCGCGTGTCAGCCGGATGAGGCCGGAGAACGACTGCAGGCTCAGTTCGGCACGGCCGTCCCCGAGCGTGAATTCGAATTCCTTCCCGCGCCCCTTCACCGACGTGAACGTGGACTTCGACTGGACCGGGAAGCTCGATGCGAACTCTCCGCTGTAGGTGTCCACCGAGACCGTCACGTCCGGGCGCTCCGGCAGGGCCACGGTCACATCTCCGCTGTGGCTCTCGAAGCGGTAGGAGCCACCCGCGCGCAGGACACCCTCG
>Ga0315273_10007084_pt1 | contig 14024 bp, 7 predicted proteins | sample YL17G02_0_MG_FD_205753 | JGI IMG/M metagenome (GOLD analysis project Ga0315273, IMG submission 205753) | Sediment microbial communities from Yellowstone Lake, YNP, Wyoming, USA - YL17G02_0 | ecosystem: Environmental > Aquatic > Freshwater > Lake > Sediment | place: USA: Wyoming | collected... | reverse complement strand
GGGCGGAAAATTCGGGTCACCGAACGCGTTCGTGTGAACGATGACGGAGGCTCGGCCTTCCTGCATGGCCTTGATGAGCCCCCGGATGCCGGTACCCTCGGGGTTGTCCTGGGCGGGTGCCAGCACGCCGACCAGCTGTGTATCAGCCATGATCATCCCGGAGACGAGGTTGCCCTGGACCCGGTCCTGAACATTGGAGGCGGGTGCACCGGGGGGAGTCGTGGGAATGAACCAGAAGGCGATTGGGCCCGCCGGGTCGGTGATGCTGACAGGCGCCGGCGCCACGTGGATGTGGGCCATCCAGAGATTCTCGATCCCGGTGACGTTGACTCGATACCGAACGGCCGTACCGCCGTCGATTACCCAGAAATTCGCCTGACCGGTGGCGTTGGTGGGGACGGGGGCTCCGCTAAGGTTGAAGCCCTTAAGGTGCGCCGTAAACTGCATCTCGTCTTCGGCCAGGGCGTTGACCGAAAGGCCGATGGCTAAAACAAACAGAAACATATAGATTGTCTTATGCTTCAAGGTAAGGCTCCTTTCTTGTTGAGAGAAACTTGGGATCTGCCAAAATTCCATATCGAAATGACCTTGCACTTCAATGACTCGCGGTGGGCGGACAATTGCCCATCGCGTAACGGTCAACAGCTAGCGGGGGCGCCTTCAGGCCATGCTGGAGGTGCCTGATCCCACAATTGATCACGATCGTAAATAACGATTGCCGATTCCGCCATCCGGTACTGGCCCATGCCCGCGCCGAAGCCACGTCTTATCCTCATTCCGTGCTGCCGGGCCTGCGCTGTGCCGCCTCTGAGATGACTTTCGCGATCACTGAGGCCGGCGCGAGCCCATAGGTCCGCGTCCAATAACCCGCCGGGTCATTCCCTACCAGCACTAGCGGACTGTGATCGTTTTTGTTTGCTACCAACGCCCCCAGGGTCGCCAGCAGCTGGTCCACGTCAGACTTCTCACCTGTCACAAACGTCCATCCCGCCTCGGCGTGAAACTTCTCCGCAAAGCTCTTCATCCTTTCCGGAGTGTCCACCGCCGGGTCCACGCTCACCGAGATCAGGCGGATGTCCTTCCCCACCCTCTCACCCAGAATCTGCTGCACCCTCCGGAAGGTCGCCGTCATGGGCGGGCAGATCGTCGTGCAGGTCGTGAAGATGAAGTTGATCGCAACCGTCTTTCCCTCCACCAGGTCGGTGTAAAAGTGCAGCTTCTTCCCATCCTGGTCATACACCGCCGTGTCCGGCACGCGCACGGACTGCTGCGTACCCGCATCGGAGGGGGTCTCCTTCGCGTGGCTCCCGGCTGCCTGTGATTCAGGCGCCGTTGCCCGCAGATCCATGCCGCACTTCGGGCACTTCCCGGGTGTGGCGTTCCTTACATCTCGATCCATCGGACAGGTGTAGGTGACCTTCTGCTCTTGCTTGTTCTCCTGCCCCATGGCCCTCAGGCCGGGCCCCTGCACGGCCGCAAACGCAATCACACAATACGTCAGTGTTACCATCATCTTCCGATTCATCTTGTCTCCCTTCCGGCGCTTTCTCTCCCGTCGGAATTGGGGACAGCCACCTTATTTCTAAGCCCCGCCTGTGCATCCAATGGGCCCTTCGTCGTGAAACAAGGTGGCTGTTCCCAGTTCCGATGACGCCTCAACGTACCTCCACCCACCCGCCTGCAGGCACCAGGCCGTTTTTCTCCATGTCCACCTTCATGATGTACGCTCCCATTGCGCCCACCCGCCGGTTCGGCCCATAAGTGAGCGGCGGCGTCAGGCCCGTCTCGAACCTGTACATCCCTTCCAGCGCCGTGATCAGTTTCTCGCGCGTCACCTCACGGCCCGCCAGCTTCAGTCCATGAACCAGGACTTTTGCCGCACAGTACGCCGAGATCCTCGCCGCCTCGTGTCCCGGATCGATCTTGTACTTTTCCGCAAACTCGTGGTACTCCATGGCCCCGCCTGGCGTCTGGTCGGTGGGGAGCATCGGGAGGGACATGTACATGGTCCCCTTGAAGCTCGGCGGCGTGTCGAGCACCTCGCGCCCAGCCAGGGCGCCTGAAAGCAGTATGTGCGGCCTCCAATCCAGCTTCCCGGCCTCCAATGCCAGCTCATTCGCGCCGGCACCGAGGAGGAAGACCACCTCCGTTTCTCTGTCGCTCAGTTCCTTGGCGAGCCCTCTTGCATCGAACCGACCCTGCGGGTAAGGGATCCTCTGCACCTTCTCCCACCCCGCCTTCCGGCACTGTTCTTCGATTGCTGCCGCTGTCGCTGCCGGGATCTCCCCGTCCGGGCAGACGATCGACGTCATGGGTTTCTCGATCTTCAGGCTCTCGGCCGCAAATGAAACCAGCGCCCGGCCCTGCTCCTTGATTCCTGAAAACAGGTAGAATACCTGACGGTTCAGGGGATATCCCACCTGCGGATAGAGCGTCGAGGGCCCGATCGTCGGCACTTCCTTTTCTTGCAGAAGGGTGGCGAGTTCCTTGTCTGCCCCGGCAATGAACGCTCCCGCCATGGCGAATATCTGCTCTTCATCAACGAAGCGCTCTACCGTCTTCCGCGTCTCCTGCGGGCTGGATCCCGCATGGACAACGCGAAACTCAATCTTCCGGCTGTAGACCCCCCCCTTTTCATTGAGGTCCCGGAAGTAGGCTGCCAGCACGGCCTGCATTGCCTCCCCTGCCTCTGCCAGCGGTCCCCGATCCGGCAGAAGAGTCCCGATCGTGATGGCCGATTCCGTGAGTCCCGGGTCGAGGTCCTTCCCCACGCGCTTTATGTAGGCGATGAGGTCATTCATCTCCTCGGTGGGCAGTCTGTACCGCGGCATCGCCGAATGCAGCTTGTTCCCCGCAGGATCGACGCCCTCCACGACGGCGCGAGCCAGCAGGCTCTCGGTGTAGGGAGGATGCTTCCGCCCGCTCTCGTGCGTCACCCCGTACGATTTCGTCATCGTATCCCAGGTGATGTCCGACGGCGTCACTCCGCCTTCCGGCTTCCCGCGGCCGTCATATCCATGGCAGTTTGCGCAGGCCATCAACGAGCCCGGCACCTCCATGGGCGGTTCCCCCAGAAAGGCCGCGATTTCCTTTCCTTCGGAATCGGCGCCCCGCATGTAGATCTGCTTCCCCCGTTTCTCCTGCGCGCTGAGCCTGTCAGCCGCGGGCGCCAACACGGGGGAAGAAAAGATCCCTGAGGCAGTGATAATGCCGATAACGGCGATACGAATCAGGTCTCCCTCTGTAAGTCGGCTGGGATGTCGGCCCACGCGTCGGTCCCTCCGGGCATACGGAAAGCGTCGCTATTCCGTCCCGCCCTCCCCCTTGTCGTTCACCACGCTGTCGACCACTCGGAGCAGGTCCTCGAACTTTGACAGCGCGAAGGCCTTCTTCCACAAACCGGTCCGCGTATTGCCGATGATCATGATGCTGGTGTGGTCGTCCTTGTTCTCCACGTACTGCCCGACCTTCTTCAGCGCCACGTCCACGTCCTCCTTCTTCCCGGTCAGGAAAAACCACCCCGGTCTTGCATGGTAGCGCTCCGAGTACACCTTGATCCGCGGCACTGTGTCGTAGACAGCGTCCACGCTGATCGACATCATGATGACGTCTTTCCCCAGGCGGTCCCCCAGCCAGTCCTGTATCTTCTGCATGTTCCGGTTCATCGGAGGGCACACGGAGGTGCAGGTCGTGAAGAAAGGGATCATGATCACCGTCCTCTCACGGATCAGGTCGCTGTAAAAGCGCATCTCCTCGCCATCCTGGTTGAGCAGCACCACGTCAGTGAAGTACTCCCGCGCGGCCGTTTCCTTGTCAGCCAGCTGCGTCCCCTGTGCCGCCGCATGGACTGCCAGGGCCCGAAGGGTGCACAGCGCGCAGAACAGCATGATTGAACGGTGCAGCAGTCTCATCCTCGATTTCTCCTTGCAGGCCGGCCGTCAAAGGCCGGCCGGTTTCTGCTCCATCACGTCCTGTCCATCCCGGAGACCCGCCGGCCGGTCTCCTGGTGCGCCGTGTGCGTCAGAGCTTTCAGGTCCCTCAGGGTGCTGCAAAAAGAGCGCACCGGCACCGCACCGTCATTGGCATAGTCCAGAATGGCGCTGTGCAGGCTGAATGAATCGTCAAAGGCGAAAACCGTCCGTCCGTTCGGTGAAGAGATCTCCGTGATCCTGAATTCCCGGCACCGCAGGAAGCTCGCCAGGTTCAGGTCAGTGGTTTCGAACGTGGGACTTGGCCGCTTGGGATAACTCATCGTTTCACGCCTCACGTGGTTCTGTCTCCCGAGATTGCCCATTTCGTCATCAGGGTCTCGGAGCCGAAGCGAGCAGGGAGCGATACAGCAAGTCGCCATAGCGCACCTTGTTGGACGGGGAGGCGACGTAAATGTAGTAGGCGCCTTTCGCTGGAAATTTCAGAGTGGCTTCGTAGACGCCGTCGGATATCTCGCGTGCCGCCACCTCGGTGCGGTGCAGTCCCGGAACCATGTAATAAAGCACTCGCACATCTCCCAGGCCCGGGCTCGGCCGGCCGCTCTCCGGGTCAGTCAGGCGGAAGGGAAAACTGAATTCCTCCCCGGCTGTGACCTGGCGCTCCTGGATCAAGTACTCGACGCTTAGAGGCGGCCCCCGGCGCTTCAGGGCCGGATCCGGTTTCGCTGTGAAGCTGAAACACTGCACCAGCCTGGGAGAGTCGAGGAGGAAGGCGACGTCATATCTGCCTGCGACCGGAATCCTCGCCCTGGTTGAGTAGGTTCCGGGTTCCCGCTCCTGCAGGCTGCGGTCGATGATTTCGATGCCCCGGGCGCTTTGCCCGTAAGTCTGGAAGCTGCCGCTCGGCGCATTCATCCCTTCCATGTAGTAGTAGATCGCCTTGTCCGCGGGGCTGAGCACATACGCCGCTGATTCTTTGGGAGAAGCAACCATCGCGCCGGCCACCCCCAGTTCCGGCGCATTCCTGGGGAGCAGGGCGCCGGCGGGAAATGTGTTTGGCGCCGGCATGCTCTCCTTCCCGAGCAACGCGAGCTGAATCAGGCTGACCCGTTCGCTGCCCAGGGACCGGACGTATGCAAAGGCGCCGGTCAATGAGATCTGGTACGGCTCTGGGTCGACCGGAATGGTGTACGTGAGCCGGTTGGTGGCGGCGTCAAGCACGTGCACGGCGTTCTGGACGGAATTGACCGCCATCCCCCAGCGGCCGTCCGGCGTGAAGCGCAGCGGCCCCAGGCCCGGCTTGGCCTCAATGCGCGCCAGGATCTCATGGCGCTCGCCGTCCACCACCGAAATCACACCCTCTTTTGCGTCTGCCACATACACCGCCCGGCTCAGCGGCGAGTAAGCCAGAGAGATGGGAAGCGGTCCGGTGCTGAGGTCTTTGACCTTCTTGAGCTTCTGGATGTCGATCACCGACACGGTGCCCTCGTCGCGGTTGCTCACGAAGGCAAAGCGGTCGTCGGCGGAAAACACAATTTCATGGTGGCCCCTCCCGGTCGGGATCCGGGCAGCCACGGTCAAGGCCGCCGCGTCGATCACGGTGACGCCGCTGTCTCCGGCTTCCGGCGCGTCGTTCCCCACCCACAGGTACTTCTCGTCCGCCTGGAGTGCGGCCCGGAGCGGGTTGACGCCGGCATCCACGTCGGCCATCACCTTGAAGGTTTCCGTATTCACCACGGCCACCTTCCCGGCCGCGGGCATGGTTACGTAAAGCCGCTTGTGATCCCTGCTCTTCGTCCATTCTGCTCCGGGCTGTTTGAGCAGAATGCGGGTGAGGAGGCTGGTTCTGCCGGAGATCCCGACGCGAGGATTGATTACCGAGATCGTCGGCTCCTGGTTGAGAACCAGGAGATAATAACCATTCAGGTCGACGAGCGGCTGCATCCCGACGATATTCTTCAGATACAGGCTCGCTTTGTCGCGGCAGGTTTGGGCCGGGGCGCCACCTCCTGTCCTGACCGGCTGCCCCACGTCCATCCAGGCTCCCGGGTAGAGCGCAGTCAGGGGCGAGCCGCTTCCCTCGTCGGTGAGGCGGAATCTGACCTCGGCGGTGTCCCCTTCGATCATTTCTGTTCGATCGCCTCCAGCCGCCGGAGCGATGGAGAACTCTATCGCCACGCCGTCCCGGACGATGCGGTTGGCGCCCACCGAGACATCAGGCGGAGGCGCTTCCTTGAATCCGGCGGCGCCGGCCTGCGCCGTCTGACCACTGTGCAGAGACAGTGCGAGGCATGCATGGATCGCCGCCGAGATTGTCAGGAGTCTCGCCCATCTGCGCGGCAAGCTGTCCCTGGTCGCTGGTACCGCTGTGCCGGGACCAGCAATCACTTCGCGATCAGGATCGTCCTCTCGAGCGGTGTTGAGGCAGGACAGGTGAACGGGTTGTGCAGTCTTCATCATATGTGTCTCGCCATGCTTCATCGTTGATTCATCTTGTCATCGGGGCGCCAGCAACGGGCGGGCGCGGCACCCGAGTGGCCGCACCCGCCGATCGCTGTCGGCTCTGCGGGGGGCTACTTGACCCGCAGAATGCCCCAGAGCCCGGAAACGTTTCCGAAGCTGGCCTGGTCGCGGAACAGGTAGTCGCCCGGGACCCTGTTCACTCCCCCGGCCAACGGGAAAACGAAGTCAAAGTGTCCGGCGGGCTGGAGGCTTTCCTGCCCACCGAGGTAGAACGATGTCTTATTGTCACCGATCGCTCTCGAAGCAACCTCGGTCGGCTTGCACTTGCCAGCTATCCCCAAGTTGCTGGAATCTGGGCAGACATAAGGCTGTCTCTGCCAAATGTGGCCGTGGAGCTGGAACGTCGAGCCCCTGTCCGTGCCGTGAGGAACCACAGCGTGGAGGCGGAAAGCCTGCCCGGGACTTGCCGTGAAGATCGGCGTGACGGGATCATCTCCAACGAGCTCGTTGCTGTAGGCCTCATGAGCGTTCTCGACTCCGCCGAAACCGTCAGGCGTGTTGCCGAAAGGTGCATTCGGAAGGAGACCGAACCGGAACCAGAGCGGCTCCGTGCCATAGTTGATGGCCATCGCGGAATTCTCCTGGCTGTCTTCCGGAATTCCTACCCCCTCGCCGTTGAGGTGCTCGACCGGCTCACCGTTCCCATAGTACATGGTCAGCTTCTTCTGAAAGACGGCCACGAAGTCACGAAAGGGACCTACGGTGGCCATGGTGTGAGTATTTCTGAGCGCCCCCACAGTATTGGTCTGGCGGTCTTTGGTTCCCTCCAGTGTCAGATGCTGCAGGTCATTTCCCTTGGCGTCGCGCGGCAGAGCTGGAGTCGCCGGCACGATGGACAGGGCGCCGACAAGCGACTTCTGGCCCTGCTTGATCTTGTCCGCGGGCAGGATGCCGGCCCCGCCGAATTCCACCGGCGTGGCGACCAGGTTCACGGTCCCGGCCCCCGCCGCGGTGCTGCTGATGTCCCCCGCGTACCACCGGTACAGCTTCGAAACACCGGGCGGAACGACCTGCTGCCCCGGAGCGTTGCGGCCCACGACGGTGCCGTCATCTCTGGTCACGTCGTATGTCACCAGCTGGGGATGCAGGCCCACCAGGCTTGAAGGTCTGATCAGGTTATTCTGGAACGTGGTCGAACCAAGCAGCGTGTTTCCGAGGTTGCGCTGGCGCTTGACGACGCCCATGTTCGTCCCGTAGGTCGGGAGGTCGGGATTGTCGTCGAAGAACCCGTTCAGGTTCACGTCACCCGGCAGCTTGTTCCTCAGCGTCACTTCGATGCAGTCGCCGGCGTTGGCGCGCAGGATGAGAGGTTCCACCGGCGCGCCCGCTTTGAGCTTGCCCGTCAGCGGATCGAGGTCCGCGGTCCTTACATACAGGATCGCAGTTGGGTCGTGAAGCGGGCCGGCTGACAGAGGCCCCCGGCGAGGGTTGTAGACCAACGTGCCGCCGAGGGGATTGAGGGGCCCGCCCACGTTGGTCGTTGGTGAAATGTTGGACGGGATGCCGGCGCCAACATTGTTCTCCAGCACATTGTTGGCGAGGACCGCCGATATGTCGAAAGCCCTGACGGGGGCAGTCTTCGGACACACGCCGTTGAACTGCGTGGTGTTGCCGACCTTGAGCGGCACGGAGGTCTTCGGGAGCTGGAACAGATCCTTTTGCTTACCGCTGTAGGTGCGCATGATGCCCCACTCGCCGCTCCACCAGCCGTCCACGGAGGAGTTGTTCGCGTAGGCATAATCGGCGGAGCTGGATGTGTTCCCCGCGAAGGGAACCAACGGCGCCGCGAAGGTGAACTGCTCGGAGATACCGGCAGCCTGCGAGTTGCGCCAGCCGGAGTTCGGGCTCCGGCCATGTCCCGAGCCGCTCTGGAGCCACTTCACGCCATGGATGGTGTTGTTGTGTTCCTCTTCATGGCCGCCGGCCTGAACTTTGATCCTTATCATGTCGCCCGCGTAGGCGCGGATCATCGGGGTGAAAGGATCACCGCCGTCCAGTGCGGTCGGCCGGTTCAGGTAGGCACCCTTGAAGAAGTTCGGCTGCTTGTTCAGCTCGGCGATAGCCCTGTCGTTGCGGCTCTGCAGAGCCAGGCCCAGGTCGCCTGCCGGGCCGAGAGTCTGGCTTCCCAGGATTCCGTCCGGCCCCGGCCTCAGGGGATTGAATACCCTAAGCGCCACGGGCTCGTTCCGGTAATTGGTGACATAGACGCCGGGGTCCTGAACCGAGATCGCCTGGGGGCAAGGACGCTCCGGACATCCCGGCAAAACGCCGCCGGGCACCTCGTGGTACAGGTCAGGAAACACGTTGGGCGCGAGCAGTTGCGTCCTTGCCGGCGGGTTGATGGCAAAACGGAAGGAATCCGCGGCACTCAATGTGGCAGGAGCCACGACGCCCGGGGCGGGGGCACCCTTGTCTGTGGCGCCGACGTACACTCCCTTCTCGTAAGCGTGCTGGAAATCGCTGTACTCGAGATAGAACTCCCGGAACGAGCCTGCTCCGCCGGCCGGGATGATGGCAGCCTGCCAGCTGGTCGGGCCTCCGTCCGCACGGCAAACCGCGTCAGTGGGCGAAGTGCATCCAAGCTGCACGCCCGTCTCGTTGTGTTTCCATGTCGATCCTGCGGGTTCTGCCAGCACGGCTGCGTACAGGCCGACCTGCTGGTGCGTTGACGGGCTGTAGTGGTCGTGCGTGAAGATGATTCCCAGGCCCCGGTCCTCGCCCTGGACATTAACGACCGGATCGGCGAACCAGCGCTGGAGTGTAACGCGCGCGCCAAGCCAGTTGTTCGCCTTCCCCCCCGGCCCCGTGGGTCCGAAAAACAAATGGGTCTGCGCCTCAAGAGGTCGGGGTGCGATGAACTCGGTTGGCGAGCCAGTTCCCACTCGGCTCGAGGCGAGCCCGAGGGAGTTGATGGCACGGATCCGCTCCTGCACCGCACCCGGTGAGAGGGTTCCGTCCTCGTAATTCCAGCCGTTGGCCGAGCCGTCCGCCGTTGTCAGGTCCCACTTCGGCAGGTGGATGTGCTGGCCGATGATGTCGGTCGGCGTCCTCACCTGGAAGTCGTCCATCTCGAAAAACTCAGGGACCAGGTTGGTGTGGTAGTACATGGCGCAGTCGAAGGTGTTCAAACGCATCACCAGGGGCTCGGGTGGCTTCAGCTTGTTGATCGTCGGCACGACGTCGGACCACAGTGCCGTGATGCGCTGCTGCGGATAGTGGTAACCCACTTTGTTCAGGATGGCGTCGAACTGCATATTGGCGCCCTTGTATACGCGCGGTGTCGTGGCATTGAATGGGGACGAGCCGGTTACGCTCAGGTCAACCGCTCCGAAGAACTTACCGGTTACACCTGTGGTCAGCCTCTTGCCGGCGTCGTCAATGCACGGCTCGTGGTACGGCGAGCCGGGCTGCACCGGGTACACCTTCTTGGATGCCCCCCCAATTGTCACGTCAACGCAGGATGCACCGGTGCATGGATTGATGTCGGGGTCGCGGTAGCCGTTGGTGGTGAAGAAGACATCTCCTACCGGGGTTGTAGATCCGATATTCACGGCGTAGCTCGGGTGGTTGCGTACCAGGCTGTGGAAATCGATAACCGCCTTCTCCACGTCGGTGCCGCTCTCGGGGAAGAACACCGCCGCGGCTTTGTGAACGACCTTGCTGAAGTCCCGATTGCTGACCGTCGAGTCGAATGAGTCCGGTCCGGCTGAGGCGATGCCGTCGAGGGCGTGTCGCGGCAGACCGCCGTCGAAACCGCCGGCTGACGCAAGCATGTCCAGCGGCGGAGTGGCGGGGCGCTGACCGACGGTGTCCTCGATGCTTGCGATCCAGAAGGGGTACCCCGGGTTCTTAAGCTTGCCCTCGAGTTGCGTAGCTACCCCAGGCCCGGCCGCGTAGGTCTCTGTCCGGTCGACGAAGGCGTTGCTGCCGAGGGTGACGGCACCGGCCGTCTTCGGCACGACGTTGACCTTGCCCGGCATCACAGGCATAGCAATGCCGGGGAGCGGCACGAGGGCCGGTATGGGGGTTCCGGCGGCAATCTCGCCATCCGGCAGTGCCCTGGCCCGAGCGCCGCCGGGTGAGCCGGAAGCCTTTAGAGCGTCTATTCCGTCTGCCAGGGCCGGCTTCCCGCTCAAGAGACCGAACGGGTTTGCATGGAACAGCCCGGTCCCATTCAGAGTGCTCTCAAGGTACGTCCCGGTCTCCAGGACGTCATGCTGGCGCCAGAGTTCCCACATGCCCTGCGCGAAGTGCGGGTAAAAGTGGCAGTGGAAGATTGCGTCGCCCGCGGACTTGTTCCGGTTTCCACTGCCGCCGTAGTTGATCTCGTAGGTGTAGCCGGAGCCAGGGCCGATACTTTGAGCGTCAATGTAGTTGCTGTTGTCGTCGTCGGGATTGAACAGCCACTGGTTGTTGTGCAGATGGAAGACGTGCTGCTCCTTGCCCACGTGCACGTTGCGGAACACGGTGCGGTCGTTCATGTAGCTGTGGTGGACGTTGGAAGGATCATCCGGATAAAACGCCTCCGTCGCAATTGGCCCCGTGCGCGCCGGTTTTTCACCGGGCGCCAGCGCCTCCAGGCCGAAGTTGGCCGGGATATCCACAACCATGGACGGATCACCCACCGCATAGGAGGTCAGGAAGAACTCCTCGTAGGCACAGGCGAGGCAGTCGTGCATCGGGCCAACGCCAAGACGGTTGGCGATGATCTCCGAGCCAACCCCCCCGGAGCCGTAGTTGATCATGAAGGCGTCCTTGACACCTTCCAGCACGTAACCGAACACCGGGTCCGCATACCACGCGGGGAACACCTGCGCTCCGGCGCCTTCGTCATGGAATATCACGGTGAACTCGCGAAACGGCTCGAGCCGGTTCGGCAGGGCCGGGTTCCGCAAGCCCTTGCTTTCGAGCGGGTAGGTGGTCTTGTCAAACTTCCCGCCGTCATTGGGGCCGACGATGATCGCGTTGAGGTCGGAGTGGACAAGCTCGTTATCTGCCGTCAGCATGTTGAGGATCGGCAGCCCAGCCTTGCCCTCCTTGCACCACACGCCGTCCCCGCCGACTAGCGGAGCATCGGTTCCACGAGCACAGTCGCTCGGGTACTTCTGCTCGTATCTTATGATCGGCTGGCCCGCGGGCGTCTTCTCCGTGGCATCAATGGTGCCGTCGCCGTTGGGATCGGCGGCCAGCCTCATTTCCTCTTCGGTCAGCTGGCTGCGATAGAACTTCGTGAGCCGCGTTGCGGTCTCGGAGGAAGGCTCGACATTGATGGCACCAAAAAGCCCGTTGGCGCTGTTGCCCTGCAGGCTCTCGCTGCCGAAGGTCGCGCCGTAGCTCTGGATGAGGTAGGCACCTCTCTTTTCGGCATAGAGCTTGTAGGTTGCGGTCCCTCCAGAACCCACGATGCCGCTGCTGCTCACGGGGTTTTCGCCCACAAGCGACCCGTCATTGGCCATCCCCCCTGTGCTTACGAGCTGCAGACCCTGCGCATGGAAGCTCGCGAAGCGGTCCGCCACCTGGTCGTTGGCAAAAGGAGCCTTGAATGCCGGCAGGCCGAACGGCTGCTGGGATGGATTGGCAGAAGTCGCCAGCAGGTTCTCGAACTCGACGGTCAGGCAGTCGCCTTCCGCCACGCGGAGAACGAGCGGTCGGGGCCGCTTGTCCGGTCGGAGCTGGACGTTTCCTGCGGACAGCGTCCCTCCGGCGACCTCGGGCAGTCCTGTCGTCTTGTCAATTACGTCACGCCGCAGCGCGAAGACCATGCCGTTAATATTCTGCGCGCCCAGCCGGTTGTACATGATCGGCTGGTCAATCGCCACGACCTTGGCCGTGATCGTGCGATTGCAGGGGGCCTGGGCCTGCGCGATTCCGGGCGCCAGAAGAGCCGCTACTAAACCCAGCGCCGCAAAGCATACGGTCGAATTTCCATTGAATCGTTCCAGACCAAACATAAACTCTCTCCTCACAGGCTATGCAAACCACGTCGGCTTCCCGTGATGCATTGTTCGTGAGGCTTAGGATAGCGGCCGGCCAGGCAACCGGCAATCGGGTGAAGACCCTAATTCATGAGGGGAAAAACCCTACCTCGGAGACTTTGATTGCCGCTGTGCGGTTTGCATGTCCGTTAACTCATCCCCGGAATGAGGACATCCTCAGGCAGATGGGGAGTTGATGAAATCCAGTTGGTCGGGCGGACTTGGGAGAGGAGTTGGCTGGCACGAGGGCCGAATTGAGAGATCCGGTACAAAACCTCCTTTCGCAAGCGCGCATGGCTGGATTCGAGGACGTTTGGTATTCTCTGGTTATGCAAGACCTGGTAGAGAAGCCGGACGGAATGGATAGCAATGCCCGGCGGAAATCGACATCCGCGAGAACGGGGCGTCTTTGCCCGCATCGGCTTGGTGCGCCCTCATCGTCCCTTTGGGTAAACCCGGTATGACGCCCGGAGAAAGGGAGCGGACTTACCCTGGTCGGGCGGGATTCTCTGATACCGGCATGAGTACCGCATTTCGAAACTCGTACGACCTCGGATCGAATCCGAAAGAGCCGTGGCGCGGGCGTGCCTGGATCTTTCTAGCATTGGGCCTGGCAGTTACTTTCGCGTTATGGCGGCTGACGGTAAATGAACGGCGGAGCAGCGCTGAGCGCATGACGCGAATCGCGACGGCCGGGGTTGTGGCGGACATGAAATCCGACATTAAGTCGAGGATGCAGTCGTTGGTATTCCTGGCGGAGCACTGGGGAGGCAGGGCTATCTCCTCTGAAGCCGAATGGAAATTTGAAGCAGGCCGGGCACTCAACAGCTTCCCCGGATTCAGGGCCTTTGAGTGGGTGGATCCGTCTTTCCGAATCCTGCGGACCGTTTCGGCCGGGGCTGGCCGGGCTGACGCAACCTCGGATCCTGAGTATTTCGCGAGGCGCAAGGTTGCGATCGAGGCGGCGAGGCGAGAGCGCGGATGGACCTTATCGCCCACGCTTGAGCTTCAGGGAGGCGGCAGGGGCTTCATGTTCTGTGTGCCGGTCTATCGCGGTGAGCGCCTCACCGGTTTCATCGTCGCCGTCCTCAGCCATCGCGATTTCTGGGAAGACGTCTATCAGGATCACGCCGGCCTGGGCTTCGTGACCGCCGTCTTTGAAGGCAATGAACAGGTCTTCCCTCCTCCGGATGAGAAGGAGGAGTTCGCGTGGGGTCCCTGGAAGCAGGATGCCGAGATCCGCTTTCCCGGTGTCGCCTGGCACGTCCGTCTTCAGCCGGGCCCGGGCATGCTCGCGGAGATGAACCGGGGATGGAACGAGAGCGCGGTGCTGCTGACGGGAATTGCGCTTTCCTTGCTGCTCAAAATCACTACCAGTAAGTCACAGACTGCGATCAGCCTGGCAAACAGGATAAGGCTCGCCAACCTCCAACTCGAAAACGAGGTTGCCACCCGCAAGAAGACCGAGGCGGCTCTCCTGGCGTCGAGAACGCGCCTGGCCCTCATCATGGACATAGCCGCCGAGGGCGTTGTCTCGACAAACGAAGCCCAGGAGATCACCTTATTCAACCGCGGGGCAGAAGGGATGTTCGGTTAC
>Ga0315273_10007083_pt1 | contig 14024 bp, 11 predicted proteins | sample YL17G02_0_MG_FD_205753 | JGI IMG/M metagenome (GOLD analysis project Ga0315273, IMG submission 205753) | Sediment microbial communities from Yellowstone Lake, YNP, Wyoming, USA - YL17G02_0 | ecosystem: Environmental > Aquatic > Freshwater > Lake > Sediment | place: USA: Wyoming | collected... | reverse complement strand
TATCAGTGACACGAACCGGCTCACTGCCCGCTGCGGTTTCGAAGATATGGGCCAGCGAGGGGGTGGCATCGGTGGAGATGGCCAGCGTCTTTTGTCCCTTCGATGAATAATAAAGAGCGGTTGCCGCCGCGCAGGTGGTCTTGCCTACTCCGCCCTTACCGGCGAAGGCTGTCACACTGCAATTATTTTGAGGCACGCGGCTATTGTAAATAATCAGGGTAAGGCTTGTAAAAAATGGACGGCAGGGGCGGCGCTCCGGCCACGCCCGTTTAAGCATGTACGAAAAGCTGATATTAAGATATAAGCGCTTTTGACATCGGCCGCTTATTACGTTAAAGTAGCGCGAGCGACAATCAGTATAAAAATAATCTCCCCGCCGTTGCCGCGACCCGGGTTGAAGGATTTGTAATCAATATGGCATCTTTCCTTTCCAAGACTAATTTTCTCTATGGGCTGCAGTGCCACAAGTACCTGTGGACTGCGCTGCACGATCCTAAGAGCATTCCGCCTCCCGATGCAGCTACTCATTTTACCTTCGACCAAGGGCACGAGGTGGGTGCCCTGGCCAGAAAACTTTTCCCCATGGGCATCGATATTCCCACCGATGATTTCTCCACCAACGTCAGGCTTACGCGGGAGAATCTGTTGGCTGGCCGGCCGCTCTTCGAGGCGGGCATACTGGCGGGCAACATCTTCTGCAGGCCGGACATTCTCAACCCCGATGATGCAGGGCAATGGGACCTCATTGAGGTAAAGAGCGCTACCAGCGTTAAGGATGTGAATATCTGGGATGTGGCCTTCCAGCGGTTATGCTGCCAGAGCCTGGGGCTCAAGATCAGGAACTGTAGCGTGGCCTACATCAACAACAAATATGTCAGGCAAGGTCAGATCGACCCCGTCCAGCTTTTCATTATTGAGGATATCACAGGTCGGGTTAACGAATTCGGCGACGTGTTAGCCGGGAAGGTGGAAGTGATGCTGGCTGTAATGCGCCAGCAGCAGTGCCCGGAGGTGGGAATTGGCCGGTATTGCGCCGACCCCTATGAATGCCCGCTGCAGCAGGTATGCTGGGCCTTTTTGCCCGAACACCGGATTTTCGACCTTTACTACGGCGGCAAGAAGTGCTTTGCGCTGTTTGAGAGCGGCATAAGCGGCATTAGCGACATACCTGCAGGCTTCAAGCTTGACGGCAAGCAGCAGATACAGGTCAACTGCACGGCCAGCGGCGAGCCGCACGTCAATCAGGAGGGGATCAAATCATTCCTCGATACGCTCCAGTACCCGCTATATTACCTCGATTTCGAGACATTCAGCACGGCCATACCTTTATTCGACGGCGTCCGGCCTTACCAGCAGATACCTTTCCAGTTCTCAGTGCATGTAGTGCCCGACAATAACGAAGGCGCTGTGCACTTCAGCTACCTGGCCGATGGACCGGGCGACCCGCGTCCGGCTTTGGCCGGGGAGCTCAGGAAAGTGCTGGGTGAGAGCGGTAGTATTGTAGCCTATTCTGCAGCCTTTGAAACGAGGGTGCTCAAGGACCTGGCCGAAGCATTGCCGGAATACAAAGACTGGGTTGATGGGCTGCAGGGCAGGATCGTTGACCTGCTTAAACCTTTCAGCAGCTTCCATTACTATCATCCCGGCCAGAAGGGCAGCGCATCGCTCAAGAATGTTTTGCCGGTGCTGACCGGGATAAGCTACGATGGACTGTCCATCAATGACGGGCGCATGGCGGCCGCGGCCTTCATGGATGCCACTTACGGCGATGCGACGGAGGCTGAGAGGAAGAAGATCCGGCAGGACCTGGAAGAGTACTGCGGGCAGGATACAGGCGGTATGGTTGAGATAATTAACAAGCTTGCCGCCATGGCACAGACGGGCTGACCCTAAACTGCTGTCAGTACATCGATGGGCAATTCCTGCACGTTTTCGTGCAGCGTAAGGAAAGCGCCAATTGAGTAATCCATGTCTTTAACAGGGTCGTGCATGCTGAAGCCGCCGAAATCCGGCGCCATGCCTACCACCCGGCGGTAACAGTTCACCATCTTCTCCATGGAGGCCAGGTCGCCTGACTTCATGTAGATCCTCAGGAAGTATAATCCCATGTAATGCCAGGGCGGGAAGACATTGGGATTTAATTTAATAGTCTGGTTGAATACCTGGAAGGCCTCGGGAATTTTTTCCAGGTTGAAAAGACAGATTCCTTTATTGGTCAGGGCCATCACGTTTTCCGGTTCCATCACCAGCGCTTGATTGAAACAGCCGATAGCCTCGGCATCCTCATCCAGCTTAAAATGGCACAGGCCCTTCTTGAATAAATCATCGAAGGTCACAACTTGCCTGTACTCATTCAGCATGGCAACGCAATGCTCAAGAGCCTTCAGGTATTCCTCCTTCTCGAAGAAGTCGTCTATTTCCTGTCGCAGTTCATCGATTTGCATATCCGGCTCCCTGAATCAAGTACAATTAAAGATATCATAATGGCAGACACCTTCCAAACGGTAGCGCAGCGGGGGTAAAATAACGGGATAATGTTGGAAGTCAGTCATGATTTATTTCAGCTCAGCGCGGGGCAGGCCGTCGGGTTGCCCAATTTGCCGGCAGGCTCGGCTGAGCAGGTTTTATTTCGAACCCTTTTTAACCTTTGGGGGGAGCGAGGCAGCGTAAGCGTGTGCCCGTTTCAGCCACTCTTCAAATAATCCCTTATCGCTGTAAATTAATTCAGGCACCACGATGTATTCCTTCATAATGCGGCCTTTGAGCGGTTCGAACGGCCTGGCTGCAGGGTATTTTTTCACGATCTCTTCGCGGTCGTTTTCTGACAGGCGGATGAATAGGTTATCTTCATGCACCCCGGCGAACATGTTGCGGTTGATCCAGAATACCGGTGAGCCGAACATCGGCTTTTTATCACAGGTAAAACGTATTAACGCGGCATCAAGCACTTTGCCTAACTCAGGTGAACTCTTCTTCCATTCCATTTTTGCCACCCCGCGTAATAAGATTTGTATTATATGGTATATTTGTTGCAAATACGGGAAAACTTGGCCAGGAATTTACAATGTCTGCGCAACTATTCTACCGGATAGACTAAGTAACCGCAATTTCTATTCCAATATTATTTATTTGTTTGTTCGCAACAGGTCAGGAGATCAGATATCACGCTCATACCCCAGTTGATCTGGGTAGTAGCACCGATGGTCGTCTATTTGCTGGCCGTAAGAGTCAGGAAAGTAATCCCCGTTGCCTACTAAATATAATGGCCTATTAAAGATATGCCTATTAACTACTCAACCGTGGTCGATCCGTTGTTGGGAGACCTCAGGAACGCTGCAGCTGAACTTGCGGAGATCAAGGCGGGCGATAGGGTGCTGGATGTCTGCTGCGGGACAGGCGACCAGGTGTTCCACTATGTACGGAAGGGGGCTGTTGCCACCGGGGTAGACCGTGACCCCAGGATGATCGAACTGGCAGAAAAGGACCGCAAAAGGCAAGGGTTCAACAATATCAATTTCCGCCTGGGCAGCGCCACTGAACTGCCGTTCCCGGACGGGTACTTTGATTGCGTTTCCATATCACTCGGACTGCACGAGATGAACAGGGATGAGCGGAGCCGGTCAGTGACCGAGATGAAAAGGGTAGTGAAAAAGTCAGGCACCCTGATATTTGTCGACTTCAATGTTCCCTTAGCTAAAAACCTGATTGCCAGCCTTATCACCGCCGTGGAATTCCTGGCAGGCAAAGATAATTACCAATGCTTCAGTGATTACCTGGCTCAGGGTGGATTAAACCAGTTGCTGAAAGAGAACCGGTTAAATATGCAAAAGGAAGCATTTTATAAAAGTGGGAACGTACAAATAATTAAGGCGGGCAATACTCGCGAAAAAACCTCTTTCTTTCTTCAGTGACCTGAGAAGATTAAATAATTGATCAAAGACGATCTGGCTGCCAGCAAACCAGGCAGCTCAACTGTCCAGTGCAATTGACAACGGGCATGACTGGCCTATAATTTAACTTACTTTCGCATACAGGAGGCTGAACTATGGACCCGGTAATACTCGTGAATCTTATCCTGTGCATCGTCATAGTTGTCATGGGGATCTGGGGATACATCAGGACCAAATCTCGCGTTGAATTATACGTGGGAACAGCTTTCGGCCTGTTCGGTGTCTCCCACTTGATCACACTGCTCGGATTGGCAGCCGGCCTCACGTTGCCGCTCATCATAATCCGGCTGCTGGCATACCTGATCGTGATATATGCCCTTTACATTGCCATCGCAAAGAAGAAAGAGAAAGCGTGAGGCGGTAAGGGGTCGATTCGAATCCCTTCGCCCCAGGTATCAATAGCGTTTTATCTGGATGGCGTCACAGGCTGATTCGGCTTCTGCCATGATCCTGTCCACCAGTTCCTGCACACCTGGCAGATCATTTATTCCGCCGCAATCCTGACCCGCGAAGAGGATGCCCTCGTTTACATCACCGTCATTGATAGCCTTTAGATGTCTCCTCATGCCAACGGCCTGACGCGCCTGTGCCCATATTGGTGAACCCTCCTCCGCCCTCCACATCTGCAGGCTCAGGCCGAGGAACTGCAGGAATGAAAGTTTAAGCATCCTGCGTATCTCGCCGGCCCCACGGAACGCCTCGGAGAACTGGATACCTTCCTTCATCATCTTTTCCGCCGCTCTGGTCTTGAGCACGCGACCCGGCATACTGTCGAAGGCGTTGCTGTACAGTGTATCCTGTTCGGTGGCCTGCAGGCACAATTGCTTGAAATTGTTGTGCACCATGCTTTCCCGGGTCAGTGAGAACCTGGTTCCCATCGATATCCCGTCTGCCCCAAGAGCCAGTGCTGCTGCCAATCCGCGCCCATTATAGAATCCGCCGGCGGCGATCAGTGGGACCTTGACCTGGCTGGCCACCATCGGGAGCAGTACCAGCGAGGTGGCGATTGTGCCGTGCCCGGCGGCCTCATGTCCTGTGACGATTACCGCATCGCAGCCGAGTTGCTCGGCGCGTACCGCATGCCTGACCGTTGCCGTCGTGCCCAGCACCTTGCCGCCATAGCCGTGAACCCGGTCTATGAACCATGGCTTACCAAGGGCATAGTTGATTATCTGAACCTTTTCTTCGAGGGCCACTTCCACGTTCTCCTTAGCTCCCGGGAGTGTCAGGGCCTGGTTAACGCCGAAAGGTTTATCGGTGCGCCGCCTTATCTCGCGGATATTCTCCCTTGTCTCATCGGAGGAGAAGCGGGCCGTGGCCAGTATCCCCAATCCTCCCGCGTTGCATACCGCCGCTACTAACCCGGGTTCGGTTATCCAGTTCATCCCTGCAAGCATGACCGGGTGCCTGATGCCAAAGAGTTCCGTCATCCTGGTCCTGAACATATTAACAGCCTCCTGATTTACTGCCGCCGGCCGCAAAATAAATTCACAGGCAAACAGCCCGCAAGTTTTTCGCGCCGTATTATGTTACCATAGTCCCACGCGCAATTTTTATCAAATATTTAACCGGGCATCTGGCAGTTTGCGTAAGACCCTATTGACTCAAGGAGGAATAGTACATCCGGAACGCATCAAAACGTGATCTTTGTGGTAGTTGCTGAATGGTTAATCCTGAGGATAAGAGTCAGCCGACAGCGGGGGTTTACCAGACTGGAGGCTGGAAGGCACACTGGATACTGATTGTCTGCTCCCTTGTCTATATGCTGAACTACATGGACAGGGTGGTTCTTACCGTGGTGCTTCAGCCGATGAAGCTCGAAATGGCCCTCAGCGATACTCAGCTCGGGGCTCTCCAGATGGTGTACATGCTATGCCACGGCATATGCGCACTGCCTATCGCTTACCTGATCGACCGCTGGAGCAGGAAAAAGACTGTAGGTATACTTGCCCTGGCCTGGAGCGTATTTACAGCCTGTACCGGCATGGCCTGGAATTTTATGACCGCCGTATTGCCGAGGGCAGTTACGGGTATCGGCGCTTCAGGCCTGGCCACCGGCGGCGTTTCGATGATCACGGCAGCCTACCCCAAATCAAAGCATGGCACTGTGATGGGCATCTTCCATATAGCCATACCGCTGGGCATCGGCCTCGGCGCTATTACAGGCGGGGTCATGGCTGCTAAATTCGGCTGGCGCTCACCTTTCTTTTTACTCAGCATTACAGGGCTGGTTCTGGCCATCGCTGCATTCTTCCTGAAGGACTACAGGACTGTGAGAGATGGAGTTGCACCCGGTTTAAAAGCCTTCAGCCAGTCGGTTATAAGGCTCATCAAAATCCCTACGCTGCGCTGGTTTCTACCCGGTTACGGGCTGTTACTCATCTCCAGCATGGCGCAGATCAACTGGCTGCCCACCTTCGTGATGCGCCAGTTTGGATGGGGCACGGAACAGGCCGGCTATCTCATGTGCGCAGTCAGTTTGACAGCAATTATCGGCGCCCTGGTAGGCGGAGTGCTGGCAGACCGCTGGTACAGGAAAAACCACCGGAGCAGGCTCTGGCTGCCCGCAATCGCAGCGCTGTTGACTTCGCTTTGCCTGGCAGCCTCCTTCTTTGCCTTCAGCTACAGTTTCGCTCTGGGGTTGGCTATAAGCCTTCTTTTCGGCATTGTGAATATGATAGCGATACCATCACTCAGCGCCGTCTCACAGGATGTTGTTCCGCCGGCTCAAAAAGGCCTTTCCTACGGACTCACCACCTTTTGTATGTACCTGTTTGGCGGTGCATGGTCCCCACTGGCAGTCGGCGTCATTTCAGACAGCCTCGGCGGGGGAGCAGAAGGGCTCATGCGGGCGGTAGTACTCGCTTCTGTCGGCGGCCTGCTGGCATGCCTTTGCTTCATTATGGGCGCCAGGCAATACATCCAGGATGAGGATAAAGTCAGGGGCGCCGTCATAGAAGCCGGATAACAGCTCCTCTTTTAAACAGGCCAAAATTTGGGATAGCTGTAACACTTGACAGCAAGTATGACGGTCAATTATATTAGCGCTTACAGCAACAGGGTTATTAGGGCCGGGATGGGCAGCTTGGGACCGGGGTATACGGGTAAATTATTTTAGAAGGAGGTCATGCGTGGCAAAAGAATCGGGCGACTCTAAAGAGTACAAAACCGGCAAAGGGGCTTCACTTTATATCCTCATTATCTGCACCCTGCTCTACATGGTGAACTACATGGACCGGCAGGTGGTGGCGGCCGTGGTGGAGCCGATGAAAGCTGCTCTAAACCTGAATGACGGCGACATCGGCGTCCTGGGCTCAGTCTTCCTGCTCAGCATAGCGCTGTTTTCATTCCCTGTGGCATACCTGGTGGACCGCTGGAGCAGGCGCAAGGCCATCGGTATCATGGCGATCTTGTGGAGCGGCTTTACCTTCCTCACCGGCAAAGCCTGGAACTTCTGGACCCTGCTTATCCCGCGCAGCCTGGTAGGCGTGGGTGAGGCCGGTTTTTCATCGGGCGGAACGGCCATGGTCGGCGCTGTTTATTCCTCCAAGAAGCGCGGCGCTATGATGGGCATATTTAACATGTCCATCCCGCTGGGCATAGCCCTGGGATCGGTGCTCGGCGGCACGCTGGCCAAGTCGAGTGGCTGGCAAGCCCCTTTCCTCGTGTTTGCCATCCCCGGTATCATTCTCGGTATCCTGGCCTTCTTCATGAAGGACTACAAAACAGTGGAACATACCCATGAATCGGGGGCAAAGGTCACATTTTTTCAATCGATAAAAAGACTCTTCCAGATACCGTCGCTGGTCTGGGTGCTGGTTGGTTACGGCCTGGCCAATATCATGTCCATGTCCTTCCTCTTCTGGACACCGGCTTTCATCGGCCGTGCCTGGGGTGTGGACGTGGCCGCGGCCAACGCCGTTCTGGTCCCCATCGTCCTGGCTGCTATCGTAGGCTCCCCGGTAGGAGGGATCCTGGCTGATGTCTGGTTTAAAAAGGACCCCCGTGGAAGGCTTTACATACCGGCGATCACTATTATGCTGAGCGCCGTTCTCCTGGCCGGCGCCATTTACTTCCAGTTCAAAGGCATCGGCATGGCCCTGGTAATTGCCTACGGCGTACTCAATGTTATGGCCCTGCCCTGCCTGAGCGCGATATCTCAGGACGTGGCTCCTGCTGCCCAGAAAGGGCTTGTCTGGGGACTGATGGTCTTCTGTATGTATGTCTTCGGCGGAGGCTGGAGCCCGTACATGGTTGGAGCTATCTCAGACGCCCTGGGACAGGGTGCGCAGGCATTGGGCACCGCCCTGACCATAGCATCGATAGGCGGAATCCTGGGCGGAATATGCTACTTAATGGCCGCCAGGCCTTACCCCGCGGACATGGAGAGGGTAAAGGGCGATCAACTGCTGGCCGAAAAATAGAACCTTTTGAAATTATCTATAAAACAGGGCGGCGACAGATGTCGCCACCCTGTTTTAGTGCAAATATCAAGCTAATTACCAAACACCTCCATCAGGCTGATATCCCCCTCAGCCTGATACTTGCCGTCGAAGAAGGCCTGCGCGCCTTCAAGCTTGCCCGCGATGATGTCCGCCCACACATCAAAAGGCGAATCAACCTTTAAAGCAGGCTTGTCAGCCTGCCCTTCAAAAGCCTCGATCTTACCATCTGCGATCTTGAAATAGCAGGATCCGGTCACCTCACCGTTAAAGTTGAACTGCAGCAGGCCACTCTTTGCCACCGCCTTCTCAGAGTTGAAGCCGATCTTCAGCACCGCCATCAGCGTTTTGAGGGAGTTAGGTCGCGGCGCCCGGCCCCTCCTGTCAAACTGCGCTGGTGTCAGGCCGGTATCGATGCAGCCCTGCCAGGAGAGGTTGGCCAGCTCCAGTACGGTTTCAACCGTCTCGATGGGCTGCTGCACGCGTGCCAGCGTTTCCGGTGTTACCTTCATCTCGCACGCCAGTTCCCGCCCGGCCTGCCCTGTGGCATCAAGGATGTCCGCCAGCTTATCCCTCGTTACCGTCATCATCTGGCTGGAAGTGCGATAAATCTCCGCTGCGACGCTGACCCCTGGCTGGCGGCCATTCTTGCCAAAGAGGAAATTCGCCCATTCTGAAAGCCGCGCAAAAACCTCCAGTCCCGGGAAGCCGGCCACACTGAGTATAACCGCCGCAGGGTATTTCCCGCGCAGCGGGTGATAAAAAGCGCCCCGTGACTGTTCCAGGTAGGGCAAGAAGGCAGGCAGCGTCCGCTCGATGAAGGCCTTCATGGCCGCGTTGACGGTATACTGGTAAAGCGGCGAGGCATAAATTACCAGGTCAGCCTCTATGAATTTAGGAAATAACTCCAGTGTCATATCGTCGCGTTGAACACATTTGCCAGGCGTTTTCGTCCAGCAGGTGTAGCATCCGGTACAGAAACGCACTTCTTTCTCCCGCAGATTGACCTCCTCGACCGCTGCCCCAGCCTCCCGCATCCCCCTGACCAGGCTTTCCAACATCAACATCGTGCGGCTCTGGCCGGCAGGCCGCGGACTGGAATTCACAGCAAGTACCTTCATGACACGCCTCCCGCAGAAATTTGTTACGCAAGTATAACGCACTCGCCGCCCACACCTCAAACGTGATAAAAGTGGTTGACAAAACCCGTGGATAACTTAAAATAACAGTTGGACCTCAATTGATAACCGCTATACAGTGAGGAATTAAGCAGGAATTTACCCCAAGGAGGGCATGATGACTACACAGAGTTGTGGAACGCCGAAGTACTCGATCAAGGAACCGAAGAACCTCTCCCCGCGTATGCAATGGCTGCGCGATTACTATTTCCAGGGCAACAACCGCAAGTGGAACAACGAGTTCGTCGGGTTCACGACCGGCACACCCTGGGACATCCAGTACCAGGAGGGAAATTTCTACATAGTGCCGGAGACCTACACCTTCTTCCCCACCTTTACCGGCGCCTTCCAGCAGGCCTCACACAAGGTAGAGCTTGCGGAGGGTTTCTGGGAGTGGAGCCTGCCCGAGCGCCAGGCCTGGTTCGTCAAGGAAGTCATGGTCTATTACCTGCCCCACGAAATGCTGACGGGTGACCTCATCGCCGGCGGACGCTTCAACATACAGACTTCAAAATGTTTCACGGAAAAGGAGACTAAAGAATATTCCAAAGCTATTTACGGCAAGAAAGGAGCCAGGGCGGCCGAACTGTGGTTCCACAACCACGGCTACGGCAATGCCGGCGCTACCAGCGGGCACCTGATCCCCGACTACCCGCGCATCCTGCGGGAGGGCTGGAAGGGCGTACACGAGGAATTAAACCGCAAGCTGGCCTCGCTGTCCCAGAGGGAGTACGCCGGTAAAAAGGGCAGCCAGATCAAGGCCATGCTGGTTGCAGCCACCATGGCACGCGATGTTGCCTTCGAGTACAGCACGGTTTGCGTTGAGCTGGCATCAAAGGAGACTGACCCCACACGTAAGGTCGAGCTAAATAAGATGGCGGAAATGCTGCGCCATGTGCCCTGGGAACCAGCACGAAATTTCTGGGAGGCCTTGCAGTCGCTTTGGATCACCCATATGCTGGTAATGAGCGAGGAGAATTACCCGGGACCCGGGGTCTCCTTCGGCCGCATCGACCAGTACCTCCATCCCTTCTGGAAGAAATCCCTCGACGAAGGAATGGATAGGGAATTCGGCAAAGAGTTACTGAAGTGCTTCTGGATACACTGTAACTATGCTTACGACGCCATGATCCGCACCGGCGGCAACCAGGGCATCACCGCCGGCTTCGGCCAGCTTATCACATTGTCGGGCCTGGGCAAGGGCGGTGTTGACCTGACCAACGATCTCACCTACGGCATGCTGGAAGTTATCGATGAGCTAAGCCCCCTGCTTGAACCCAAGCCCAACGTACGCCTGCACCGTCACAGCCCTGATAAATTGCTGGACAAGTTGGTGGATATGATCGCCACCAGCCAGGGTTCACCCTTCCTGCTCAATTTCGACGAACGCTCCATCGCTGGCATGCTGCGGGAGGCGAGAATGGCAAAGGCCGAGAAATTGATCAACGCTGATAATGTCTTCGACTATGCGCCCGTCGGCTGCCTTGAGAACACCATGTGCGGCAACGACCGTTCCGGCACAGTCGACATCAATCTCAACCTGCTCAAGGCTGTCGAGCACGCCCTCACCGGCGGCTACGACCTGGTACCCTGGACAGATCTCATGACCGGTAAAAAAGAACCGGCAACCCGCTGGGGAGTTGCCACAGGCGATGCCACCAAATTCAGTACCTGGGACGAGTTCTGGAGTGCCTACGCAAAACAGACAACGGCTATTATTAAGAGAGCCGCTGACTTATACGACTGGACAGACAGCATCCGTGCAAAGTACTTCCGCACACCCTACCTGTCCTGCATGGTCAGGGGCTGCATCGACAAAGCTATTGATATCAACGAGGGCGGCCCCGAACTGAACTTCGTTACGCTGGAAGCGGTGACCTTCGCCACTACTGTTGATTCGCTGCTGGCTGTAAAGAACCTGGTCTTCGAAAAGAAAGAGTGCTCTATGGAGGAGCTTATCCTGGCCCTTAAGGATAACTGGGAGGGACACGAGGTCCTGCAGGCCAAGGCCCTTAACAAGACGCTGAAGTACGGCAGGGATGACAACCAGGCCGATGATCTGGCTATAAGAGTCATGAATCTGTGGACCGATGAGTCATGGAAGTACAAGACCTCGGTAACCGGCAAGCAATTCCGCCCCGGTATGCTCTCGTGGAACTATTGGGTAGGCGACGGCTACATCCTGCCGGCCAGCCCCGACGGCCGGCCCAAGGGCAAGTTCCTTTCCAATGCTATCTGCCCCTGCGACGGCGCTGACATCAATGGCCCGACTGCCAATGTTAACTCGGTCGGCAAAGTGATGGGCGGTAAAGACCCCACCGGCAAGGGCGACTGGGAAGGATATGTGAGTGTGCTGCCCAACGGCGCCAGCCATACCATGACCTTTAACCCTTCGCTGCTGCGCGACCCCGAGCATAAAGCGAAATTCACGGCCTTCCTGCGCAGCTACACAGAAAACGGCGGCAGCGCCCTGCAGATAAATATGATAGACGCCGATATACTCAGGGATGCCCAAAAGAACCCCGACGCCTACCGTCACCTGCTGGTGCGCGTCACGGGATATAACGCTTACTTCACCTCAATAGGCAGTGAGCTTCAGAACGAGCTCATAGCCCGCGAAAGCCACCGGATGTAATTAGCACCCACTATGAGAATAGAGCAAGCTACTGTATCCGCCGCTGTTGAGGAAGAGATCCTCAGGCATAGTACCCGCAGCGATAGGGCACTTATCCTGCATACCCAGAGGCTGTCCACTGAGGACGGCCCGGGCATACGTACGACCGTTTTCTTTAAGGGCTGCCCGCTGCAATGCTTATGGTGTCATAACCCGGAAAGTATCTCGCACAGGCGCCAGTTGCACTGGATGGATGTCCGCTGCATCGGCTGCGGTATCTGCATCAAGGCCTGCCCCGATGGCTGCCTGGTGAAGACAAAAGACGGCATTACCAGGAGCAGGGCAACCTGTAAGGCCTGTAGCAAATGCGCTGAAGAATGCCCGGCAGGCGCCCAGGAGACGCTGGGCAAAGAGGTGGGTTTAGATGAATTACTATTGGAACTCATCAAGGATAAAGTCTATTACGATAAGTCGGGCGGCGGAGTGACGCTTTCGGGCGGCGAACCCCTCATGCAGCCGGAGTTTACGGCTAATTTGCTGCGCAAGCTCAAGGAAAACGGTGTCAGCACCGCCATCGATACTTGTGGCCTGTGCTCAACCGCTGCGCTGGAGAAGGTTTTGCCATTTACCGACCTGATACTCTACGACCTTAAAGAAATTGACCCCCTGAAGCACAGGGAGTGGACTGGGCAGGATAACCGCAGGATACTCGACAACCTGATTTTATTACGTGATTACATGGTGGCGCATCCCGGCAAGACACTCTGGATGCGCACACCGCTGATACCCGGTGCGACTGCCAACCGTGAGACTATCACAAGGATAGGTGGCTTCATTCACCGCAACCTGGAGGCAGTCATGCAGCGCTGGGAACTTTGCGCATTCAATAACCTTTGCCGCGATAAATACCGGCGCCTGGATATGGAATGGGAATATTCCTCGACACCGCTGATGAGCAAACAGGAAATGGCGGATTTCGAGCAGATCGCACGGGATTCCGGGCCGTACCCGGATAAGATATCAGTCACAGGGGCTGCCAGGATAGAAAACTGAAACATATAAAGGAGGCCAGAGATGCAGGAACAGAAACAGGTCTATAAGGTTTTTTCAGAACAGGACATTGAGAGCTTCAAGCCCGAGATGAAGATCGGGCTGCTGGCCACTGTTGATGAAGAGGGGCAGCCTCATTTAACGTTAATCTCAACTCTGCAGGCAAGCTCAGCCAGCGAAATGTTCTGGGGGCAGTTTGCCGAGGGGCTGAGCAAAGTAAACATCAGGAAGAACCCTAAAACAGGCTTCCTAATCATGACGCTTGATAAGAACTTGTGGCGGGGCAAGGCTAATTTTACCCGTACGGCTAAAGAGGGCAAAGAGTATGACCTTCTCAACAATACACCGATGTTCCGCTATAACGCCTATTTTGGCATACACACCGTTTACTACATGGACCTGCTGGAACACCAGGGCAAAGAACCTCTTCCCATGGGCAGAGTGGTACAGGCAGCCGTCAAGACCATGGTAGCTAAAACGCTGGCCGGCAAAGGCAATGGCAAGGAAGTGCTGAACCACTTCACGCACAAGCTGATCAACAAAATCGATAACCTGAAGTTCCTGGCTTATATCGACACTGATGGTTATCCGCTAACCATACCTGTCATTCAGGCTCAGACATCAGGCTCAGACCGGGTTATTTTTGCCTCGTCTGTGTATAGCAGCGACCTCAAGGCCATACCGCAGGGAACTGTAGTTGCCCTATTCTGCATGTCTTTCGAGATGCAGACGGTGCTGCTCAGGGGTGCATTCAAAGGCCTTCGCAGTATCGGCGGAATAGAGTGCGGCG
>Ga0315273_10007080_pt1 | contig 14025 bp, 13 predicted proteins | sample YL17G02_0_MG_FD_205753 | JGI IMG/M metagenome (GOLD analysis project Ga0315273, IMG submission 205753) | Sediment microbial communities from Yellowstone Lake, YNP, Wyoming, USA - YL17G02_0 | ecosystem: Environmental > Aquatic > Freshwater > Lake > Sediment | place: USA: Wyoming | collected... | reverse complement strand
GGTGACGACCGCCGAGCCTTCGCCCCATCAGATAGGCCAGCGGGAGCGCCAGGAGGGAGATGACTGCCGAGAGCGACCGCACCGCCTGTGTCCCGTCTCCGAACATCGAGATCCAACCGTGGAGCAGCCAGTAGTAGAGCGGCGGGTGGCCGTCATGGCGGAGCGCCCGGCCGATGTCACCGATCGGCAGCTTGGCCACGTTGACGCTCAGCGCCTCATCCAGCCAGAGTGGCGTCGTGATGAAGAAGCGGCCGACCAACGCGGCCAGTGCCATCGCCCCCATGGCGACAGCCAGCGGGAGCGGGGTGCGTGGGCCAGGGTCTGATTCCTGGAGCGGATCCTCGAGATGAGGGTCGATCGTCACCGCCACGGCGAGCGACGCTAGCAGCGGGTACAGGTGAATCCGGTCGAGGCCAGACGACCCACGCTGATGGGGACAGCGGGTCCCTTGATCTCCCCTCGGTACTCGAGCGGCGGGAACCCGAGCTGGGTCGAGATGGCGTCGAAGACGGCGGCGTTGGCCTCGGGTGGATCTGCGCAGGTCAGGTTGAACGTGCCGACGAGCCGCCGATCAATGGCGTGGATCATGGCCGCGACCACGTCGTCAACGTGTACCCGGTAGAACAGCGACTCGGCCTGGAAGGGGACGCTGCCTCCCAGCCGCTCGTGGGCGAAGCGCACCTTGTCCCCGATCGGCAGGTCATCGGCTCCCCAGATGTCTGCGCACCGGAAGATGCACGTCCGCTCACCGGCCAGCCGCCGGTAGGCCTCCTCAGCGGCCTGGAACATGGAAGGTGAGGGGTCGTCGCTCGTCGTCAGCGGGGAGTCCTCGTCGACCTGGTCACACCCGTTCGCCGCATCGCCGTACACGCTGAGCGCTGAGCACATGATCAGCAGGGCGTCGGAAGGGGCGCCGGCCACACTCTCCGCTGTCCGGACGAGCACGTCGTGATAGGTGGCTGCCCGGTCCTCGCGGGACATGGCGCTCGACGCCGCCGGCCCCGCCGTGACGACGACAGCGTCGGCGCCTTCCACCAACTTGTTGACTGCGTCGCTGTCCGATCCCCGGAGAAGTGCGACCTCGTCGAACCGGTCACTGATCGTAGGGAGCCGGGACAGGGTCGTGGTGGTGCCGACCGTGGTGTGGCCGGCAGCTCGAAGTGCCGGGCCGAGTGCGGAGCCCACCAGGCCTGATCCGATGATGACGACCCGCATGGCTGCTCCTGAGCTCTCAGTGAGCGCCCACGTTGTCACATCACGGGCCGGCACTTCCTAACGTCTGGCTGTGGCAGCCTTCTTCCAGCGACCGAGGTTGGTGATCGCGTGCAGCACCACGGCGAGTGCCACGTGGCTCGCGACTGCGACAACTGTTCATCGCGACGCACGGCTGTTGCTCACCCTGCTGGCGTTGTTGGGTTGGGGCGCTGTGCTCACCGTCTGGCGGCGTGACGGCCGACTTCCCTTGAGGTTCTGTTGGGCGGCAGGGCTCCTGCTCGTCGCCATCGCTGCTGCCAGGTCGCCCATCGGGTCGCGTGATCTGTGGTCCTACGTGATGCAGGGTCGGATCGTCGCCGTCCACCACGGAAGTCCCTACCTGCGCCCGCCGGCTGACTTTCCGCTCGACCAGTTCCTTCGTGACACTTCGCTCGGATGGAGCCACGATCCGAGTCCCTACGGTCCGTTGTTCACTGTCATCTCGGCAGCGGGGGCGTGGGCGGCGCGAGGGTCCGAGTTGGCCAACCGCCTCGTCCACCAGGGCCTGGCAGCGGTCGCCGTGGTTGTCGTGGCCGCCATGCACGAGCGTCGGCGCCCGAGCGGAGGGGCACTGGCGTTCCTGGCGCTGAGCCCGGTGACGCTCGCAATTGTGAACGGTGGTCACAACGATCTGCTGGTGGGCGGGTTGATCGCCGGAGCGGTGCTGCTGCTCGATCGCAGACGCGCCGCTCAGGCCGGGGTGTGCTTCGCCGCGGCAGCCTTGATCAAGATCGTGGCGCTGCTCCCGGCAGCGGCCGCAGTCATCTGGCTCTGGCGTCGGGGCGGAGCTCGTGCGGCGGCGATGTTGGCCGGAATGGTCACGGTCTTGTGCGTCGGCGCGTACTGGCTCGCCGGTGGCCTGGCGACATTCCGGATTGTGCTGAACTCCGGAGCCCGCACCAGTCGCGCCTCGCTCTGGCAACTCGTGGGCGCCACCGAGCTGTCCGAGGAGTTCCGCCATCCGGCCAAGGCGTGGGCGCTCGGAGGTCTGGCCGTCGTCATGGTTCTGGTCGTGCTCGTGTTGCGCCGGTGGTCCGATGAGCGGAGCTCGCGGAAGGTCGTCTCTGCGTCCACGCTCGCGTTCCTGCTGGCATGGCCGTTCGTGATGCCATGGTACGTCGGCTGGTCGATGCCGGTGAGTTCCGGTGATCCGGAGAGCCTTCCATCGGTGTGGACGGCCATCTTCAGCTCAGCGATCCTCCTGGCCTACGTGGTTCGTCCCGGGGTCGCGCCCACCGGCGCCAACGCGTTCGTCTCGGGCGTCGCCTACCCGGGAGCGGTGGTCGCGATGCTGGTGGTCGCCGCGCGCCGGAGTCGGAGCTATTCAGGGAGGATCGAATTGTCGGAGCCGAGCGAGCAGGCGCCGTAACCGCCCACGAGGTCGGCCACGAGTTCGAACCCGTGGGCCCGGAGTGTCGATGCGGCCACGGCTGACCGGTAGCCGCCGGCGCAGTAGACGACGGTGGGTCGAGTCGGGTCCAGCTCACCGATTCGATCGAGAAGGGTCGGCAGCGGGAGGCTGACGGAACCGGTGATCGAGCCGTTGGAGCGTTCGCCCTCGTTTCGAACGTCGACGACCTGGAGGTCGGGCTCGGTGGCCCGCCACGCCTGCAACTCGGAAAAAGTGATCCGGGCGGCCTGCTCGGCCAGTTCTGGGTGCTCGACCAGCGCATTCTCGACGTGGTGCAGAGCGCCGACGACGCGGTCGAACCCAATTCGGGCCAGCCTCACCTTCGCCTCGCGCTCGCGGTCGGGCTCGGTGATCAGGACCACCGCTTGGCCGGGTCGGAGCACGTTGCCGGTGTACTCGGCGAACCGACCGTCCAGCCCGACGTTGATCGAGCCGCGAAGGTGACCCGAGGCGAAGAGGTCGGAGGGGCGGGCGTCGATGAGGACCGCTCCGTCGGCCTGGAGCTGCAGCGCGAGTCCGATGTCGATCGGGGTCGCCGTCTGTCGATCGTCGAGCAGGTCACGATCGTGACGATTGGCATTCGCGGCGAAGGCGAAATACAGCGGGGCCACGGACTGGCCCTGGATCACTGCGTCGACGAATGCCCGCTCGCTCATCGGAGCGAGCGCATAGTTCGTGGCCCGCTCCTGCCCGATCGTCGATTGCGTGGCCGTTGACAGGTTCTTGCCGCAGGCCGAGCCGGCTCCATGCGCCGGGAACACGAGGGTGTCGTCCGGCAGTGTCAGGAGCTGGTCATGGACCGACCGGTAGAGCATTCCTGCGAGGTCCTCGGCGGACCACCCGATGGAGGTGAGCAGATCCGGCCGGCCGACGTCACCGATGAACAGTGCGTCGCCGGTAAGTACGCCCCACGGAGCTGAGTCGGGGCCGCGCTCACGGATCACGATGGAGATCGACTCGGGAGTGTGGCCGGGAGTGTGGCGGATCTCGAGCTCGACGACACCCAACGAGAGCCTGGTGCCATGGGCGAGCCCGTCGATCGGGAAGTCGGCCTCGGCGCTGTCGGCGTACGAGATGGCTGCGCCGGTGGCCGCTGCGAGCTCGAGGTGGCCGGACAGGAAGTCGGCGTGGAAGTGGGTCTCGATGACCCGCTCGATGGCGAGTCCGTGCTCGTCGGCGTCGGCGAGGTACTGCGAGACATCCCGCTGCGGGTCGACCACGACCGCCCGCCCGGTGGATTCGTCACCGATCAGGTAGCTGAACAGCGAGAGACAACTCAGGTCGTACTGTCGGAAGAACATGGTCAGGCCAGCTTCAGGAACATCTTCTGGACGTCGGAGGTCGTGTACCCCTCGTCGGCCGAACGTTCAGGATCGGACAGGCACCAGGTGAGGCCGGCGGCAACCAACAGGAAGCCCACCTGTTCGAGTGCCTTGTTCGCCGCGGCGATCTGGGTCACGACGTCTCGACAGTCACGGTTGTCGCTCAACATCTGCTGAATGCCCCGAACCTGGCCCTCGACCTTTCGGAGTCGGCGCTGCAGGTCGGCGGTGGTCTCGTCGGGGATGTCCATCGGGTGCCCTTCAGTTGCTGGAGGTGTTGTCACCCTAGCACTACCCCCAGGGGTATACAAGGTACCCTCGAGGTAGAGGCTCGGATCAGCTGGTGACTGGCGATACGGTGCGGGGATGACGACCGCACGGGATGACATCGAGCGGCTGCTCTACTCCTACGCCGAGCGGATCGACGCCGGTGATTTCGCGGGGGTTGCCGACCTCTTTGCTGACGCGGTGATCACTTCGGAGGGCTCCGATCGGAAGGTCATCGGCCGCGACGGCGCGCTCGCCATGTACGAGGGCAGCACCCGCAGGTACCCGAACGGCACGCCATTGACCAAGCACGTCACGACCAATGTGATGATCGAGGTCGACGATGACGGAGCTACTGCGACGAGTCAGGCCTACTTCACTGTGCTGCAGGCAGTCCCGGGTGAACTCGCTCTCCAGCCGATCATCGCCGGGCGATATCGCGACCGGTTCGATTGCGTCGACAGCCACTGGCGGTTCGCCAGCCGCCACATGATCGTCGACCTCCTCGGCGAACTCGGTCAGCACCTGCTGTTCGATCTCGGTCCTGGTTGAGCCCGATGCTGCCCGACCCCCCGGCTCGCAGATGGCTCAGCGCTGGACCCGGGCGAACACAGCCTTGAGGTAGGCGCCCTCGGCGAAGCCGATCGGGTGGTCGACCGGGTGTCCCGTTCGAGCCGTGATCTCGAGCTTCGCTCCGGCCTGGTGCGCTCCCGACCGGATCGTGGAAACGAAGTCCTCGGTGGTCACCCGGCTCGAGCACGAGCATTGCACGAGGAGCCCGTCCCGGGCGACGAGGCCGACGGCCATCCCGCTCAGTCGCGCGTAGGCGCGGAGTGCGGCCGGGACCTGGGACTGTCGCGACGCGAACGACGGTGGATCGACGATCACGAGCCCGAAGCGCTCGGGCCGCGTTGCCAGGTGCGCCAACACCTCGAACGCGTCCCCTGTCGTGACGAGATGCCGGCACCGGGAGACAGACGTGCGCTCGCTGTTCAGGGCGAGGTTCCGGCGGGTGGCGTCGAGCGCCGCCTGGCTGATGTCGATGCTGTGCACCTGCGTCGCTCCCCCGGCGGCGGCATGCACCGTGAAACCGCCCGCCGACGAGAAGACGTCGAGTACGCGCTGCCCGGATGACAACTCGCGGACGCGACGCCGATTGTCGCGTTGATCGAGGAAGGAGCCCGTCTTCGGACCGCGGACCACGTCGGCCTCGAACCGGAGCCCGTTCTCCCGGAATATCACCGGCGCATCCGGAAGTACCCCGAGGAGCACGGATCCATCGGTGTGCCCTCCCGTCTCGCCGCGGGCGACGTTTCTCGCAAGTCGGAGGACGATCGACGAGGGTGCCAACATTGACTCGATCACTGCGACGATCTCGGCGAGATGCGGGAGCCAGGCGGCTGAGTAGAGCTTGATGACGAGCGTGTTGTCGTAGCGATCCAGCACGAACCCCGGGAGTCCGTCGTTCTCGCCGTGCACCAATCGAAAGCCGGTCGTCGAGCTCGACTCGAGAAGCGCCGCCCGTCGTCCGATCGCGGCCTCGAAGCGGTTCTTCCAGAAGGCGGCATCGATCGACAGTGGGTCGCCCTGGTGGAGAACCTTGATTCGAATCGGCGAGTCCGGGTCGTAGAGGCCGATTGCCATGAAGTTGCGGCGCTCGTCGAAGACCACGGCGAGATCGCCTGCGGATCCCTCGGGCTTGACCGAGACGATCGACGCGTCGAACACCCATGGGTGACCACCACGGATCTGTCGGGCAGCGTCCTTCGAGACGCGCACTGCGAGGTTCGCCATGGGCCGACCCTAGGCTTTCGGTCCGGAGGTTGAGATGGTCGGGGGCCGGTCGACCGACCACCCCATCCGCGTGTGCCCGCCCTCGGTGCTGCTATCACTGTCGGGTGAGGTTCGCTCCGGTCGTCATCGCTTGGCTGATCACGCTCGGTGGGTGCGGTGACTCAGACACGACGTCGGGCCTCGCCGCCACCTCGACCTCGACGGCGTCGACCACGAGTGCGACGACGACGGCCGCCCCGAGCGCGGCAGAACTGACGGACCGTCAACGCGCCTACTACTTCGCGGTGACGCCGTACAACGTGGGTGTGGATGCGCTCAGCAAGTCGACGGACAGCTCATTCGCCGGGAAGCGAGCCTTCTGCGCCGGTCTCGCGCCATTGAGCGGGGAGTTCGCACGGGCGATCGGGGAGTACCGGGGATGGGGTGATGCCCAGTCGGAGATCGACACGCTCGTCGCGGCGAGTGGAGAGGCGACGCGGCTCCAGACGACATGCGCGACGGCCGCGACCGAGGCCGAGCTGGACGGAATGCTGCACCAGCTCGATGTCGCGACGACCAACAACGACCTCGCCGTCTCAGCCGTCCGTTCCAAGATCGGCCTTCCGGCTCTCGACGGCTGAGGTCGCGGAATCAGACGAGCTCAGACGAGCTCAGCGTCCGCTATCACGTGGAGCAGGACCGGGCCGGGGGTGGCGAAGGCCCGTTCCAGCGATGCGTCCAGCTGCGATGCCGAATCGATCCGGATGCCGGTGGCGCCGCACAACTCGGCATACGCGGCGAAGTCGGGATTGTGCAGAGATGTCTGCCACACGTCGAGTTCGGCGGCGCGTTGCTCCTTGGTGATCTTGCCCAGGGAGCTGTTGTCGAGGAGCACGTGACGTATCTCGATTTTGTGCTTCACGGCCGTGGTGAGCTCGGCGAGGTACTGCCCGAATCCACCGTCGCCGCTGACGACGACCAGGGTCCGGGTGGAGTCCGCGGCCCACGCTCCGAATGCGGCCGGGAACCCGAATCCGATTGAGCCCAGGTACCCCGACATCAGCACCGACTGATTTCCGGATGCCTCGAAGTAGCGGCCGAAGGAGTAAGCGTTGTTGCCCACGTCGACGCAGATGACGGCGTCGTCAGGACAGCTGCGCGTGAGCGCGTCGAACACGGCAATCGACGAGACGCCCTCCCCGCGGTCGTCCGATAGCCGGCGCCGCTTCTCCTCCCGCCACAGCGCCCACCGCGCCGCGACATCGCCGCGCTGATCGGTGGCCGCGAGTGAGTCCGGTAGAGCGGCCGCGAGCGCATCCACCGTGAGGCCGACATCGCCGAGCAGCCCGCAGGTGACCGGATGGAAGCGACCGAGGGCGGCCGGGTCGTCGTCGACCTGCACGATCGGCTTGTAGGCGGCGATTCCGGTGTGATTCGAGAACGATGCGCCGAAGGCCACGACGAGATCGGACTCGTTCATCAACCAGCTGGCGACCGGTGTTCCGGACCGCCCGAGCACACCAGCGCCGAGGGGGTGGCGATCGCCGATCGTCCCCTTGGCCTTGAAGGTGGTGAGCACAGGGGCGTTCAGCCGCTGGGCGAGATCGAGCACTGGGGCCACGGCGTGGCGGGCGCCGTGCCCGACGACGATCACGGGCCGCCGGGCCGCCGCGATCATGTCGGCGGCCTCGGCCAACCGATCGGGTGGTGGCAAGGTCCGCCGATCCACGTCGCGGCCGAGCGGGTGTCCCGCCGGCGCGTCGGATGGCCGTTCCTGTACCTCGTCGGGGACGACCAGATGAGCAACGCCCCGTCCGTCAATGGCGTGCTTCGCCGCGAGAGTGGCGAGCTCGGCGTGATCGGAGCCGGCGAGGACGGTACGGCTCCAGATGGAAACATCGGCGAACGCCGCGGTCAGATCGAGGTCCTGGAACGCGCCTCGGCCCAGCACCTTGGACGGAACCTGACCGGAGATGGCGATGACCGGCGCCCCGTCGACCTTCGCGTCGTACAGACCGGTGAGGAGGTTCGTGGAGCCCGGCCCGGCGATGGCGAAGCACGCGGCCGGCCGCCCGGTCAACTTCCCGTGTGCCGACGCGGCAAACGCTGCAGCACCCTCGTGTCGGATGCCGATGAAGGTGAGGTCACCGCGCGCCTCGGCCCGCCTCATGGCGTCGGCCAATCCCAGGTTGGAGTGGCCGACCATGCCGAACACGTGGGTGACCCCCCAGGCGACGAGCGTCTCGATCATGACGTCGGCCACGGTCCTCACGTGGGTGGCTCGGGCCGGAAGCGCCACGTACACGCCATCTTCGCGTTCGTCCACGTCGAAGCAGGCCGGTGCATCGGAGAATCCCTCGGGTGGCCGGCCGGTGATGGGGTCGTAGTCGAACCCGTGCCACGGGCACCGGAGCAGCCCGTGCTCGATCGACCCCTCGCCCAACGGTCCGCCCTGATGTGGGCAGTGGTTGTCGAGCGCTCCGTATCGCCCGCCGCATCGGGTGAGGGCGAGGCTCCGTCGATCGACGGTGACCGTCCTGACCCGTCCCTCGGCGAGGTCGTCGGGTTCCGCCACCTTGTGCCATGCCATCTCGTCGGTCACGCGGATACTCCTCCGTACGCGACCCCGGTGAGATGGTGCAGCTCACGGTCGAAGGTGGTGAGGTCGTCGACCGAGAACTCCGAGAGATGGCGGTGGCCGCACGCCCTGGCCAGGACGGCCATCAGGTCGGTGCTGGCCCGTAGGAAGCGGCTCAGACGGACGGCGGCCTCGTCGACGGGAAGTCGGGCCCGCAGCGCCGGGTCCTGGGTGGCGATGCCGACCGGGCAGCGGTCGGTGTGACATGCCCGCATGCCGACGCATCCAATGGCCTGCAACGCGGAGTTCGACACGGCGACGGCATCCGCGCCGAGGGCAAGCGCCTTGGCGAAATCAGCGGCAGTGCGGAGACCCCCGGTGGCCACGAGCGTGACCGTGGTGGCGCCTGAACGGTCGAGGTGTCGTCGCGCTCGAGCCAAGGCGGGCATCGTGGGTACCGAGATGTTGTCGCGGAAGATCCGCGGAGCAGCGCCCGTGCCGCCGCCCCGGCCGTCGAGGATCACGTAGTCGATGCCGATCTCCAGGGCGGCGTCGAGGTCGGCCTCGATGTGTTGTGCCGACAACTTGACCCCGACCGGGATGCCGCCGCTTCTCTGGCGCACGAAGCGGGCGAACTCCGCGAACTGGGCGAGGTCGTTCCAGTCGGGGAAGCGGCTCGGCGAGACCGCCGGTGTGCCTTCGGCCAGCCCACGCACCTCGGCGATGCGCCCCACCACCTTCGGTCCCGGCAGGTGGCCACCCGTGCCGGTCTTGGCGCCCTGTCCGAGCTTGAAGTGGAAGGCCTGCACGACGTCCAGCACCTCGGGACGCCAACCGAACCGGGCAGACGCCAGCTCGTAGAAGTACCGGTCGTTCTCGGCCTGCTCCTCGGGAAGCATCCCGCCCTCGCCCGAGCAGATGCCGGTGCCGACCAGTTGCGCTCCGCGTGAAAGTGCGACCTTCGCTTCCTCGGACAACGCTCCGAAGCTCATGTCCGACACGAAGATCGGCATGTCGAGACGCAAAGGACGTTCCGCCGCCGGCCCGATGACCACATCGGTGCCGACCGATTCGTCGTCGAGGAGTGGCAGTCGCGCCAGCTGGGCGGTCACGAACTGAAGCCCGTCCCACGACGGCAACTCGGCGCGGGCGACACCCATCGCGGCGACCGGCCCGTGCCGGCCGACCTGGGCCAGTCCGTGAAGTGCGAGCTCGTGGATCTCGGCGACCAGTGGTTCTTCGGGAGCCAGATGGGCGTTCTCGTAGTGCCACTCGTACTCGGCCACCGCGGCGCTGCGGCTGGCATCGAGGGTCACCGGCGTCTCGGCGATCGCTGCCATCGGGTGCACGGTTCGGCGGTCGCGCACCTCCCGGGCGTCGACCATCACCTGCCCGTCGACCACCGCGGCGGAGTAGCAGTGCAGGCGTTGGGTGTGGTCGTAGGCGGAGATCCCGTTCGACAGCCGGTAGTCCCAGCCATGCAGGCTGCAGATCAGGTCGTCGCCTTCGACGTGTCCGTCGGCCAGCCGGGCTCCCCGGTGCAGGCAACGCCCGGCCAGGACCGACAACTGGGCTCCCACGCGCACGAGAACCAGCTCGTCGCCCTCGACCATCACGCCCAGCGGTACTCGGTCCCCGAGTTCATCGAAGGCTGCCACCACCACCGGCTCGGCCATCACGGGTGCATCCGGCGCGACCGTTTCCGTCATTCCGGTATCCAACCACAACCGATGTGTGGCGGCTCAGGAAAGCTGGTGCACCGATCGCTGCGACCCCGTGCCGACCCCTTCACCGATCAGCTGGCTGAGCTTGTCGTGTCCGACCATCGACCGGAACTCCGACGCCGAGTACCCCGACACGGTCGTATTCCCGCTCGCCCGTGCCGTGGCGGAGCGTCTGAGTCCGAACAGGGGTGCGAGCTCGCCGAAGTAGCGGCCGGGCGCGATGGTCGTGATCAGCTCGCTGGTGGAGTCATCGCATTCCCGGGTCAACGCGATCGCTCCGCTCTCGACGACATAGACGAAGTCACCTTCGTCCCCTTGCCGGAAGAGCGCCTCGCCGTCAGTCAGTGTCACGGTCCGGGTCCCGACGGTCTCGTGAGCGTGTGGGCTGAGTTCGACCACGCGATCCGCGAGCGGCAGCAGACGCTCGTCGTGGGTCGCAACGACGATCGTTCGTCCCTCACTGGCAAGTGAGCGGAGCAGGCGGAGAACTCCCTCCACCTGGATGTAGTCGAGGTGAGCCGTTGGCTCGTCAGCGAGCAGCAGCGGAGGTTCCAGAGCGAGGGCCCGGGCGATGGCCACTCGTTGCTGCTGGCCACCGGACAGGTCACCGGGATGGTGGTCCGCGCGGTCGCCGAGGTTCACCCGCTCGAGCAGTGTGTTGGCTCGGTCGATGGCGGTTCGCCGCTTGACCCCGGCCCCCAACATCGGGAGCGCAACGTTCTCGGCAGCGGTGAGTGCCCCGATGAGGTTGAACGCCTGGAACACGACGCCGACCTGGTGACGGCGGTACTCGGTGAGCGCCACGCCCGACAGGCTCGTCACCTCGGTGCCGTCGACGTTGATCGAGCCGCGTGCGGGGGTCAGAATTGCGGCCAGTGCGGAAAGCAGTGTCGTCTTGCCGCATCCGCTCGCGCCCAGGAGCAGCACGAGTTCGCCGTCGCCCACGTCGAGGTCGAGGCCGTCGATCGGACGAACCGCGTACCCACCCGAGGAGTACTCGATCAACAGGTCGCGAATCGTCACGGTCGCCATCAGTTGCCTCCGAAAGCCAGCGCTGGGTCGACTCGTACCGCACGACGGAGGCCCGCCACGCTGGCGAGCAGGCCCACGGCGACCGATACCCCGAGCAGTGTCACGTACGAGCCGATCGGCGTGTCGACGGGCATCGGGAAGGTCGGGCCGAGTGCGAACGCGAGCACCGTCGCTCCGATCCCGGCCAGAACCGCCAGCAGCAACGACGAGAAGGCGAGCCCGGCCATGATCGAGCGGTCCGACACCCCGATCGCCTTCATCACCGCGAAGTCGCGAACTCGTTCGAGCGCTGACAAGTAGACGATTGAGGCGATGATCGCGGCGGCGATGATCCAGAGGAGCGCGTTCAGAATGACGACGGTCTGCAGCGAGTCGTCCATTCCGAGGTGGAGATCGGCTGCGACCTGTGCATTGGTCATGAATCGGAGCCCGCTCGGGAGAGCGGCAGGCCTCCCCTTGATGGCGACGGCGCCGACGAGTGCCTGGCCAGTGAGGAACACGCGTTGCACCTCCGCGATCGGCAGGAGAACGGTCGGTGCACCGAAGTTGTAGGAGAGACCGTTCGCCGTGCCAACGACGACGAAGTCATTCCCGCCGAGCACGATCGTTTCGCCAACCCTGAATCCGAGCATCTCGTCAACGAGCGCCTCGCCGGGACCACGTGGCAGCCGACCGACGTGTTGACCCCGGGGTTCGCCGAGCCCGCCGATGTCGTAGCCGAGGACATTGATCCACTTGTCGTGCACCGTCTCGCGCGCTGCGATCATCGGGTCGGCGCGGTCAACGCCGGGCAGTCGTCCCACGTCGTCCACGACCGATGCGGGAAGAAGCTTGGTGGCCGTGAAGGGCCCGGCCTTCCCCGGCGCGACAACCCAGCCGTCAGCTCGGAATCCGCCGACCACCTCTGCCACCTCGTTGGACACGTGGGCCGTGATGCCATCGAGGATCAGTGTCAGGCTGAAGACCAGAGATGCGGAGATGACGGCGATGACGAATCGACGGCGTCGCCATTGAAGGTCGCGGAAGCTCACCAGCCACATTCTTCAATTCTCGGCGTCGTTGGTCGCTTGCGCCATGGTGCAGGTACCCCGTCGGACAGGGTGCAGGCACCACACGCGGCCAAACTCAATTTCTGGGAGCATTTCGCATGTGATGTCGATCGGGCTCGTGTCCGTTCGTAGTGATCGTGAACGCCGGGCAGTCGACCGGGCCGAAACCACAAGGATTTCAACATGGCTGAGTACCTGTTGTCCGTGCACGGGAACGAGCAGAAATACGCGGCGGTGTCCGCCGAGGACGTCGAGAGGATGCACGCCGAGGTCGGTGCATTCAACGATGAACTACTCCAGGCCGGTGCCTTCGTGTTCGCAAACGGCCTGCAGCCGGACTCCACCGCGACGGTCGTGTCGTCGAACGGCGTCGAGACCACCATGACCGATGGCCCGTACCTGGAGGCGAAAGAACACATTGGCGGGTTCTGGATCATCACGGCCACCGACCTCGATGCAGCGTTGGTCTGGGCAGCTAAGGGGTCCGCGGCGTGTCAGGGTCCGGTTGAGGTTCGGCCATTCCAGACCGAACCGGACGAGGACACTGCCGTCGGCTGAGGCAACTCATGAGCGCACTCGACGAGGCGTCACTGGCCGGCATCTTCCGGCGGGAGTCCGCGCGTTGCGTGGCGACGTTGATCCGAATGTTCGGCGACATTGATCTCGCCGAAGAGTCGGTTCAGGACGCGTTCGTCGTCGCGGCCCAATGCTGGTCGGACGCCGGGATCCCGCCGAATCCTGGCGGCTGGCTTACCACGACGGCTCGCAACCGGGCGATCGACCGCCTACGCCGGGAGGCACTTCGCCATGACCTCTGGTGGTTTCGGTCTGCGTCCGATCCGCGCGAGCGTCAGGATCGCCTCGTCGATTCCGGCTTGGGCGGCGAGCCCGTGGCTGGGCCGCAGCGCAGGGATGTCGCTCGGTGGGTGGGGGAGCCGCTGCCGGCGCCACGACTGCGTGTAGAAGCCGACGGCGCGGGTGACCGGAGAAGCAACCTCGCCCCACACCGGGCTGCGCGCGACGCGAACGCCGGCCCGTCCAACTGCCACCGCGGTTCGGCGGCCGGTCGCTGTCACGTCGTCGGGTATCGTGCTCATGTTCACCTCGTTCTGGCTCGCCGCAAGGATCGCGCGAGCTCCTCCGCCCGACGCGCCAAACGGAGCGCCGAGCACCCGGTGGGAAGTGCTCGGGCTGCCCCCACCGTCCGCGCGCTGGCATCCGGATGAGGCCGAGATCCGTTGACGGGTTGTCTGGTAGCGGCAAACTCGAAGACGAGCCGCAACAGTGACAACGAGCCGCGATGCTGGCCACATGGAAAAACGTGGCGCGTGGATCCTGGAGACGGGAGTGGCGCTCGCGACAGCGTCGGCATCATCGAGTAGGGGCTGACGCTGGTGACCCTCGCCATAGTTGGAAACGGCCTGGCAGCCGCCAACTCGATATCATTCGGTAGCTACGAACAGTTGGGGGCCCCCGTGACTCGTGATGGCGCGACGGGTGATGGCGTGACGCAGCGCCCACGGGGCCGTCGCCATCTCGTCTGGTGGGCCATCACCGGAGTGACTGCCGTCGGATTGGTCGTGGTGGCGGTCGTCGGCGGGGCCTACTTGTTCCG
>Ga0315273_10007079_pt1 | contig 14026 bp, 7 predicted proteins | sample YL17G02_0_MG_FD_205753 | JGI IMG/M metagenome (GOLD analysis project Ga0315273, IMG submission 205753) | Sediment microbial communities from Yellowstone Lake, YNP, Wyoming, USA - YL17G02_0 | ecosystem: Environmental > Aquatic > Freshwater > Lake > Sediment | place: USA: Wyoming | collected... | reverse complement strand
GCACCCGGCTGATAGCAAGTACTGAAAACATTGAATATCAGCCACAAACTCAAGATCAAAATCCTGGACTTTCCGAGAACAAAGAACTTGCCCGCAATCTTATTGCATTAAATACAAATGCAATTTCCTCATCAGCTGTTGATGCTGAGGAAGCCAGCAATCCAACAACAGGACAGGAACTCGAAGGACTTTATGTCTATAATAAAGATGAAGGAATAAACGAAAAGATATTAGCATACAGCGGAGAAACCAAGCTTGAAAACCATCTTCTTATCAATGATTTTGACGACGACACTGATGAGGACATTGTCTATTCATACGGAGGAAATGTTTATCTTAAAGAAAATTACAGCAAGCCAAAAGACAGTAAATTTTTAAACTATACAAGTACTGATCCAAAAACATATAATTTGTCGGAATTTATCCCGTTAAGCGCTTCAGTAAACGGATTCATGGCCAATTATGACTCGGGGAAATCCATTAGCTTTACATGGGATTCTCTTGGAAGTCAGGCGCCCTCAGGCTATGAAATTATTTATAAAAATTCGCGTGAAAATTTAGATAAAAACATCACAACTTCTTCAAATAAAATAAATATTTCTGAAAAATTCTCCACGTTTACAACCATCGGAAAATTAAAACAGGATATTGAAACAACCGTAATAAACGGCGGATTTACTGTTAACGGGGAAGAGTCAACCATATATGCATTCGGCGACACAATTGATACAAGCGATGCACCTGAAACTAAAATCGCAGTTACTTTCTCCGACTCAAGCCAGATGATACTTGGACCTTCAACATCTATAACTCTACCGGATTTTACACCGGGTGACTTTAATATCACAGTTCACAAAGGCAATGTATTGTTTAAGAGCAATTATTTTACTAATTTATTCCTGCAGGAAGGTTCGAGCGTTACAAATGAAAACGGTCTTGCTGTTTTAGAATTTAAAAACGGCGGAACTTTATCGGTGCAGGCGAATACAATATATTTCGGCACAAATATTGAAGAAGGTTACGGTTATATTGAACAAATAGACGGAGAAGCCACAATCAACAGTAAACCAAGAAATATTATTACGTCCGATACAGATGTAACAGATGTTAATAAAGATAATCTTTTACATACATTGGAGGATACTATTTTTGTTCTTTCGTCTGATGAAGAATCGCGCAGAGTTTTTACTATAAAGGCTAATACTTCAGTTCCTATATCACAAAGTTATGCGGGCAATTTAAAATTGAAAGTAAGTTTAGGCAAACTTGAAATTATAAATATTAAAAACGATGAAACAGAAGATATAAAACTTGAAAAAGGAATGCTTGTTTCTTTTGGTGACAAAATTACAATGAACTCGGGAACTGCAACGGTAAAATATGCAAACGGCGCAAAAACAGAACTTATTTCAGGCGATACGCTGCTTGTTAAAGAACTGCTGAATAATGATAATCCGTCCATAGAAATTGAAAGCGGAGAGGGTAATTTTTATGGACAAATTTATTCATATGATTCAAGCGGATATAGAAGCAATCCTTCTGGCATCGAACTTATGGCTCCCCAGCTCTGCTCTGACAAAGAGCCGCCTTTTGCTGAGGCGGGTCCTTCGGAAAAAGATGTGATAATAATGCAGACACTAGAACTTGATGCCTCGAAATCATTTGATACAGCCGGAAAGATTACTTCATATTATATGGACTTAAATCCTGAAAAAGATACCGATGGCGACGGTGACGCGGAAAACGACAAAGATTTAACAAATGATGACCCGCGGAAGTCCGTATTTATTCTTGGTCCGTTTAATGAAATTAAAAAAACTAAAGTTGTTCTTAATGTTACTGATGAGTCGTTGAATATAGGCAAACAGGTAATAGAAATCAATGTAATTATTCCGGATATCACACTTGATCAGATTGCATTTGAAGCAGAAAAAATAACAGGAAGCATTGATCCTGTCGCAAAAGAGGTCCCGATAACAATTATAAAAAACAGAAACGGCATATTTAAAAATCTCGGAAATTCAAATACAAATGAAGACGGGGAATTTGAACTAACAGGAATGAATTACGAAAATAAACTTCTGATAAAAAATGCGGACGGAGAAACAGTTGCCGAGGTAGACACAAAGACAGGCAGAATAGTCATACTGGACAGCAACTATTATGTTGATGTGCTTGAGGCAATCCCGCCTAACTTACCAACGAGAATAGTCGTTAAAGAAAAGACAACTGATCTAATTTTGTCTACAATTTTATTAATTCCTGATATTAATACAGACGTCACAATTGATGACAATCTGGATTTCACAAAAGAAAATGTCATAGATTTTGAAGGTGTTCATATTGTGGATAAAAATCCTGCCGACTTAATTACTATATCAGGCCTGCCGGCTTCAGATCCTAATTTTACGGGCGCAGCTGAAATTACAGAAGCTGACAAACGTATAGCAATAATCGATTCAGGCGGAAGTATATATTTCTTTACCGATAAACTCGACCTTCAGCTGAAATCAGCATTAGCTGCGGATGAACCGATAATCGTTGAAATTCTTTCAGAGGGTGCGGTTATGGCTGAAATGTACACAGCAATAAATAACGATAAAAATGCAGAAATTTATAACCGTGAAGTTCTTGGTATGCCGCCAGAAAATATTAAAGAAGCTGATACAGACAGTGACGGCATGAGTGACGGATACGAATATAGATACGGATTTGACGCAAACAATCCGCAGGATGCATCTTTAGACGCTGATCAGGACGGTTTATCAAATCTTGATGAACACAAATTAAAAACAGATCCTTTAAATAAAGATACAGACGGGGACGGATTTAATGATAATGAAGAAGTTGCGTTCGGCAAAGACCCTCTGACAAAGGCTTCAGTGCCGTTTGTTGATGTATCTGCCGATAATCCGTACTATGACAATGTTTTAAATCTTTCTCAAAAAAACATACTTAATGGATATTTAATAGACGGTAAATTATTTTTCAAACCTGATGACCCTATTACAAGAAAAGACTTTGCGGATATTATTTTAAAAATGCTTTGTATTGTACCGCGCGAGGAGGCATATAAAGAACCTACACTTTTCTATGATGTTTTGTATGACGAACAAAATCTTGATTATTACTACGCAGTTATAAAAGAAGCTGTTCTGCAGGGTATAGTTTATGGGTATGCAAATGAAATTGACGAGGCGACCGGATTAAATCCGTTTAAACCCGATAATAATATATCAAGGGCTGAAGCTGTAAAAATTGTTCTGGAAGCTCTAGAAAAAATAGGAATAATTTCACTTTCTGGTATACAGCCTCCAGAGACTGATGCATGGTATGCACCATATATTGCTCTTGCAAAAGATCTCACTCCCAAACTGCTTAAAGAAACTGAAGTAAAAGAAAAATATATAATTACTGAGGAGGAGGCATTAAAACCGAATGAAAATATTACGCGCGCTGAATTTGTCGCCATTGCTGACAGAGTTTTAAAGGCTTTTGACTGCTATCTTATAGATGATGATAAAGATGGAATGCCGAGCGTGTGGGAATTGCAGCACAAGCTGAATCCTTTCGATCCTTCAGATGCGCCGATAGACAATGACAAGGAGGGTCTGATTAATCTTGATGAATACAAATTCGGCACAGATCCTAACAATCCTGATACAGATTCGGGCGGAGCAACGGACCGCAAAGAAGTTGATAACGGCACAAATCCTGTTAACTACCCGGCTGATGATAATTTGATTATAAGTGGAACCGAAGCTCCTGAAGAGGACTTTAGAAGAAATCTTGAAGAGGGTGTTTATATTGTTGAAGACACCTGCAACTCATGTCCGTGTAAATCTGCGGTAGATCATAGCGCGGATATTATTCCGGGTGATGTGATCTTCGGAGTAATTTCTAAAGAAGACAATTCAACAATTTTCGCAAAAAGTAACGAAATTACATACTTATGAAAAAAATAAACATACAAAATTCGGCTCTTGGAATACTGTTATTGTTCGCTGCTGCAGGTATTTTCTTTCTAACCAACTTATTTGTAACCGAGGCTCAAGATCAAACAAACCCTGGAGGAAACGTTGACGTACTATGCATAACTGAAATCAAGCCTTATTTAGATACAAAAGGTAAAGAATTCCGTGAATATTTAAACCAGCATTTTCAGAATAAAAGCACTAACACATCACTTCTTGATCTGGCTTTAAAACGATTCGAACTATATAAAAAGGATTTAAGAGATAAGTTTGCAAGCTTTTATCCGCAGAGTGGTTTTGAATTGCAGTCAGAAGTCCTTGATACACTGACATGTTACCAGATGGTGAATGATGAAATTAAATACTCCGAAGAACTCCTTAAAAAATACTTCACCCAGACTTCGAATATAAAATCATCTTCTGCAATAATGGAAAAAATACAGAATATAAATAAAAAACTGGATGAACTTAATGCTTCTGTAAATCAAATGAATGGCAAATGGGAAAATTTAAAAAATATTATTCCATGTTTAATTGAAGAATGCGTATGATAAATAAAATAAAAACACATTTTGGGCTGATTATAACTATAGTAGTAATAATACTGCTTAATACTGTTGATTTAAGCAGTTTATATGCATTGGCAAGCAATTCACCGTATGCAAATGAAAAGCTGAGTATTTATGAACTGGAAAAACTTTATCATCAGAGAATTAATGATTTATTTAATGCAAAACTAAAATTATTAAATGTCGGAGCAAAGGGATCCGGCATTGGTGAAGTGCCTAAAGGCGATGAATGTCCTGAAAACAATTACAGCACGTACTGCCTTTCTTTCACAGCGGCCAAAGAATTTGAACAGTTTCAGGAAGCAATGCTTAAAAAGAAACAAACAATCGAAATCCCGGAAGGTTCAAGTGTAAGTCTTGAAGAAGTTTCATTAAAAGCTTTTGCGGCAAGTGACGAGGTTGATGCAGAACTTGAACGTGCAAAAACAGCATTAGACTCTGCTCTGGCAACTTACAACGAACTGCGGATTATGTACCCGATGCATTTACAGTTCCAGGAACTTATTAAAAATTTAACCGAATATAATAAAAAAATCATCAAATTCAGGAAGAGTGTGGAGAAATTACCGCCTTCCTTTATTGATGCAACAACCGGTCAATGTACCTAATATGAAAAAAATATACATATACATTTCGGTGATAATAATTTTTACAGCAATATTTAATGCTTTACATAAGTTAAATACTGCCGCTGCTGCGGCTAATATAACAACATACACTAACGCTGTTGATGAGCTTCTCGCTGGCGTTAAAGGCAAAAAGAAAAGCTTTATTGGCGAAAATCTATACCTTGAAGTTTATAAATCAAGTACAGGCAAAGCCGCTGAAAATACAATAAAAAATGTGGCTGACAAATACAGCATCAGCAAAGAAAATATTGAAAAAATCATTAAAAAAGGTGACCTGTCAGCTTTAGTTGAAAGCGACAAGAATGCCACGATTGATCAGCTGCAGATGAAATATATGAAAATGGCCAATGATTATAAAGCCACTATGGAAACTGAAAATATGAGAAACACCCTGGAGTCTAAAGTTACTCCGAGTGAAATATATGCTGACGGGAATACTTCGAATTCTGATTTTGACCTGCTTTATGATTTAAATGTTGTTGAGGCGATATTATTTAACAAATCAACCCCCAGCAGTTATACAAACCAGTTCCAGACACCGATAATAAAAATTGTCACCGATGAGGACCTTAAAGCACTTCGAGATCTGTTTAAGGATCAGGATCAGAGGGAAGCAGAGCAGGCCCGCGAGGCTTTACTGCAAGTTGAGGGACAAACTGCCGCTCCCGTTGCTGCGGAAACAAAAGGAACCAACCCGCTTTCATGTCTGCAGGAAGATGACACCTTAACAAACGCATTGTCTGATTTCCAGGATCAGAAGGAATCTAAAGAGGCGGCGGCTGTGGAAGACGGCCAGGAAACTAAGACAGAAGGAGAAATAATAGTACCCGAAGGACCCATAACTTCCGAAAATTTGCCTAAGGCACCATCAGATGACTGGAAATCTACAACTTTATGCGATGAAGGAAAGATCTTCTGTATCTCAATAGATTTCGAGATGAGACTTGCCGAACTCGGCAACTATCCTAAGGAAGCCAACTGTATTGCCTGTCATATACAAAAAATAAACGAAGAGTTGGATAAAATTATTAAAAAGCCGACATCTCCTAATAAAGTTACAGGTAATTTTATGGAAATGCCGAAATGTAAAACTTCTTTCACGAATATCGCTTCAAGCATGAATATAATAACAAAAGCGGTTCCTCCTCCGCTTCAGAAGAAAACAGATGCTTTTCATACTGTGAATATTGAAACTGAATGGAAAAAAGTTAACGACACTTATAAAACGCCGCAAACAGGGGGGACAGCCACCCGTAAAGCTCTTATGGATGCCCCGCCCGACGCCACACTTGAGGATGTTCAAAAAAGAAGCACCCAGATATCATCATCCATACAGCAGCAACAGCAACAAACGGTTCAGACAACACAAAAAGAAAACACTACAGAAACTCAAAATACAAAATTCCAGCTGTTAATTAATGAAATTAATAAAATGAACGGATATTTTAAATCTATAAAAGATACTTTTGAAAAGCTTAAAAAACCATGCGAAGAACTAGCAAATAAATCAAAATGCCCATGATAACAAAAAAACAAATAAAATCAGTAATAATAAGCCTTCTTACAGTACTCGGCATGACAAGTGCGGGTACTGCTTTAGGCGCTGATATCAATCAGAATAATATAATAAATACCGTATTATGCGAAAGAGACTGGCTTGGATATCTGTCTTCGGTGATTTCTTACAGTGACTTCACAGAAACATGGAAAGATATTTTTGTAAGATACAATATGAATAAATGCTGGTATTCAGATATCGAGAACGTATTAAAACAACTGGATAATGTGGGCGGTCAGCTTCGTAAAGCATTTTATTCTTGCAGCCCTAATTCGGGGACTCTTAGTAAACAGTATAATGAACTGGAGGCTGAACTTATGTTCCTGCGCAACTTTGTTGATTTCACAGAAGGCAAACCAACAAAAATATCTGAAGAAAAGGTATTGCAGGATTTAAGAAACAAATATGTGCTTGAAAATTTTATTTATACAGATGAAGAATTAAAGGCTCTATTCGATAAATTCCTGAAAAAATACGGAAACAGATATTCAAAAACATATCTTGAATGTATTGATCCAGGCCTTGCCCAGCTCGTTCAAAAATGGAACCAGATGGTGCGTACCATTAAAGAGATGGGGAGCCAGACACAAAAAATGGCTCAGGATTGGAATAAAATGATAAACACTCCAATAAAAAGGACACAGCCATTTATACAGAGCACATTATCAGCCAGACTGAATAATCTGCCTGTTCTTTTGTCTCCTAACCAGATTCTAACTCAGATGCAGAAATCTTCAGGTGGTATTGCGCCCACAATCAGCGAATTGCAGCAAAAAGTCTCAATAACACAGGAAGATTATACAAAAAAGGCAACTCAGGCAGTTATTACTGCCCAGTATGAGTCTCTTTATAAAAACGCCGGAGACGCGATGGCTCTAGAAATGGAGACAAAATTAAAAGAACTCAATACAACGATTAAAGACACTTATCTTCCGATAGAGAATTTAACCAAGTGTGCAAAGACCACTGACGAAAGACAGTGCCAGTAACTACAAAAACTCCCGGGTAAAGAATAGGGGGAGTTTTTGCTAAGGCTTTTCTAGGGCTTGTATATTTAAAGTTCCGTATTTACGAGTATTTGTTCACAAGAGCAAGGATGGTTCCTTTAAGTTTAGTTTTAACAAGGGTGCTCTTTGTAACCTTGTTAAGCTTATCATTAATTTCTGTAATGTCAGTTTTGCAGTAAGGGCAGATTTCTTTTAAGCTAGAGATCGCCTTACCACAGCTTAGGCAGTTAAATATCATAATATGTAGTGATCTAGTGTATCTTCGACTTCGATGATTTGCTGTTCGTCTGTCTTAGAAGGATTCAAAGCCATGGATCTATCTTCCAAGAATTGTTCGACGTCTTTTTCCCGAAAACGCCAGACGCGGCCAAGCTTGATACCCCTTAATTTACCCGCCTTTATATATTTAAGGACGGTTAACGGGTGTACTTGTAAAATTTGTGCAACTTGCTTGGATGTGAGTAATCTCTCTGGCACTATACTTTATTTTAGAATAATTTAGGCAAATTAATTATATCTAATATAAAGTTTACCACTTTTAGCAAGTTTTATCAAACCTTACTTAACTTAACTATATTTCAATATGCGTGAATATATATATCATAATTTAAATAATTTTTCAATAACTTTGGCAAGTCTAAATTAACTTTATGCTAGTTTGTTATATTTTACTTAACTTTACGATACTTTGACTAACTTTTGCCAAAAAGACATACAACAAAAATATGTGTCGACTTTTATGATCTATTCTTCTAGGTAGCGCCAAAAAGCCTTCTTCAGAAGACAGTCTACTCAACATTACTGTCAAATGTTAATCGTCAAATGTCAAATGTTACCCCAAGTACTTCTTCAACCACATACCAGTAAACGATTTTTTGTTTTTGGCAACTTGTTCAGGTGTGCCAGTTGCAATAATTTCACCACCTTCATCACCGCCGCTCGGACCTAAATCTATAATGTGATCTACTGATTTTATTATATCGAGGTTATGCTCTATGGTAAGAACTGTATTGCCTTTTTCGACCAATCTGTGCAAAACATCCAATAATTTTTTCACATCATCAAAGTGAAGGCCTGTTGTTGGCTCATCCAAAACATAGAAGGTCTTTCCGGTGGATCTTTTGCATAATTCGGACGCAAGTTTTATTCTTTGAGCTTCACCTCCTGAAAGTGTAGTTGCAGGCTGGCCCAAGTGTATGTATCCCAAACCAACCTCGCTTAGGGTTTCAAGTTTGGTTTTTACGGATGGTATTACCTGAAAAAATTCCAAAGCTTCATCAACAGTCATATCAAGAACTTCGGAAATATTTTTTCCACGGTATTTTATTTCAAGCGCCTCATTGTTATATCTTTTACCTTTACATACATCACAGGTAACATAAACATCCGGCAAAAAGTGCATTTCGATTCTTTTAAGACCGTCGCCGGCACATGCCTCGCATCTTCCTCCTTTGACATTAAAACTAAAGCGTCCTGCTTTATATCCACGCATGCGGGATTCGGGTGACTGGGCAAAAATGTCTCTAACATCAGTAAAAAGACCGGTATATGTTGCCGGATTTGATCTTGGAGTTCGTCCAATCGGTGACTGATCTATGTTGATAATTTTATCAATTTGCTTTAAATTCATGATTGAATCGTGCAAACCCGGTTCTTCCTTTGATCCATAAAGTTCCTTTGAGAGTGCTCGAACCAATATATCGTTTACCAGGGTTGATTTACCTGAACCCGATACTCCGGTAACTCCAACAAACATTCCAAGAGGTATTTCAACGTCAATATTTTTTAAATTGTGGTGGCGGGCATTTTTTATTATTAATTTTTGTCCGTTGCCTTTTCTTCGTTTTTTTGGAATAGGTATAAATTTCTTTTTTGCAAGATACTGACCGGTTACAGAATTCGGATTTTCCATTACTTCTTTTGGAGTTCCAAACGCAACAACTTCACCTCCCTGTTTTCCCGCACCAGGACCAATATCAAGAATATAGTCAGCTGAGAGCATTGTATCTATGTCGTGTTCAACAACTATTACGGTATTTCCCAGGTCGCGGAGAGAAACAAGCGTTTTAATCAGCTTCTCGTTGTCGTTCTGGTGCAAACCGATACTTGGTTCATCCAAAACATAAAGCACGCCGGAGAGCCTTGAACCTATCTGAGTGGCCAACCTTATTCTTTGAGCTTCTCCGCCTGAAAGCGTGTTTGCGGCTCTATCAAGCGTTAAATAGTTCAATCCAACATCTTCCAGGAATGAAAGCCTGTTTAATATTTCTTTAAAAATCTGTTTTGCAATATGCTGCTCCATCTGTGTTAATTTGATATTCTGGAAAAACACAACAGCTTCTTTAACTGAAAATTTTGTTATATCAATAATCGACTTTTTATTTACTGTAACTGATAATGCCTCTTTTTTAAGCCTTTCTCCGTAACATGAAGGACACGGAAGAATTCTCATAAATTGTTCAATCTTCTTTCTTATATAATCTGAATCTGTCTCATGGAAGCGTCTTTCAAGATTTGGAATTACTCCTTCAAAATTTGTTGAATATTCGCCCTGGAATACCGTTCCTTCATTCCTGCTGACCTGTACTTTATATAATTGGTCCCCCGTTCCATATAAAATCAAATTTAAAGCATCCGGTTTTAACTCTTTTACTGTGACATTTATTGAAAATCCGTATGATCTTGCAACCTGAGCAAGAATTCTGTTGTACCATGTTAAATGCGATGTAGTTGAAGACCAGGGAACAATTGCACCTTCTGCTATGGTTAAATTTTTATTCGGCATTATCAGGTCAGGATCAATTTCAAGCTTTGTACCAAGACCGTGGCACTCAGCGCACGCTCCGTGAGGTGAATTAAATGAAAAAGTCCTGGGAGAAATCTCCGGAATATTAATATTACATGTTGGACAGGCAAAAAGTTCCGAATAAAGATCCATTTGGTTTGTATCATTATCCATAACCACCATTATTCCGCTGCCGTGCTTAAGAGCAAGTTCAACGGAATCTGCAAGTCTTGACCTGTCGGGATTCGGAATTTCAATCTGTTCCCCGGACGAAAGCTTTTTGCTTAATTGTTTAAAGTTTTTTACTACCAAGCGATCAATTACTATCTCGATATTATGTTTTTTATTCTCATCAAGCTCCGGAATGTTTAAAACACTTAAAACCTCAGAATCTGTGCGAACGCGGACAAAACCATCTTTCTTTATCTTATCAAAAACTTTTAGATGGCTGCCCTTTTTATCTCTTATAACAGGTGCAAGCAGCACAATCTTTTTTCCTTCCGGCATTTCCGCAATTGTTTCAACTATTTGTGAAGCAGATTGCTTAGTAATTGCCTGGCCGCACTGCGGACAATGTGGATGTCCGACTTTTGCATACAAAAGTCTTAAATAATCATAAATTTCGGTAACCGTACCAACAGTTGACCTTGGATTTCTGGGCGCTGACTTCTGGTCTATTGAAATAGCGGGAGACAATCCGTCAATTGAGTCTACATCCGGTTTTTCCATTAACTGAAGGAACTGCCTCGCATATGTAGACAGACTTTCAACATATCTTCGCTGACCTTCGGCATAAATAGTATCAAACGCTAGAGATGACTTGCCTGAGCCTGAAAGTCCGGTAAATACGACCAATTTATCGCGCGGAATTTCAACGCTTAAATTCTTTAAATTATGTATTCTTGCCCCTTTAATGATGATTTTATCGGCTCCCATTGATCTTTTTTTGAAATTAGACTGAAAAAAGTGCAACAGTCAAAATATCACAATCTTATATAGAAGGCAAGTTTTTTATTTTACTTTAATCCTTTGCCCTTTCCGGCAGAAAACGGCCGTAATTTTTAAGGTTTTCCTTTTTCTTAAAAAGATAATTCAATATCAGATATCCCATGAAAAGAAATGGAATTATTAAGTAAGTCCAACCCATTTCAAGGAAAATATTAAAAAAAGCATGTAATCCTGAGGCTATTAGCAGGCCTTCTAGAATTTTCTCATCCCTGAATAATACGACTTTTTTAAAATGGAGGTGTTTGTGAAGCCATTTAATAATATGGTGTTGATTTTTGCGGCTTTCTTCCTGATAAATCGGGTCTGCGAAATATGCGACACCAAGGAAATAACCGAATATTCCGGAAAACATGATATGAGCAAAAGTGGAAAAGATTGATCTAAAGATAAATGGGCCTGCAAGCTGATGAACTCCTCTAATCTGAGAGATATTATAAAAATAAATTATATTTTCAATAAAAGCAAAACCAAGCGCTGCGATTATACATAAAGATATTGCATCATCGATGTGCTTTATAATGCCGTTATCAACGAGTCTTACAGATAAGACTTTTGAAACCTCTTCAATAATTCCAACAACCATAAATGTAACCAGTACAGGGAGCGGTATCAGGATAAAGCCAGATAAACCAAGCAAATCAGTATTGATGCTTCGCGTCCAAAGGAAGGCATTAATCCAAGGGAAAAACTGCCATAAATACTTATAAACAAGAAGAGGTGTAACTGAAACTATTCCACCAATAAAAGTAATAAGAATAACCTTTTTATATTCGTGATGTTTACGAAAAAATATATAACCCCAAATTAATATCGGGATAAACCCAAGAACTGTACAAATAATCATAGCCGTAAATTTTGGTATCTGTTCCGCGCTTTCCATGGTTTGTGTTTATTTCTGTATATTATACCACAGTTTTGGGCGGTTGGCGAGTGAGGAAGATTACTGAGTAATTGCTGGTTACCGAGTAATTTATCCAGAATATGGCCAATCGTTGGGATTATTAACGAGTTTATCCCTTACAGGATTTTGTTTAATATAATAAATTATTTTTTGCATATATATTGGGTCATTTATAGGCTTATTTTTATATGCTCCTTGAAAAACATGGCCAGAATGGCTATACCTTCTATTAAAATACCTTGCATAGGAAATCTGTATACTTTTCATAAAATTTGAAATATTATTAGATTTTCCTTCCGTATAAATCAAAAAATGGTAATGGTTAGGCATAATACAATACGAAATTGATTTTATAGAATAACTCTTTTTATAAATAGAAAATTTATAAAGAAAGAACCTATAATCTGAATCTTCAATGAAGATTTTTCGCTTTGAAACACTACGATTATAAATATGGTAAACGACCGATGAATTAATTGATGGTTTTCGCATGCTGATATTATTTCATATACATTTAAAAAATAACTAAAAAATTCTTAAAAAATTACTCGGTAATCATTGGTTACTGAGTAATCCGCGGTTACTCGGTAATATTTCCTGCGCTAATATTAAAAATCTGGGCACCATCTAAAGGAAAATCGAGGTGCGTAGCTGTTACAAACGACTGAAAACCCGAGATTGTGTTTAGCAAAAAGTTTTGGCGGGATTTGTCGAGCTCTGAAAAGACATCGTCTAAAAGCAAAACTGGTTTTTCTCCAGTCGCCATTTCTATAAATTCGATTTCTGCAAGTTTTAAGGCAATTAGTAATGTTCGCATTTCACCGCGGGAAGCAAATTCACTAATATGATGATTATCGAAATAAAAAAGCATATCATCACGGTGGATGCCTTTTTCGGTCTGTCTGTAGCGGAGATCGGCGTCTCTGGCAAGGTCAAGCGAAACAAGATAGTTTTCAACTGATGGCTCATCCATATCGATTGTTGCCTGATATTTAACCTTAATTTTATTTTCCGAATTGGATATTTTTTTATAATGTTCTGATAATTTTGCGTTTAAAAACTTAACAAATTCACTACGTTTTTTTTGTATATATAAGCCATTTTCTGCGAGTCCGGCATCCCAGGATGAAAGTTCATTTATTTTTGCTTTTCCTTCCCCTATTAATGCCAATAATTTGTTTCGCTGTTTAATTAATCTATTGTAATTAACCAGGCATTCAAAATATTCACGGTCAATCTGCGACAATATGGTATTCAAGTATTTTCTACGTAAAGATGGCGACAAATAAAGCATATTCAAATCCTCGGGATGAAAAAGAACGATGTTAATTTCGCCGATAAAATCTTTAACCGGAACCGGCACTTCATTCTTTTTAAAACTTTTTTTGTTTAATTTTTGCCCCGGTATTGACCCTACGAAGAACTCCATCGCCAGTTCGTTTTGGCTTTTCAAAGCTGTTCCCTGGATTCTCGAATAATCCTTTCCCCACTGTATTAAACTTGAATGATCCGATGTTCTAAATGATTTAGCGAGTGATAAAACAGTAATTGCCTCTAAAAAATTGGTTTTTCCCTGCGCGTTATCTCCAAGAAAC
>Ga0315273_10007077_pt1 | contig 14029 bp, 8 predicted proteins | sample YL17G02_0_MG_FD_205753 | JGI IMG/M metagenome (GOLD analysis project Ga0315273, IMG submission 205753) | Sediment microbial communities from Yellowstone Lake, YNP, Wyoming, USA - YL17G02_0 | ecosystem: Environmental > Aquatic > Freshwater > Lake > Sediment | place: USA: Wyoming | collected... | reverse complement strand
GACGGTTGCTCTAAGCTAGGCATCTGGTGGAACGTGGCCCTTCCTTTGGCTAAACCGGTTTTGGCTGTGGTCGTGGTTTATAATTCGCTTAATGTCTGGAATGAATTTATGCTGGCCCTGCTTATTTTTGATTCTCGTGCGCTGATGCCGCTTCAGGTAGGCTTAATGTCTTTTCAGGGCGAGTTTGTAACAAGATATCCGCTTTTAATGGCCGGCCTTACTACCGCCGCCTTACCTATAATAATAATATATCTTTTGATGCAGAAGTACATTATCAAAGGAGTCACGCAGGGAGCGATTGTAGGATGAAGAAGTCTATTGCGTTTTTAGTGTCTATTGCGTTTTTAGCGTTAGGGGCAATAAACCCTATCTACTCTCAAGATAAGCCTTCTTCAGGCGAGTTGATAGTCAAGGCTTGGGAGGTGCACAGCAAGAGAGATATTGAGGTAACCTTCAAATACACCCAGGAGTGCATTGATTTGTATCAAGATTTAGCGGATAAGCAGCAGGCGTCCTTAAAGGAATTACCCAGGAGCAAAGATGAGATTGAGGCGGTGCAAGCCTTAAATGATGTGGCTACTGCCTATTTTATCCAGGCGGAAAGTTATATGCGCCAGGGAAAATTAGAAGAGGCTAAAAAGATTTTTCAGTTAATTATTGATAAATATCCCTTTGCCCAAGCCTGGGACCAATTCGGCTGGTATTGGCAGATTGCCGAGGTTTCTAAAAAGAGCATTAAAAAGATTGAGACTGGCTCAATTGAGATAGAGCAGAAAGAGAAGGTAAGCCAGCTGCCTACAAAAATAGTCTTGTATGAGCCGGGCAAAGAAGACTTCGTAGATTACGCTAAATACGGGGAATTTAAAAATATAGGCACCAGGGATTATCAGTATATCGTCAAAGACCAAGAAGGTTTAAGTGCCGCAGTTGGCGAGGGGATATATCCGAATACTACATCGGTGAGATGGGACCCCGAATTTAAAAAAGCCAAAGAAGAAAAAAGGCTGGAAGGTTCGCATTGGGATTTTTTGCAGTCGCCGGATTTAGAAGCGGCATTTTTAAAATGGGCAACTTCTTCTGAACCGCAGGGGGTAAAATTATTTTATACCGGTTTAATCCTGGAGAAATCCGGGTTGATAAGACAGGCGATTAAATGCTATTATGCGATTGTGGTGCATTTTCCCGGCAGTTATGGCTGGACATATTGGCATACGCCTTGGTACGTGGGTCAGGCAGCTGTGGCTAAAATAAATTTTCTTTTGCGCCGCAATCCCAATTTAGGATATAAGCTGGTGGATGCGGACATCAGGATAATCAACGGTTATGATAATGATTTGGTTAACGATGTAGTAATTACTAAGCCCGGCAGATTTGTCAAAATAAATCTTTTAGAAAAATTAAAACCCAAGCCATCTACGGATTTATTGAGCATAAAAAAGCGCCGGGGTAAAGGCAAGGTTCGCCTTATTCAGTATGAAACTGGCGACTGGCAGTTGATGGTGGATAATAAGCCTTTCCTGCTTAAGGCCATCACTTATTCGCCCACCAAGATAGGCCAATCTCCCCACGATGGAACTTTAGGTAATTGGCAGTATGAGGATTTTGATAAAAACAATAAAATTGATGCTCCTTACGATGCTTTTGTGGATAAGAACGGGAACAATCTAAAGGATCAAGATGAGCCCGCAGTGGGTGATTTTCAATTAATGAAAGAGATGGGCGTAAATGCCATAAGGCTTTATCATCATCCCAATAAAGTGAATAAAGAACTCCTGCGCGACCTTTATAACACCTACGGTATCAGGGTAATTATGGGTGACTTTTTAGGTGTTTATGCCTTAGGTTCGGGTGCGCCTTGGAATCCTGGCACGGACTACAACAACGAAGAACATAAGAAAAAGATGCTTCAGTCAGTTAAAGAGATGGTTTTAGAGTCTAAGGATGAACCGTATTTATTATTCTGGTTTTTAGGCAATGAAAATATTTATGGCGTGGCAAATAATGCCAACAAATATCCTGAAGCATTTTTTAAATTTGTCAGTGAAGTAGCCAAAGAGATTAAGGCCATTGACCCTGAGCATCCAGTGGCTATTTGTAGCGGCGATACGCTATTTTTGGATAAGTTTGGCAAGAATGCGCCGGATATTGATATATTTGGAGCTAATGCCTATCGAGGAGACTATGGTTTTGGCCGGTTCTGGCAAAGCGTAAAAGAAGAAGCGGATAGACCCGCATTTATTACTGAATTCGGCTGTCCTGCATATGCGCAAGGTAAATCCGTTGAGGAAGCAGAGGCTCTTCAGGCAGAATATCATCAGGCTGCCTGGGAGGATATCCAGAATAATATGGCTTTTGGCATTGGTGCGGGCAATTCCATTGGCGGAATTGTCTTTGAATGGCTGGATGAATGGTGGAAGGGATATGAGGCATTTATACACGATAAAAAAGGATTATGGATCGGGCCGTTTCCCGATGGTTATATGCATGAAGAATGGTTAGGGCTTTGTGCTCAAGGAGACGGTAAATCAAGCCCGTTTTTAAGACAGCTGCGCAAATCGTATTATATGTATAAGAAATTATGGAAGTAATTTGTCTAGATCCTTGACATCTTTGATGTCAAGGATCCAATTCGCACAATAACTTATGTCGGTAGCATATTAAACAACTGCTCCATAAGTTATGTGCTCATTGGAGGTAGAAAGGAGGCAGGGAAAAATATCAAAATTCAAATATCAAATATCAAAATTAAGAATAAAAGACAAGAAATAAATGAGGAGGTGTAAGAGATGAAAAAAATTAGTATCGTGGCGTTAGTGGGTATTTGCTTGGTTGGTTTTCTGACCCTGGCTTTTGCTCAGGAAAAGGCCAAGACGGTGCAGGCGCCGAGCCAGCCGGTCATCAAGGAGCCACTAAAGGAATTTGTGGTTTATGCTGATAGAAATACGCGCGAGAATCACTATATTCCTTCGGGTTGGATGGGCGATTACGGTGATATTAAATTGAACGACCAGTCTAGCGAAAATCCCCATTCAGGCACAACCTGTATGAACTTTACCTTTAGTGCCAAGAAATCCCAAGGCCAAGGTTGGGCAGGGGTGTATTGGCAGAACCCCGCGAATAACTGGGGCTCGAGAAAAGGCGGTTTTGACCTCACGGGAATGACTAAGCTTACTTTCTGGGCCCGCGGGGCAAAGGGTGGCGAAGCAATTCAGAAATTTATGGTCGGCGGCATCAAGGGAACTTACCCGGATTCTTCCAACGTAGAATTCGGCCCGGTGGAACTGACGGATACCTGGAAAGAATACACCATTAATCTGGCAGGGAAAGACCTTTCCTATATTAATGGTGGTTTTGGTTGGGTAACTACTGCTGACTTAAATCCTGCGGGATGTTCATTTTTCTTGGATGAGATAAAATTCAAAGCTGACCCCGGCATGAAACCCGAAGCGAAAAAACAGCAGAGTGTTCCCTTTTACATCTATGCCGATAAAAGCTCAATCAATAATCACTTCATCCCTTCAGGTTGGATGGGCGATTACGGTGACATCAAATACGACGGCGCCTCCAAAGAGGATCCTTATTTAGGCGATAGTTGCATCAAGATTATTTACAACGGTAAGGCCACTCAAGGTGCGCGTTGGGCAGGTATCTATTGGCAGAACCCCGCGAATAACTGGGGCACCGTTGATGCAGGCTTTGATCTCTCCAAAGCCACTAAGCTTACTTTCTGGGCCCGGGGAGCAAAAGGCGCAGAAAGAATCGAAGAGTTTAAGGTCGGCGGCATCATGGGTGAGTATTCTGACTCTGACTCCGCCAGCATCGGCCCGGTTATTTTGAACAAGGAATGGACGCAATACACCATTGATTTAAAAGGCAAAGATATGTCCTACGTCATTGGCGGATTTGTCTGGGCAACCAATATCGATGTCAATCCTGAAGGCTGTAGTTTCTATCTGGATGAGATTAAGTACGAGTAGAATAAAGCGTCACCAGGACTCAAGGACTCAAGGACACCAGAATAAAAAAATAAGGCTGGTGTCTTTGTGTCTTTGTGTCTTGGTGGCCTTGCCATTTCTATTAGGCGCTTCAAGAAAATCTCAACCCAAGGTCTATATCAAGAAACTTAAAAACAGCCATTATCAGTTAATTGTCGAGCGCAAGCCCTATATTGTAAAAGGTGTCTGTTATGCCCCTATACCCATAGGCCAGAATCACGAATACGATTGGTGGTCTGATCCGTATAAGCCCTGGATTGTAGACGGAAAATTAATGCAAGAGATGGGAGTCAACACAATAAGGCTTTATCAGTCCCATGATAATCCAGAAGAAGTTAAAAAGGTAATCAGGGATTTATATGAGCTTTACGGTATCCGTACCATTTTGGGGCATTGGTTGGGTTTTTGGGAATACCCCTGTCCTTTTTACGGAGACAAGGATTTTCAGGAGAGGATTAAAAAAGAAGTTTTAGAGATGGTTAATACCTATAAGGATGAGCCAGGGATACTTTTGTGGATTCTGGGCAATGAAAACAATTATTCCTGCTTAGGCCAGGTTAATCCCTGGTCTACCGATGAAATAGATAAAGAGCCCAATCCCCAAACGCAAAAATTTATGCGGGCTAAAATTTACTATTCTTACGTCAATGATTTAGCCCGCCAGATACAGGAGGCAGACCCCAATCACCCAGTTGCCTTGGGTAACGGGGAGTTAGTGGGTTTGGATGTGGCTAATCAATTCTGTCCCGACATAGATTTGGTAGCTTGCATTATTTATCGCGGCAAGACCTTTGGTAATCTTTTTAATTCTGTAAGAGCAACTTTTGACCGGCCAGTTCTTTTATCGGAGTTTGGCGCAGATGCCTACGATGCCTATTTAAAGAAGGAAGACCAGAATATACAGGCCTTTTTTTTGGAATCGCAATGGCGCCAGATTTATGAAAATTTAGCCAATAACAAGGAAGGCGCAGGCAATTGTTTGGGCGGGACAGTCTTTGAATGGACGGATGAATGGTGGAAGCACGACCAGAATAATCCGGAGAGTTGGAAGGTACACGATACAGAATCAAATTGGTCAAACGGCAGTTATTATTTTGATATCCAGGCCCCTAAGAATATGAATATGAACGAGGAGTGGTTTGGTATTGTGGCATTATCCGAAGATCAAAAAGAGTCCGGCTTAGATAAACGTATACCGCGAAAGAGCTATTATGTGATAAGAGAGTTTTGGAAAAATCCTCCCCAAAAAGTGAAAGGTCAAAAACCAAAATGGTTTTATTCAAAATAATAAAAAGTTTAAAATTTAAGTTTTTGGTATTTTGTTTTGTTTTTTACCTTTTACCATTTAGTTTTTATTTGTACGCCCAAGACAGCGCTAAAATAAATGCTCTTAGCAAGCAGATTATCGAAGCTAAGAGCGATAAAGATTTATATTCAGCCTTTGAAGAATTAATGGATTTGTATTTTTCCCGCGCAACCATTAAATCAGAAGGCGGGATTCCGCTTCCAGCGGGAAAGGAAAACAAATATAATGAGCTGGCGGATTTTTTAAACTCCTTGATTAAAAAGAAAAAGACGTTAGAGCCAGCGATAAATTATTATATTGCCCTGACGCGTTATTACCAACTTAAATATCTTGAAGAAACTCAAGAATGGGATGAATATTTTAGCAATGGCAATACCTATAGGGATCAAATCACGCAATCCGCGCAAAAGGCAATTGATGTTACAACTACGAAGGATACTGCGTATCTTTATGCCAGGCTAATTCTTTGGCGTTTTCATCGGGATCAACAGGATGCTTTCGAGGAGCCGGCATTAGCGGATTTGATGCGTGCAGCTTTAGAGTATTCCCAAGTTTCTCCTGACCTCATCCCGCTCAAAGATGCTGCTGACCAGCTTCTCTCTTATGGCGAGAAAGGAAAGGCTAAAGAATTATACTCTAGCTATGTCAATAAATTAGTTACCCAGGATATAAAGGACGAAGAATTAGCCAGTATCGCTTCGGGTTTCTATAAAGAAGGAAACCTGGAATTGTCGCAGTTGGTTTATGATATTTATATTGAGAAAATCTCTAAGACTTATCCTAAAGAGAAATTAATCCCGTTTTTAATCGATATTGCCAAACAATACTCTGAAGGTTTAAAGGATACAATCTATGCCGAGAATATATTTAAGAGAATAGAAGAAATAGGCGGCAAAGATGCTTTCGACCAGGAGCTAATGTATTTGCGCGCCTTTAACTTAGAGAAATCTAAGGAATATTCTCAAGCGTTGAATATCTATATGGATTTAATTCAACGTTTTCCTCAAGGTGCGCATCTAGAAGAGGCTACTTATAAGGCAGGGATATTCTTTACCTATATATTACGGGATTTAAAGAGCGGTGAGAATTATTTTGAGGAACTGATGAATAAAAAAAGCTCTAGCCCCTACGCAATATCAAGTTTATATCAGCTGGGTTTACTGAGCCAATGGGAAGGAGATTTGATTAAAGCCAAGGAATACTATAATAAGTTGTTGGATGAGGCAAAAGAAAAATTTCAAGAAACAGTAAATTTAGCTAAAGAAAGACTCAAGGAAATAGAGGGAACCAAGCCCCTAGAATATAATCTTAAGACATTTTTGGATGCCTCCCTAAAAGAAGAAAATAAAGTTTTTGATATGTCAAAAGTAGATTTAACGTCCTCTCCCTATAGACTTAAGAAAGACCAAGAGGTGGATATCGGCTCTAGCGCTTACTTGGGAGAGACAGGTTGTATGCAAGTAGAACCGCAGTATCTTTGGTCAGGTGACCTTGGGGCAAATAAGCCCTCACTCCAACAGCACGCATTTAATACCACCTATACGGAGCCGGGGACTAAAGTGATAAATCTGGTTGTAGTTTCTCCATCAGGGATTATTGACCGCAATATTGACCTCATAGACGTGGATTAAAACATCTTCGCCACCCAACTCTTATCTTTTCCGTTAGTCATTAAAAATACTTGACTTATACTCTTTTTAGTAGTATAAATTAAATAATAAATTATTTTTTAAAGTTAATAAATTTCTCTTTTAAAAACTAAAAGCCACGGAGAAAGGTAAAATTCAAAGATGCGGCTTATGGACTTACAAAAAGAGGGGCTTACTGAAAAAGAAAAACGTAATATTGATATCTTGGAGATTTTAAGAAGACGCGGCCCGATTAGTCGGCCAGAGATTTCTAAAGAGATGGGCGTAAATGTGGTGACTATATCCAATTACATTGACGATTTTATTAAACACAATCTGGTTTACGAAAAAGAGCTGGATATATCTGATGGTGGCAGAAGACCGGTGCTTTTAGATTTAAATCCTCAGTCAGCCTTTGTGATTGGCGTGGGATTAAATCTGATGAATATGGTTGGTATCTTAGTGGATTTAAAAGGCAATATTATCACTAAGACCCAAATTGCCAGGCCCGGCGCTTCAGTTAGAGAAATAGCAGAGTGTTTATTAGAAATTATCCGCGAGATACTTCGGCGTTCCAAGGAATATACGGCAAATATTCGAGGTATCGGCGTAGGTATAGCTGGACTCATCAATAAGAAAGACGGCTCGATTCATTGGCCACAAAAAATGGACCACTATTACACCTATGCTTCTGTAGATTTGCCCCTTCGGGATTTGATTGAAAAGGAATTTAATTTGCCGGCCTTAATTGAAAATGATGCTACAGCTGCTTGCTTCGGAGAACACTGGTTAGGCTTAGAACGCGAGCTCAAGAATGTTATTTACATGTTTTCAGGAGTAGGTTGCGGCATAATGATAAACGGTGAAATTTATACGGGTATGCACGGCTACGCGGGAGAGGTATCTATATATAATTTTAAAGAAGAAGACCTGTTTAACTGTACCATGGGTCGGGGCTGCTTTATTAAACGTTGGGAGATGGACTTAGGAATAGTTGATGAGGTAAAAGAGATGCTCGCTCGTAATAAAGACCAGGCTATAAAATTCTTTAAATTAACCTCAGCTAATTTAGATAATGTGGATTTAAAAAGCGTATTTATCGCTGCCAGGACTAAGGATCCCATTGCTCTTTCGGCTTTGGATATGGCCGCCAAAAGACTGGGGATAAAAATTGCGTATCTGGTAAATTTATTGAATCCGCAAGTTGTAGTTATTGGCGGAGGTCTGGAAGAGGCGGGAGACGAGTTTTTAAATAAAGTCAATTTGACGATAAAAGAGTGGGCTTTTAGGGAAGTAACTGAAAGTTTAAAGGTAGTTTATTCGCAATTGAGAGAAAATGCCGTAGCCCTGGGTGCAGCGAGCCTAGTGATGCGCAAGGTATTTGCCCAATTGTTGTAAATTCGCAGACGCTTCGCTATAACTTACGTCGCTTACGCTTCCGTAAATTATCTGCTCATTTAAGGAGGTAGGATGGAAAAAAAGATAAAATTTATCTTAATGGGTCTGGGGGGCATATTATTAATAAGTATTATTCTTAATATTCAAATCTCCGCTTCCAAAAGGCAAGTAGAGCAAGAGAGGAATAACCTGAAAGCAGAAAACTCATCTTTATCCCAAAAAGTTGAAGAGAGCCAACAGAAAGCCCGTCGGCTTGAAGAGAAACTTAATTCCTTAAATAAAGATTTAGAGCGCATTTCCAAAGAGAAAGAGGATTTTCAGAGAAAAGTGGATTTATTAAGTAAGGAAAGGGAAGACCTTACTGAGAAGTTAAAAGCTGAGAAGGAGAAGCAAATAGCTTTAGCTAAAGCGCCGGAGGAACAGAAGGTTGTTCCTTCAGTGCCCGCAGATTCTTACTGGGCAGGAATCTTGAAAGCCAAAACAGACCTAGAGCTACAGTTAGAAAATATTCGTAATGAATTAAAAGGCGTGCGCATAAGCAATGAGCAGCTACAGCGAGAAAAGAGCTCTTTAGATTTAGATATCAATAACTTAACCCGCGAAAAGCAAGAGTTAGAGCGACAAATCGAATACACTAAAAAATTATCAGATAGCCTTACGGTGGATTTAGTCCGAGAAAAGAATGACAAGATGCAGCTTCAGGATGTCTTAAAGACCGTAAAAAGTGAAAATAGTGTTTTAAGGCGGCAATTAAGCGGCCTAAGCAGCCGTAAGATTGACCTGGAAAGGAAGATACAGGGGCTACAGGAAAATAAAACCACTCTTGAGCGCCGGCTCAATGAGATGGAGGCCCTGCTTAAAGACCAGATAACCAATATTAATAATCTTAAACAGCAATTTGATACCCTGCATGGCGGCGGAAAAATCGAGGCGCGAGCAGGGCAAGAAAGAGAATCTGTAGAATTACCTCCGATAGTGGTGCGGCCCCAAGAAACATTCGCGCCCGCACCAACACAGGAAGCGGCGCCTCCTCTTTCGGGTAGGGTTTTAGCGGTAAACCGGGAAAACAATTTTGCGATTATTGATTTAGGCGAAGATGCCGACGTAAATGTAGGGAGAACTTTTCAGGTTTATCGCCAAGATAAGCCTATCGCGGCTATTGAAGTCATACAGGTGCGCAAAGAAATTTCAGCTTGTGATATAAAGAGGGAATCTACGCCTATACAAATAGGCGATACTGTAAAGTAATTTGTATTTATAATTTTTATTATTCAAGTGCGTTCTAAAAAAGGGCCCTCCAAAACTATTTCCATAGAAGATGTTGCCCGTCTAGCCGGTGTATCGATTAGCACAGTTTCCCGCGTGATCAATAAATTCCCTTCGGTAAAAGAAAAAAACCGCATCAGGATCATGAATGCCATCAAAGAACTTAAATTTCAGCCTTCGGTTTTTGCCCAGCGACTGGCAACGGGTAAAAGTAATGTCGTCGCCTTAGTCATACCGCGCTACGAAGGGATATTTTATTCTTTTTATGCCCTGGAATTGATCCGCGGTATAGGTACGCTCTGCGATGCCTTAAAATTAGATTTGTTACTTCAACTTACCGATACTAGCCGAGAACTTAATTTAAGAAGTGTGGGGGGAGCAATCTTTGCTGATATCATTGGGAACCGACGGCAACTCCAGGATGCCTTAGACTGCGGTATTCCTTGCGTAGTAATTAATAATTATGTTGAAGATTTAGAGGTCAGTTGTATTGCTATTGATAATCGGGGCGGAGCGGAAAAGGCAGTTGAATATTTAATTAGTTTAGGCCATAAGAGAATCGCCCATATTGCGGGTGATTTAGTTAGCCAGGCAGCAGCCCAACGCCTTGAAGGATACAGGAGAGCCTTAAAGAATAATAATATGGCCTTTAAAGAGGAGTATATATTTAAGACTGATTATTCACGGGGTCAAGCGCGCCTGGCCGCAGAAAAGTTAGTGAAGATGACTAATCCTCCCACGGCAGTATTTGTGGCTTCAGACTCCATGGCCCTGGAGGTTATGGCCGTGGCAAGAGAATTGGGTAAAGAGATACCTCGGGATTTATCTATCGTGGGTTTTGATGATAACCCTTCAGGCCTTTATGGACCAGTAGCGCTTACAACGGTAAGACAACCCTTGATTAAAATGGCTGAAGAGAGCGTCAGAGAATTAAACCTCCTGATGGACACAAAGAAAAAGAGCAAGATTAGAAAGATCGCGCTTCCTACAGAATTAGTGATTAGAGAATCCTGCAAGCCTTTATAAAACGGCGACTGAATTGCCCTCCGGTTCTTTATACAATGTATTGTATATCCAAGATTATAAGAATACTACATATTGTATTTTTTTGTTGACAAGTATTTTGGCTAGTGCTATACTTTTTTTAGGTAAGCTAAATTAAACTTTTGAATAAAAAGGGGAGAACGCATGGCGCTAAAATTATCCGAGAATGCCCTTGTAGTATTAGAGCGAAGATACTTGAAGAAAGATGAGAAAGGTAGAGTAATTGAGACGCCCGAGGAGATGTTTGGGCGGGTAGCCAAGGCAATTGCTTCGGCAGATAAACTCTATGGTAAGCAGGATAACGCCGTCGCTTCTTTAGAGGATAGCTTTTACCGTATGATGACGGAATTAGAATTTATGCCCAATTCTCCCTGCCTGATGAACGCCGGAAAAGAACTCGGGCAACTTTCTGCCTGTTTTACTTTGCCTATTGATGACTCTATGGAATCCATATTTGAGACCCTGAAAGTAACCAGCCTGATCCACAAGTCAGGCGGCGGCACAGGATTTTCCTTTTCGCGGCTTAGGCCGAAAAATGCGGTGGTCAAGACCACTGGTGGAATCGCTTCTGGCCCGGTTTCCTTTATGAAGGTTTATGATGCCGCAACCGAAGCGGTAAAACAGGGTGGTACTCGCAGAGGTGCTAATATGGGTATCTTGCGAGTAGACCATCCGGATATATTAGAATTTATTACCTGCAAAGAGAATAATCAAGAAATCAACAATTTTAATATCTCAGTGGCAATTACCGAAGATTTTATAGAGAAGTTAGAAAAGGGCGAGGATTATGATTTGATTGACCCGCATACCCAAGAGGTAGTCAAAAGGATTAATACTGGTGAGGTATTTGATTTAATCGTAAGGCAGGCGCATAAGAATGGCGAGCCAGGAGTTATTTTTATTGACCGGATTAATCAGGATAACCCCACCCCGAAATTAGGCAGGATTGAAAGTACCAACCCTTGCGGTGAACAACCAATTTTGCCTTACGAGAGTTGCGATTTGGGCTCCCTAAACTTAGCCAGGATGTATAAAAAGATAGGGCTTGACCGCTATGAAATTGATTGGGAGAGATTAAAAGAAGTAACGCATTTATCCGTGCATTTCCTCGATAACCTAATAGATGTAAACAAATTTCCTCTGGCCCAGATTGAAAAAGCGACAAAATTGACCCGCAAGATTGGCCTGGGCGTGATGGGTTGGGCGACTTTATTGATACGTTTAGGTATACCTTATAATAGCGATGAGGCAGTGGCTCTTGCGGAGAAGGTGATGTCTTTTATCTTAAATGAGGCAGTTAAAAAGTCTCAAACATTAGCCCAAGAAAAAAGCGTGTTTCCTGCTTTTAAAGGCAGTATTTATGACAAGAGAGAAGGCGCTTTAAAATTACGCAATGCTACCTTAACTACCATTGCTCCTACGGGAACCATTAGCATTATTGCCGGGCCTTGCTCTTCAGGGATTGAGCCATTGTTTGCCATATCTTATTATCGCAATGTCATGGATAATGATAAATTGGTGGAGGTTGACCCGTTATTCAAAGAGATTGCCCGGGAAAGAGGTTTTTATACCCAGGAATTAATGAAAAGGATTGCCGAGGATACTTCTATTCAGAATATCGACGGCGTCCCACCCGATATCAAGAGAATATTTGTTACTGCCCATGATATATCTCCGGAGTGGCATGTGCGCATGCAGGCAGCCTTTCAAAAATACGTGCATAATGCCACCTCCAAAACCATAAACTTCCCTCATGAGGCGACGGTGGAAGATGTAAAAAAAGCGTATCTCTTGGCTTATGAGTTAGGTTGTAAGGGTATCACCATATATCGAGATCGTAGCCGCGAAGAACAGGTTTTAAATGTGGAGCGCAAAGAGCAGGTGCCCGAACAGAAAATTTTAGACCCGGGCAAGATTTCTCCCCTGCCCCGTCCCGAAGTGATTACCGGCACTACCACCAAGGTAGCCACAGGTTGCGGTAATCTCTATGTGACGATCAATATTGATGAACAGGGCAGGCCTTTTGAGCTTTTTACCCAGATGGGTAAGGCCGGCGGTTGCGCTGCCAGCCAACTTGAGGCCATTGGCCGGTTAGTGTCTTTGGCTTTTCGTTCAGGTATTGAAGTAAAGTCCATTATTGAGCAGTTACGCAATATCCGCTGCCCTTCGCCCTCCTGGGAGAAAGGTCAACGTATATTTTCTTGTGCTGATGCCATTGCCCGGGTGGTTGAAAAAAGGTTGGTTAATGACCAAGTAATCCAGGTGCCTCTAGAAACCCCAGCCGTAGCTATGAAACATTCTCGCGATGACGAACACGTTGATTTTGACCTCGGTCATCACCCAGATATCGTAGGAGTTTGTCCTGATTGCGGAGGAGCCCTTCGCCACGAAGAAGGGTGCGTCAAGTGCCAAGTCTGCGGTTTTTCTAAATGTTAAAATAGCGATGAAGAAGATACTCTATATTGTGCTCGATGGACTTGGCGACCTGCCGATAAAGGAATTAAATAATAAAACCCCTCTCGAAGCAGCGCTCACCCCTAATCTGGATAGGCTGGCGCAAAGCGGTAAAACCGGCATCGTCTATCCAGTAGCCAAAGGTATTGCCCCTGAATCAGATATTGCGGTAATTAGCCTCTTAGGTTATGATGCGCATAAATATTATACGGGGAGAGGGCCGTTAGAGGCCTTTGCCGAAGGCTTGGTTATCAACGACGGAGATTTAGCTTTGCGGGTCAACTTTGCCACTGTCAGCGAAGACGCAAAAACCATAAAAGACCGCCGGGTGGGAAGAAACCTCACCACTGATGAGGCTATTAGTTTATCCAAAGAGATAAATTCTAAAGTTACACTATCAAGTGCAACCTTTGAATTTAAGAATACGATTGGGCATCGGGGAGTTTTAGTCATAAGAGGGATGCGTTCTAAATTATCCGGCTGGATAACCAATACTGACCCTGCATATGAACGAGAGGGTGTTTTTGGCGTAGCCAAAGAAAAATTTGAGAATTTGGTGGCCGAATCACAGCCTATGCCCGGCTATGAGAATAATCCTGAGGCAAAAGAAGCGGCATTGCTTCTAAATGAGTTTACCCAGAAATCCCATAAAACCTTAAGTGAATCCGCAGTGAATAAAGAAAGGGTGTCCGAGAATAAAATGCCGGGAAATGTTATTTTATCCCGCGACGCCGGTGACCACCTCCCCAAATTCCCCAAAATCGACAGTCTTTATAATATAAAATTTGGCTCATTTGTGCAGATGCCGGTGGAAAGAGGGATTGCCCTCTTAACTGGCATGGAGATAATTGACGTACCTGCCTCAACCGGACATTTAGATGTAGATTATCCTATCTGGGCTAAGGTAGCTTTGGATTCGATTAAAAAATACGATGGCA
>Ga0315273_10007076_pt1 | contig 14030 bp, 13 predicted proteins | sample YL17G02_0_MG_FD_205753 | JGI IMG/M metagenome (GOLD analysis project Ga0315273, IMG submission 205753) | Sediment microbial communities from Yellowstone Lake, YNP, Wyoming, USA - YL17G02_0 | ecosystem: Environmental > Aquatic > Freshwater > Lake > Sediment | place: USA: Wyoming | collected... | reverse complement strand
CTTTTGCATCGGCGGCCGACCGGGCCCGGGGATTGCCCGCAGATTCCGTGGCGATCACCGCTTTAAGCAAGTTCTCGTCTACGCCATGTTTTTCAGCCGCCTCCCGGATGATCGGCGTGTAGGTATTCACCCGTTCCGCAACGGTATGCCGGATCTTCAACCGCACCGGCGCTGACGGAACCGGGGCGGTGTGCTGTGGCTCCGCGACCGGCGTGGGAGATGCGGAAATCGGCGACACACGCGGGTATTCACGGGGCGAGACAGGCGTTGCTTTGGGCAGTTGTTCGCCCGTGATTTTCCAATACATCATTTCCCCGAGGCCAAGGCTGCTTGTCCGCGCCAGCTGTCTCCCCAGTTCAATGTCCAGGAGCGAATCCATCATGTCGCCGCCGAATCCTTCGTCCAGCATTTCACTCTTTGGCACCGTAGCCCGCATGCTCTTAAACATGTAGGCCACGAACATTGCCTCGAACTCACGTGCGGCTTTCTGGAGACGCGCCTTTTCGCCGTCGTCAAGCGTCTTGCCGGCAGCGGTGGGGCCGATATGTGTGTTCTCCCGGATCGGGTCCATGGCCGTTAGATAATGACAAGTTCCGCTTTTAATGCGCCCGCTTCCTTGAGCGCCTGAAAGATGCTGATGATGTCCCGCGGTGTTACGTGCAGCGAATTGAGCGCCTTGGCAACTTCCTGTACGGTCGCTGCACCTTCAATGGCAATCACGGAGGCCGAGTCTTCGCCTGCGGCAATCGTCGCCATCTGCGTGACAACCGTCTGCCCTCCCATGGACCACGGGAGTGGCTGCGAAATGACCGGGGTAGATTGGACTTCGATATTCAGTCCACCGTGCGAGATCGCCACCGGAAGGATTGAAACATTCCCCCCCACAACGATGGTCCCCGTGCGCTCGTTGACCACAACTTTTGCCATGACATCCGGTATGATCTCCACTGATTCGACAAGCGCGATGAATTCTACGAGTTTGCCTTCGCCGCGATATGCCCCCGGGACGGCAATCGTCACTGTTGAGGCATCCATTGCCAGGGCAAACCGTTCGCCCAGCTTGGTATTCACGGCCTCGGAGACACGGCTGGCCGTTGTATAATCCGCCTGCGTGAGGATCACCGAGACCGTCGAATCATTTCCTGCTCCCTGGGGAATGGACCGCTCCAGGATCGCACCGCCGGGGACACGACCGGCAGCCGTATGGTTGCGCCGTGTCTCCGACCCAAATGCGCGGACGGTGTACCCCCCCACGGCGACAGGCCCCTGGGCCGTCGCATACACCGCTCCGTCCGCAGAGGAGAGCGGAGTCATCAGGAGTGTCCCGCCCTCGAGACTCGTGGCATCACCCATCGAGGCCACCCCTACATCCGCTACCCCGCCTTCCTTCGCAAATGAGGGGGCCGTTGTCGTGACCATGACAGCCGCGACATTCCGCAACCGGACATCCGTCGTCTGGGGGACCGTTATCCCGAACCGTTTCAGCATGCTGGTCACCGACTGCACCGTGAAGGTGGAACGTTGCGTATCCCCTGTGTTGTTCAGGCCGACAACCAGTCCGTATCCGATCAACTGTCGACCGCGAACTCCCTGGACGTACGCGATGTCCTTGATGCGGGTCGCGGACCAGGCGAATTGCGACGTCACCAGCCCGGCCAGCAGCAACAGAACGATTCGTGCGCGCGTGTTCATGCCGTCCTCCCCCTTAAAAGAGCCAGTGCAACAGTTTGGTAATCCACCCCGGACCCTGAGACCGCGAGACGATACCACTTCCTTCAAAAGCAATTTCCGCGTCAGAGATATTGTACGAGAGCACGCTGTTGTCAGGGAGGATATCCGACGGACGGACGATCCCGTGGATCGTGATTTCCTGGTCTTCATTGTTGATGGTGATCTTCCTTCTGCCGGTGACGACCAGGTTGCCATTCGGCATAACCGACTCCACAATTGCACTGATCTTCGCCCGGATGGTTCCGCGGGCTGTGGTCCCGCCTTCCCCCTTGAACGAGTTCCCGCTCCCGACGCCGAGATTAACACTGGGGATCGAATTCTCACCCGCCTGTCCGGCTGCCGTAAAGGAGATATCGCTGGACCGGGAGGCCTCTGTGCTCGCATCGTTGGAGGCGCTCGATGACTCCATGACCAGGATCGTCACCGCATCCCCCACGCGGGTCGCTTTCTGATCCGCGAACAGTGAACGGCTCACATTCTCGCGGAAATCCTGTGCATGCCCGACGGAGCTCCATGCCAGCATTGCCGCAGCTATCAGGATCATCGTTGTGCGTTTCATATTCGTGTTCCCTCTCGTTTCTTCACCGGCCGTGTTTTCCTCATGCCGGACGGCCGAAACCGTTCAAAAGATCACCATCTCCACGGTGGTCGCATCCACTACCCTGCCACGAACCCACTCCCGCCTTCCTTTGGGGCGTACAGTGATAAGATCCCCCCGGGCGCCATCCTCACGCGCGACACCGGCCGTTGCCACCCGCACGCCGCCGGCCGTCACCACGATGTTCACCTCACGACCCATCACCACCAGCGGGACCGGTTCGAACATCGTCTGCACCAGCAGGGTCCCGGGTCTCACCATCCGCTTGAGCCGCATGCCATGGAGCTGCGCGGTCCGCATCATCGGTTCGTCAGCAAAACGTGTCGTCTCCGTTCGCTGGACAACCACGTCACCCTCTGCAACAACAGCGTGCCGATCCAGCCGCTTCTCCGCGACAAGCACATCCCCGAACGTGCGGACAACTACTCTGACCGAGATCAGCCGCAGCACCCTTTCCGCTGCCGCAACCTCGACGCTGGCGCGCATCGATCCGCGTGGCCTCTGATTCCAGGGCGCATCCACTCTGACGGTGACGCCCTCCCGGAGAACTTCAATACCCTCAGGCAGATCGTACACCTCCACGAGCGTTTCCAGGAGGGGGTCCAAGTGGCGGACGATCCCGGCCCGGACGCTGTCTGTGAGCGCCTCGCGGCTGATCGTAGTCCGGTCACCGGCTTGGCCTGCCCACGCCCAGTGGATCCCGATCCAGAGGATCCCGATCCAGAGGATCCCGATCCGGAGGATCCCGATCCGGAGATTCCCGATCCGGAGAATCCCGGTCCGAAGTGCCAGGAGCGTCATCGCCTTATCCGCGTTTGATGTTGTTCGCGATTGTCAGCATCTCTTCGACCGTCTTGATGGTCTTGGAATTGATCTCGTAAGCACGCTGGGCGGTGATCATGCTCACCATCTCCTCCACAATATCCACGTTGGAGGATTCGAGGTATCCTTGCATGATCTCTCCCAGGCCGTCAGCCGCCGCGGCGCCAAGAATGGGCGCACCGGAAGCCGGGGTCTCGACATAAAGATTGTTTCCGATCGAACGGAGCCCGGCCGGATTAATGAATTTTGCCAGCTCCATCTGGCCGATCGGCGAGGGAGAGCTGTTCTCTACCGTAGCGGCTTCCACGGTACCGTCCCGGCTGATGACGATCTCCGTCGTGTCCGACGCGAACGAAAGCCCGGGCTCGACGGTGTACCCCACACCGGTCACCAGGCGCCCGTCCGCAGAAATCTTAAACGTCCCGTCACGTGTGTATGCAATCGTATTGTCGGGCCTGCGCACCTGGAAAAAGCCGTCACCCTGGATGGCGAAGTCCAGCTGGCTGTGGGTCGGTTGCGCGTCACCCTGCAACAGCGATCGCTGCGTACCCACTGCCACGGACCCATTGCCGACCTGGAGTTCAAGCGGCTGCTGCACATTGGGGTTGACGGACGTACCACTCGCCCGGAGGGTCTGGTACATGAGGTCCTGAAACTCCGGACGGCTCTTTTTGAAACCCGTGGTGTTGACGTTCGCGAGGTTATGCGCGATGGTGTCAACGTTCAGTTGTTGGGCGAGCATACCGGTCGCCGCGGTTCGAAGTGCACGATTCATGTTTTCTCTCCTTCCATGCCTGAGCTGCGATTATTACACTCTGCCGATGTCGAGCGCCCGTTCCACCGAGGATTCCAGGGATTGAAGTGCCTTCTGATCGGTTTCGAACCCGCGGTTCAATTCGATCATCTCCATCATCTCTTCAATACCGTCCACGTTCGATTCCTCCAGGAAACCCTGCCGAACAGCCGCTGTTCCGTCCGCCACTTCGATCGGGAGCTGGCCCGGGGCTGTCCTGAAGAATGATGCCCCGTCCTTCACAAGGTCGGACGGCCGTGCAAAATTGACGATGGAGAGCTGTCCGATCAGGTCTTTCCCGAGCATCATCTCTCCGGTCTCGAGGACCCGGATTTCGCCCTGTACCTCCTGGATGGCCTGGGGGAGTCGGATATAGCCCGTGGCCCCCTGAACAGGTAGATTGCCCGATGTCACAAGTTTTCCGTCGGCATCGAACCGGAAGCTCCCCGCACGGGTGAAACGCGGTCCCACCGGTGTGTCCACGACGAAAAACCCGGGGCCCTGCATTGCCAGATCCAACGGGTTCCCGGTCTCAGCAAGCGATCCATCGGAGAAATCCACATATTTCCGCGTGTTCACATCGTCAAAATCGCCGTCTTTGCCGGCGGTGATGGCCGACTCGTTCAACACCTGGACGAAGAGTTTGTCCTTTTTGAACCCGGTCGAGTTGATGTTCGCCAGGTTGTTGGCAAGGACTTCCATGCGTGCCAGTTTGGGCCGCATGGACGATTCCGTTGTATGGATTCCCTTGATCATTCCCCACCCTCCTTCTGTTTCCTCGTTGACTGAAATCTCCGGAGCTGAAGTGCCAACTCGACTTCGCCGACACCGACACCAAGTTTTCTGGCTGCTGTGCGCCGTTGTGCAGAGGAGGCCTTCTTCAGCACCAACTGATCGAGCCGTTGTTTGTTTGCACGCGGCTTCCCCTTCGTACCCAGGGTCATGGCGAGGCTCATCTCCTCCGTGCCACGACCGAACGCCTTCGCCATCTCCGTACGCTCCTCGAACATTTGTGGTGCAGAATCTTCCTCCACCACAGGGCTCCGGCGAGATGCGCGTTCCAGCAGTGCCCGGATGTCTTCGCGTGTTGCGGAATCATCCGCTGCGGGCAAAGCCGCAGTGTGAGGGGACCGGGCGGTGTGGGCCCTGCGGTGGTCCCATCGGCGGATAAGGAGGAGAATCCCCGCCGTTGTGAGCAACGCAATCAGTCCGCCACCTCCCAGCAGCATGACGTCGGGGCCGATGAGACTCGTCCGGCCCGACTCCGTTGCAGGCACCGCAGCGGCAGCCGGCGTTGAAGCAGCGGGCGCGTTCAGGACAGCCTGCTGCAGAGGCGCCTCGACCTGTGTCCTCGCAATGGAGGGTATATCGACCAGGGAAGAGTTCGCCGGAACCTGTTTCTGCGGAGCGGGTTTGGGCGCCTTCGGTGCCGTGACTGCGGGAGCCCGGTACTCGGGATCCGGAACGACATCCACAAAGAGCGCGTTGCCATCGGCCGGCCGGACGAGCGTATACGTTGTGCCCTCACGCAACACTACGACAACGAAAAGACTGTCCTGGCCGATCCGGTCGGTTGTTACAGACCGGATGTACCCATCCTTGAACTGCAATCGGGCGACTCCGGGGGGCGAGGCCGGGCGGGCGGAGGAGAAGCCGAGCAGTAAACGGTTCCCCTCGCACTGGACTGAATAGCGCACCTCGCCCGCAAACTGCATGGTCAGCCTGCTGGACCGCTCCTGATTGTTGTACCGGATACCGGACAACGTGGTGACTCCCGCCTCGGCGAGAAACACACACCACGAAGTCGCAAGGCACAACAGCATCGCAACCGAACCCGGTCGCCGTATCATGCGTGAACCCTCCATACGGGAAGAAAAATGGTAAATGCCGTCCCCGAGCCCTGTTCACTCTCCACCTTGATCTCCCCCCGGTGCTGGGCGATAATCTTGCTGCAGATTGCGAGCCCGAGTCCCGTGCCCCGTTCGCCCTTCGTCGAAAAGAACGGCTTAAAAATCTTCTCATGGATTTCCTTCGGGATCCCGCTCCCCGTATCGGCGATCCGGATGCTGATGTGGAACCCCGTCAGCGCCGTGGTGATCGAGATTGCCCCTCCCTTCGGCATAGCATCGCGGGCATTGATCAGGAGATTCAGAAACACCTGCTGCAGGTAGTTGGCGTTCCCCGTCACCGGGGGAAGCTGGTGCCCGTACGCAATGTCAAATTCGATGCCCCCGCCGGTGAACTCATGCTGGACCATTGCCACGATGTCTTCCAGTGCTTTGTTCACACTGATAGGTTCCATCGGAACGTCTTCGGAGGCATTGCGGGCGAAGTTCATGAGCCTGAGCGTGATGTCCGACAGCCGTTTTACCTGTTTGCTGAACATTTCGATCCAGTTGGGAAGCGGTTTGCCCGCCTGGACGAGTTCGAGATGCAGCATCAGTACCTGGAGGGGGTTTTTTATTTCATGCGCTATACCGGCCGCGAGCTCGCCGATCGCCGCAAGCTTTGCCGCCTGCACCATCTGGGCCTGCGCGGCCTTCAGTTCATCGTTGACTTTGACCAGCTGCTGGTGGTTGCGCCAGTTCTCCACACCGACTGCCGCCTGGTTCGCCAGGACAGAAAGCAGTTGCACATCCTGATTCGAGAATTCCTGCTGGGGTTTTTCGGTGTGGATCATGTAGATGCCGATCCCCTCGCTTCGCAGAATCAACGGGACGATGACAAAGTTCCTCGCGCTGCTGCGTGAGAGCATGTGCTCCAGATCCGGAATCACGACGGTCTTTGTTTCCGCGATCACCCAATCCACAATCCCTGCTTCCAACTGTTGTTCCGCTTCGATCAGGAGGCGGCGGGACCCCTTCGTCGAAAACGGTGCGAGCCGGTTCCGGGCCGAGTGATCAAACAGGAAGATGTTCGATTCGATCACCGGGATCACCTGTCGCGTCAGCTCGATCAGCGCGCGGACTATGGCTTCCGGCTCGGTGGCCGTGCTGATGATGTCCGAGAGCTGCTGCGTCGCGACCAGCTCGTCGATGGAGCTGCGAATGGCCAGGTTGTTCTTCGTGGACTGATGGTGTTCGCGTTTCAGCAGGTCGAGGGTCTTTTCGAGCGCCTTGATGTAACTTTCGCGGCTCTCGATAAACTGCTCGAACTGCGGCATACTCTCTTCCAGCAGCTGGGCCCGGGTCTTCTTATGGTGTGTCGGATCTTGCATCGTGGTCGCCCGGATTATCGCAATCCGTCAACTTGTGTCACCGCCTCCACGTCGGACTGGACGATGGAAGCGTAGTTCGTGATATACTCGTTCACCATGTTCGGATCATTCAGTTTCACCCGTAAAAGCGCGTCCTGGTCGAAGTCGACACCCTTGTCCTGCTGGGCCGGGTTTTCCGTCATGCGGTTGGCAAAAACGTCCGCCACGTGGATGAGTGCGACCAGGTCGGCGTTTTTGACCGCCCGCCCCGGTGTATGGTGAAGACTGATGGCTTCGACGAGGTGATCCGGGAGGTTCCACCGTTCGGCAAGCCATCCCCCCACCTCTGCGTGGGTCACCCCGATCACGCTTTCTTCCGCCTCGAGAAACGTCAGGTCCGTATCCCGGACGATGTCGACGATCCGTTTGAACTCGTTCTTGAAATAGCGGTGCAGCACCGAGATTCCCATGTCATGCAACAAACCGCCCACAAACACTTCGCCGCTGACCCTGTACCCAAGATCACGCGCAAGACGCCGCGCGAGCACCCCTGTGGTAATGGCGTGGTCCCAGAAGGCCTTTGCGTCAAAGACCTGGTCCGACTTTTTCTGCAGCGAACTGACCAGCGAAATGCTGATCACAATTTCCTTCAGTGCATCGTACCCGAGGACAATGATGGCAAAATCAATCGTCGAGATTTTCTTGGGGAAACCATAAAATGGCGAGTTCGCGATCTTCAGCACCTTCGCAGTCAGTGCCTGGTCCGTGGAGATCAGTTTCCCGAGCCGCGAGGCGCTGGTTTTCGGATTGTCCACCATCTCCACCACTTCCATCGCGATCGTCGGCAGCGCCGGGAGCTGGATGATGGTCTGGACCTTCTCTTTCAGTTGTTCGGGCGACATCATTCTCTGCGTACTCCCGCGTCAGATGCTGTCGTGAATAATTCTGCCCAGTACCACCAGGGCCGCCGTGTGGAGCGCCCGGACCTCGGACTCGGAGAGGCGCAACACGCGGGCGATTTCCGCGAATCCCAGGCCCTCAAGATAGTAGAGGGCGAACGTCAGCCTCTGGCGCTCAGGAAGCGCGCCGATCGCCTCCACCAGGGCGTCTTTCAGATGCTGGACCAAACCCGCGAAGTCCGGTGCCGCAGCGACATCGGACAAAATCAGGGCGGTTTCCTCACCCAGTCTCTCCCAATGCAGTGTTCCCGGTTCAATCCCGAGAAGATCCAGGGCTTCATCGAGATACTCGGCTGTTGCATCGTGCTGCAGGACACCGGTATGCATATGCGCACAGAACACGTCGGCGACATGGACGGTCGCCGTGAGCGCCGGATTCAGCTGTGCTCTGCCGGGTGCATGGTGGAACCGGATCGCCTCTGCAATCTGTTCGCCAAGCTGCCATTCCTCGGCGATCCACGCACCCACCTCTTCATGGGCCGATCCGGCGGGGACTGTCCGTACCTTCATCCGCGCGAGCCGAAGCGCATCGGGCTCGCCGCCCTGGCCGAGCAGGAGCACGCCCATGTCGTGAAACAGACCCGCGACAAAGGCGTTGTCCTCGTGACCCGCGGCGAACCGCCTCGCGAGAATCCTTGCCGTCACGCCGCAACTGATCGAATGATTCCAGAACTGCTCAAAATGGACGACGGCATTCACCATGCTCCGCATCGCGCCGTGGATCAGAAGAGTGATGACCGTATCCCGCAGCGCATTGAAGCCCAGCATGGTGATCGCTGAGTTCACCGATGAGACCCTCCCGGGGATCGCGTAGAGGGGTGAATTGGCAATGCGTAGCACACGCTCGCTGAGACCCCTGTGCGAGGCGATCACCTTGCCGAGTTTGGCCACACTCATCGCCGGGTTTTCCACCATCTCCACAACTTCCATCACCACCGAATGAATCCCCTCGTGTTTCGTCTTCTGGCCCGCCGCCGTTATGTCCTGCTGGAGAGTCTGCATGGCCTTTCCCTGTTCATTGGAGGTACCCGAGTGTCTTCCGGAGATTCCGGAGGACTTCGGCATGGATCTGAGAGATCCGCGATTCCGACACCTGGAACACCTTGCCGATTTCTCCGAACTTAAGCCCTTCGTAGTAGTACAGGCTGACCACGGTACGCTCCCGTTCCGGAAGCGCCTCAATCGCCTTGACGAGGAATGCCTTCGCCTCTTCGTCAGACAGACGCTGATGGGGATCCGGGTCTTCCCCGGCCAACCCGTCGAAGAGGGAGCCCTCGTTGCCATGCGCCTGCGTATCCCGGCCGGAGACGATGGCGGCATTCCCATCGCGGATCAGCCGGTGGTACTCTTCTACCGCCATTCCGAGCTTTTGTGCAATCTCGACATCGACCACGTCGCGTCCCAGCTGTTGTGACGACTGGCGGACCACACGCTCCGCGCGCCGGCTCGCAGACCTGACAGACCTGGGAACCCAGTCCAGTTGCCGGAGTTCATCCAGGATCGCTCCTCGTATCCGCGGGGCCGCATACGTTTCAAACTTCACGCCCTGTGCCGGGTTGAAGCGGTCGATTGCCTCAAGGAGACCGAGTATACCGAACTGCATAATATCACCTTGCTCCAATCCCTGCGCATTTCCTTTGACGTGTACCGCATACCGACCGGCGACAAAACGGACGAGATTCAGGTACTGCACCACGAGCCTCTGTTTCAGGCCGGGAGACCGCCCACGCTGATACTCGTTCCACAATCCGTCGACCGGTCCGTGCATAACGACCCATCACTCACGCTGCCGCATGCGGAGCATTGTCGCCCATCGATTGCGCGGAGGGGTTCGACCCTCCGGCGGGCATGTTGGGCCGTATCGCCGGCCGCGCGGGGATACTCGCAACCGCGAACAGCACGACGGCAAGGGCGCACACGGTAACGACGAACACGACAAATGACCGCGCCACCGTCTCCATGAGGTCGCTCCCCTGCGAGCTGAACAGGACCGTGGAGACACAAAACGCAAGCATCCCTATCTGGAATATGATCTTGTTCATACTGCAACAGCCCTCCCTTCGGTTGAGTGTATAAGCTCGGCTGCAATGGTCCGCGCCACCGCTCCCAATGACAGGGCGGCGCCCGAATGCGGCGCGGACTGCATCAGCGGTTGCTGCCGGAGCACCGCTGTTGCCACCGCGTCGTCAAACGGGACAACCCCCGCACACTTGAGCTCTCTCCGCAGAAAATGCGCCACGGCGAGGGCAAGCTTTTGTGCGGCGTCATCCGCGTCCTGGGGCCTGCGCGCTCCGTTGACCAGCAGACGAATCTGCGCGTCAGAGCGGGCCCCGACAATCACTTTGATCATCGCGTAGGCATCAATTACCGCCGTGGGCTCGGGCGTTGTCACCACAAGCACCTCGTCCGCCTCGACGGCAAAGGTGACGATTTCCGGCGAAAGCCCCGCCGCGGTATCAATCAGCAGCAGATCGTACGGTTCATTCAGTGACCGCAGGTCTTCGAGTAGCTGCCGCTGGCGCTCCACCGTCAGCAGCGGATAGTCCACTTCGCCCGAACTGCCGGGCAGCACCATCAGGTGCGAGTGCGGACGGATCAGGATCTCTTCGATCTCTCGCTCGCCCCGGAGTACATTGCTCAGACGGAACCGCGGAGCGATGCCGAGAAGGATATCCAGCCCGGCGAGATTTGCATCAGCGTCAAAGAGCAACACCCGGACACCCTGCCCGGCAAGGGCGAGCGCGAGATTCAGGCTGACCGTGCTCTTACCGACGCCGCCTTTCCCGCTCGTGACGGTCAGCACCAACGGGCGTTGCGCCCGGGAGGTTTTCCTTGCCCGCGTCGCAAGCTCCCGCATACGTGAAGCCTGGTCATGCATGGGCGACTTCTCCGGTGTAGATCATCGAGGCCATCCGTCGGGGATCCACGTGAATGATGTCATCGGGCACCGTCTGGCCGGTCGTCACATAGGACACCGCCAGGTCGTTCGCACTCGCCACGGAAAGAAGCGGCCCCAGTGTGGCAGCTTCGTCGAGCTTCGAAAAAAGTACTCTGTTCGGTTTCAGCACCTTGAATTGACTGACGATCTGGTTCGCCGTCTTGACGTTGGTCGACGCGCTCAGCACAAGATGCACCTCGTCAGGTGATGCGGCGGCGATAAACCGGGAGAGGTCCATCAGTTCTTTCTTGGATTTCTGACTGCGGCCCACCGTATCGATGTACACCACATCCTTGTCTCGGAACTTCCGCAGCGCCGGCGCCAGTTCGTCCGGCGTGTAGACCACCTCCATCGGAATATCGGCGATCGCGGCAAACGTCCGCAGTTGTTCGATGGCGCCGATACGGTACGTGTCCGCGGAGATCAGGCCGACATCCATCTGATTGAGCAGCTTGCTGATGGCGGCGAGTTTGGCCACGGTCGTTGTTTTGCCGACGCCCGTCGGCCCGACCAAGGCTATCACCTTCGTCTTGTTTGCCCGTGTTCTCGGTTCCTCCGGACGTTTGATCAGCGACGCCATTGCGGCCAGCAGCGCTGTTTCCGAGGTCTGGCGGTTGCTGAGCTGTTCGGGCGTCAGCCGTGAATAGACGGTCTGTACCAGATCGGCAGCCAGTTCCTGGTCAACGTCGTTCCCGACAAGCGTCTGGTAGGCCCGCCGCAGATGGTCCGGCAGTGACGGCATCCGCGTGTACTTGAGCTGATCGGCGATATCACGCAGCGCCCCCTTGACATCCCGCAATTCCGACTGGAGCTCCGTGTAATCGGCAAGTTCGCGCAAACGTTTGTCGGCGGTCGACGGACGAGGCTGGTCAGTGCGTTGCCGCTGCTCGAACCGTTCAGCCACATTGCGCAGACTACTGACCGGGTCGGGCTCCTCCATCTCCGCGGCGGCCTTTCCACCGTAACGGTCAAAAGCCGGGGCGGCGGGCGTCCGCGCGTAACTGTTGGCGCGCCCTGCTGCCGGCTCATCATGCGCCGCCGTAATCTCGAACATCTCCTTCCCCATGAAGCTGAACGCGCCGCCCCGATGCACCGTGCGACTGTTCAGGATTATTGCGTCCGGGCCGAGCTCACGCTTCATCTGCTCTGTGGCTTCCTTCAGCGAACGGGCAACGAATTTTTTAATGCGCATCTTCCACCTCGAGTTTGCCTATGAATTCGATGTCCGCCTCGGGCGGCAGCTCCGTAAACGACAGGACCGCCACGTTCGGGAACGATGTGTGGATCAAGCGGTAAAAATACGGCCTGACGGTTGCCGCACACAGTATGACGGGTTGCACACCGGCGGCGACGGCGACTTCGATGTTCGCCGTCAGACTTGCGTGGAGCTGTGCGATGGTGGCCGGGGAGAGTCCGAGACTCGGACTTGTGTCACGCTGGCTCTGCAACGCAGTGGTGATCTCCTGTTCGATCCGCGGGTCCATTGCGATCGCACGGATTGTCGAACGCTCGTCACGGTACAACCGGGCGATGGTCTCCGACAACGAGTGGCGCACGTATTCGGTCAGCACGTCGACGTTTTTTGTCACCCGGGAATAGTCCACCAGCGACTCGAGGATAGTCGCCAGATCGCGGACCGGGATCCCCTCCCGCAGGAGGTTCTGGAGCACCTTCTGCACTGTCCCGATCGGCAGAACATCCGGCTGCAACTCCTCCACCACGGCGGGGTACTCTTTTTTTAGATTTTCGATGAGCTTCCGCGTGTCCTGACGTCCGAGGATCTTGTCGGCGTTCCGCCGGAGAATCTCCTGGAGGTGCGTCGACAACACCGCGGACGGCTCAACCACCGTAAACCCGACCAGTTCCGCCCGCTCGCGGTCACGCTCAGGAATCCAGACGGCATTGATGCCGAAGGCGGGCTCCCGGACTTCGATGCCCGGGAGGGTCTCTTCAATCCCGCCGGGGTTCATCGCAAGGAAACGGTCCAGAATCAGTTCGCCGGTTGCCACAAGATTCCCCTTGATCTTGATGACATAGTGGCTGGGCTCCAGCTGGAGGTTGTCGCGAACCCGGACGGGCGGGATGATGATCCCGAGATCCACAGCCAGCTGCTTCCGCATGTTGGTAATCCGGTTGAACAGGTCACCGCCCTGTTCCTCGTCGACCAACGTGATGAGACCGTAGCCGATTTCGAGCTCCAGCGGGTCCACCTGGAGGTAGTCTTCGATTTTCTCTTCCTTGGCCTGCACGAGCGGAACCGGTTCTGCCGCGGCCGCCGCTGACTGGCCTTCCCGGATCCGGACATACCCGACGCCACCGGCCAGTGCCCCGAGTAACAAAAATGGAATCGTGGGCAGCCCGGGGACAATGGCAAAGAGCACAAGCGCCCCCGAGGCGATGAGCAGGGTCTTGGGCTTGCCGAACACCTGGGTACGGATCTCCATGTCAAACGCGTTACCTGCCGCACTGCGTGTGACGATCATACCGGAGGCAACGGCAATAACCAGCGCGGGAATCTGGGTCACCAGCCCGTCTCCGACGGTGAGCAGAGTATACGTCCGGAGTGCGTCGGTAAACGACATGCCGCGCTGCGCCACGCCGATGACAAATCCACCCACGATATTCACAAGATTGATCAGCAACCCGGCGATCGCGTCGCCACGCACAAATTTGCTGGCCCCATCCATCGCTCCGTAAAATTCCGCCTCGCGGCCGATTTCTGCGCGCCGTTCGCGTGCCTCACGCTCGGAGATGATTCCGGCGTTCAGGTCTGCGTCAATCGCCATCTGCTTCCCGGGCATCCCATCGAGGGTAAACCGTGCCGCCACCTCCGCAATACGCCCGGCGCCTTTGACAATCACGATGAACTGAATCAACACCAGGATGATGAAGATGATGAATCCGACAACGTAGTTTCCCTTCACCACGAACGATCCGAACGCACTGATGACTTCGCCGGCATACCCTTCGCCGAGGATAAGCCGGGTCGAGGC
>Ga0315273_10007074_pt1 | contig 14031 bp, 19 predicted proteins | sample YL17G02_0_MG_FD_205753 | JGI IMG/M metagenome (GOLD analysis project Ga0315273, IMG submission 205753) | Sediment microbial communities from Yellowstone Lake, YNP, Wyoming, USA - YL17G02_0 | ecosystem: Environmental > Aquatic > Freshwater > Lake > Sediment | place: USA: Wyoming | collected... | reverse complement strand
TCTATATTCGAATTTAGAAATATTGATCGATTGAAACAATTTAGTTCATTCTATTAGACAGGATAGATCTAATAGATGATCGCATATTAACAATAATGCAGGAGGTTTACATTGGTCAGAACTAGAAGGGCCAACAGATATTGTGTTGATTGTGGGTCAAGATTAGTGTATTACCCTAGACTATCCAATCCAAAAGCACCAAATGAACATAGGGTTTTAGTCTACGCATGCCCGGATTGCACAGAAGATTTTGAAAAACCAAAAATGTTTTCAATTAGACGAAATCAAGTAGACGATCCGCTTGAAACCGTTGAAATTGAGATAACTCAAAACCAGAAAAAAACAAGTTAAAAATGAATGAATTTTATGATGTATTTACCAAATAGAAATTAAAATGGAACATGAAAAAACCAGAAGTAATTGGTGGTATCTTTTACCAATATTAGTAGGATTGATTGGAGGCATCATAGCATATTGGGTTTTAAGACATGATGATCCAAAGAAAGCAAAAATATGTTTGTACATAGGAATTATTTTAGCAATCGTTGGAATTATTATCAATATTGTGATTATGACGCAGATTCCAGGTTTAGCGCCAGATTTCAATGTAAATGTCTAAAACAAGGCACTAAAATATATTGCAAATAGGCAGAGTTTTATATTATTTCTAAATTCGAATTTAGAAATATTTGAAATTAATGGTGTATCTCACACATGAAATTTAGAATCATATATGCCTGAAAAGGACACATTAGTATGACTATCTCCAAAATGAAAGACAATGTAGAAAGATGGTTAATACATGAGAGTCATTCGTTTGAATCAGTTAAAAACGATGAAAATAGTTTCAAAATTCTAGTAAAACATGCAGGTCCATATGGAATTCCTGTTGAAATATTTGAACCAAAATCACAACCAGGAATCATTGTAATAGGTGCCAAAGTGATAATGAAAAATAATCAAATTGTGAGATATTTGGGATTCAATAATGAGGAAAAAGCCAAATTTGAGAAAAAAATAGGGGATTTTTGTAATTCAATACAAGCAATCAATCGAGTAATCACAGAAGATGGCAAGCAAAAGATAGGGGTTTTTGTAGTATTAGATGACAAAGAAAACATAAACCAACAGACGGTTTTTGATGCAATAAACAGAGTATCTGAAATATACGAAAAAACTGCACGTTTTTTGATGAAAACATTCTAAAAGTAGTTGGTTTATCAGTTACATCTAGGCAGAGCATTCAGTCATGAATGCTATAACAGATATTGCAGACAAAATCATGTCTAACACTATATTTAGCCGATATGCAATTGTCATCATTTATTCACCATGATTAAATCATGTAAAAACTGAAAAGAGTGATTGTTTTTTGGAAAAAAACTATACCGACATTTCAGAATAAACAGAGGTAGTTTTTTGAAAATTAGTCATCAAAGCTAAACCCCCTACTAATTTTCCACCAGATAGGCACAATACCATATTATCAAAACTGTTAATTTTTTGGGGGGGGTTAACACTTGAGCCTACCTAGGAAAGGCAATCGCAGATCCACCCAGATGTCCCAGCTAAACATGTGTGATGTTTTTCATATAGGCATGAAAGCTAACCCCCTCTAAAATAGAGAAAAAATGAGAATTAGGATAAGATACCAGAGAACAAGATAAGGTAATTCCAAGGGTTTTGAACAATGTAATTTAGTGACTAATAGAAAATGCAAATATCAGTGGAACTGCAATAATTCCAAAAATTGCTGCAATTTTGAACAAGGTTTTTTTCTAATGGCTTGAATTTACCCATACACATACTATTTTTGGTTATTTTTAATTTATTAGGTAAATTTTCAGAAAATTTAGTGCTAAATGATTTAATTATTAAGATGATTTGCTCAATGTACGCTTCGACTATATACCAAATTTTTCCAGATCCTCGCATGGTGCGAATTGGAATAGTCATTGTGATTGGAATAATTATAATTTCAATGACAGTTACGATGTACATGTACATCCAATATCAGACAAATTTTATCAGTGTAAATGCAGGAGAACCAGTAGTTATTGGACCTGTAGAATATACGATAACATTTGATGGAATTTACAAAGGAAATGAAAAATTAATCGAAATAAAATCAGATAATACATTTGTAAAAATCAGAATAATTGCAAAAAATATCAGTGAGAAAAAAACGGTGATATCGGCAAGTCAATTTTACTTAATTGATGAAAAACAACAAAAACATCTACCAATGCATGGGGGTTTTTCTACAGATCTGGTGTATGAGGGTTTTAGGAGTTCTGACCACTGGCTAGAACCAAACAAGCCAGTGATAATGACTACACAATTTGATGTTACATATGATGAACTAAACCAATACAATATCGTAATTCGTCCATCAAAACAACAATCATCGGTAGATACAGCAGTAATTTGCATTACTAATTGTTGATCGCAAAAAAATTATTGTCAAATTTTACTAGCATTGAAGCAACTATGTGTGACTTTAACCATATAACCGCAATGATAAAAGTAGACTAGGCATGGGAATATCTAAAGCCAGAAGAGTTGAAGCAGCTAAAAAAGCCGCACGTACAAGAAAAAGAAACTTGGCAAAATTAGCAGTGGAAGCAGCTAAAATGGCAACAAGACGAAAACGAAGTAGAGCTGCAAAAAGAGCAGCTGCAACTCGCAAGAGATCAACGGTAAAACGAGCTGTTGTTAGAAAAGCAGTTAGACGAGCTGTTGTTAGAAAAGCAGTTAGACGAGCTGTTGTTAGAAAAGCAGTTAGACGAGCTGTTGTTAGAAAAGCAGTTAGACGAAGACGATAAACTGCTTTCATTACCTTTTTTCCATTTTATTTTAATAACATAATAAAATGTTTCTAAATTCGAATTTAGAAATATTTATTTTCTAGTCATCGCTTTTTTTAATTCAGGCATAACAAAAACACGCTCTGGTTTTATTTTAAGAATTATTCTTTTCTCATTCTCTCTTTTGAATGGGTAGTGTTTCTGTCCCATGTATTGCTGTGTTAATTTATCCGCATGTATGTAATCATAATCAGGGATAATCTCTTTAACAGTTCCTCGAATTGTTGTCATATCAAGTGGATTAGCACTTGAGATAACAGAAATTGCAACACGTGGATCGCGTAAGATGTTTTTATGCTTAATCCTACCCTCTGCAGTATTTACTAAAATATATCCAGAGTCATAATTGGCCCAAACTGGTGAAAGTTGTGGAGCACCGTCAGTCATAAGAGTTGCAATAAAAACAATGTTTTTTTGCTGAAATAACTTTATGGCCTTTTCTTCCAACATTTATCACATTTACAAATATTTGCCATCTAAAATCATTTTCAATGCTTTTAATTGACTATTTTTCATATTAGTGAAAAACACTAAACAGATTTGATCGATTCATGTTTTTTGCCCGAATTTTCCATGATATTTGTCATGGCACGGTTCATAATTTCCATTACCAAATACTGAGAATATCTTTCAGAGTTTTCACCTTTAGTTTTTTTTGCTTTTGTTGTTTTTGGAGTAAGATTTCTTAGAATTTTTTCAATTTTTACAGATGTGCTATTAATAACTTTAGAATATTTTGAATCAAAATCATCAGGGGCAACATAACCGAGTAATTTTGTAGATGTGCTATAAAATTTAGTGATGGCTCCACGTGATTCCTCAATTTTGGCAATTTCAATTAGGCCAGATTCTTTTAAAATATCAAGATGGTGTCTGACAGTAGTCAAGGCTTTTTTGTATCCTGTTTTTTTTAGCTCATTTGAAATTTGGTCTGCAGATAATGCCCGGTGATATAGAATTTCAATAATTTTTGAACGTGCAGGATCTTCAATTGCACGTGCGTGTTTAACGCTTGTAGTAAGAATACGATTTACTTTGATTACTTTTTCTAATAGCGTAGACATGCTGATAATTGCTTTAATTCTGATCTAAAAGATCCTCGTATCATATTTTTTTACCTAATCACATCAATTTTTTTTTGTTATAATAATAATGAAACTAAGTCAAAAATATAGGCAGCACTATTAAAAACATTACAACATAATCATATTATCATCATTACTATCATAAATATAGTATTACTATTATAAATATAATATCACTATCATAAATATAGTAATGCTATTATAAATATAATAATAGTGTAAAAAATTATGAAAAAATAATAAAAATATACAAATATGAAAAGACAATACCATACAGAGACAAATATCGCAATAAGATGAATTAAATAACGTATCAAAAATAAAATTCGAGTTGAACCTTATCTTTTGTACAACATCCAGTCATGATGAAAAGAATTGAAAAAATATTACATCTACAGAGTATGTCCAGTTAGTTTTTCATATGCAGTGACATATCGGTTTGTCATCTTTCGAATTATTTCTGATTGAATTGTAGGTGCTACGGGTTCTTTTCCTGCATCTCTTGCATCATCGAATTGTTTTTGATAACCATGTTCAGTTAGCCAATCGCGTAGAATCTGTTTATCATATGCCTCTTGTGTTTTACCAACTTGGTATGCATCCCTTGGCCACAGTCTGTATTCATCAGGACCAATTGAATCACCCAGTGTGATTTTTCCGTTTAAAATTCCAAATTCAAGTTTTAGATCAGCTAAAATGAATCCGGCTTTTTCTGCAATTTTAGACATGACATTGTAAATGTCAATTGAAGTTTTTTCAAGCCACATGTACTGCTCTTCACTAACTAGCTTCATCTCCAGTGCTTTTTGTTTGTCAATTGGGATGTCGTGCTCTGATTTTGTAGTAGGATCAAAGATTGGCTCTAAGAGTTTTGCAGCAAGTGTGGTGTCTGTGCCTTTTGGTAGAGTCACCTCACCTTTTTTCCATCTACTTACCAGGCTGCCATAAAAGTAGCCTCTAACAACGCACTCTATTGGAAGCATCTTCATTTTTTTTACTATAATTTCAGTATCTGATTGTCTTTTTACAAAATGATTAGGCACTGACAGTTCATTAAACCAAAATTCAGCAAACTTGCATAGAACCTTGCCTTTATGAGGAATGTCTTCTTTGAATTTGACATCATATGCAGAAACACGATTGGAGAATTTGAAGAGAATTGTGCCATCATCAAGATCATAGATGTCCTTGACTTTTCCAGACGCAATGAATTTCAATCATTACAGAATGAAGAGTACTCCCAATTATAGGATATGTTCTAATTGTATATCCTGTAAAAGTGGGATTTTTTTGATATTACCAGAAATGATACTAGAGAGATAACCAAGATCATAATTGCCAATTGGCCAAATTCTGGAACAATTGTAAACATGATTATTTGCCCCTTTGAGCCCACCCATTGATTTGGAATTTGAGGATCTCCCAGCCCATTGATATTAACTCTCATATGTACAGGTTCGCTAGAGGTCAATGGTCTAGTAGTAATTGAATACAGTCCATCTTTGCTAAAATCATCTTTTTTAGAAAAGATTGTTTTATTTTGCTGAATAATCTCAATGTCAAAATTAACATCTGTCACCAGATTGCCATTTTTGTTGAGAAATGAAAAATTGATTTTTAGTTGCTTGTTTTGCTGTGGCGTGTCTGTGATTGCCTTGAGGGATAGTGTTTCATCCAGAGTAGAACCATAAATTATAGTAGCATTTTGGTCTCTTGCAGCGGGGGTAGGGTCAATCACACCTGTCTTTGACTCAGAAGCGCTTTCAGCAATCTCCAATTGTGAATAGTATCTGCTTTTTTCAATTAATTTTTCAACTCTGTCTGGACCTGTATAGTTCCACAAACTGTCATTGTACAAGCTTGCACAGACTCGGGACTCTAGGGAATACTTGTGATGCTCAAAAAATTTATCGCCTAAAATATTATACAAAGAAAAATTTTCTTCGCACCACTCTATTCCATTTGCTGTAAATGCGTTATTTTCATAAAAAGGTGTGCCAAAAGCAATACCGTTATCAGTTAGATACAAAATGACAGATATTCCAACAAGTAATAAAATTTTTGAGTTAAACATAAAATTAATCACAAAAATTATCATTAATGCCTTACTATGTATTGTCTAGTTTTACGAGCCCATCATGCCGACCATCTTTGGCATTTCACGGTAGGCTTTATTTACAAAAATGTCATGGTCAGCATTAATCATTACAAATTCCATCGGGTTATCAGATGGTGGGGACAGTATGACCTTTTGACCTGATTTTAGAGTTTTAATATCCAATATGTTACCTGCTCCAAAATTCACATGTATGTTAGTCAATGGCTGAGAGCCAGTATTTTGAATCGTGACTCTTCCAGTTACAAAGAGGCTTTGCTTGTCAATTAAAGGATCCACAAAAATATCATACTCCTGGGTAGATATTGACAGTTTCATTACATCCAGTCCAAAAACTAGAGCCATTACTCCAATGATTCCCACAATAATAGCAATAAGAATTGAATATTGTTTCACTGCAACTAGATACTTTTTCTAATAATTAAGATTATTTTATTTTAATGCCATTCCAAAATGCAATCATTCCTTTGATTTTTTTAGCAGCATCGTTTGGTTCAGCATAATACCATGCACAGTCTTTGTTAGTTTTTTCATTAACGGTTACAGAGTAATAGTTTGCCATTCCCTTCCAACCACAAAATGTTGTCAGATCTGTTTTTTTAAAATATTCAGATTTTATTGAATCTGCTGGAAAGTAATGATTTCCTTCAACAACAACAGTAGAATCACTTTCTGCAATTATAGTATCATTCCATATTGCTTTCATGATATTATTTTGTAAAAACAATATTTAAAGAAAGACCAAGTTATTTTTTGTTCTGTTCTGGAATTACAGATAAGGTAGTTGTAGAAATTACATGGTTTATTTTTCTTATCTGTTTTGTAATTGTATCTTCTACTTCTTTTGAGGTCTTTGCCTCAACTTTGACAAAAATGTCATAAACACCAAATGTTCCCTTTGCTTCTTTTACAGTGTCAATTTTTAAAATATCACTCATAACTTCCATTTCATGTGCCATTTCACTTTTTACTAGAACATATGCTGTCTCCATTTTACTCACCTTTCATCTCTATACGGGTTTTAAACTCTGGCGTAATTCCCAATGAATCATAATTTCCAGACGAACAAGTAAAACACATTGAATCTTTTGGAATTCCTACAGCAACAGCAAGATTTTCAGCATCATTATAACCCAAAAAGTCAGCCCCAATACTCTTTCTGACCATTTCAGTTAATTCCTCGTCAGCCATATCCTTCCCATTTGAGAATGTTGCAAGTTCTTCTTGAGATGGAAAATCAATTCCAGCATAGCAAGGAAATTTAATTGGTGGATATGTGATTAGCATGCTGATTTTTTTTGCACCTGCTCTTCGTAGTGCTTGGATTATTGCCTTTGAACTAGTACCTCTAACTAGACTATCATCAATTACAACAACATGCTTATCTTCAATGATTTCTCTGATTGGTATAATCCAACGATTGATTTCAATTCGATCGCTTTGGTGTGGTTCAATGAAACTACGCAGCGGTCCTTTCTTGCTGTATCTATCTTTGAGTAGTCCTTCATCAAATGTAAGACCTAATTCTTGGGCATATCCCAATGCTGCAGGTCTTGCAGAATCAGGAACTGGTATTACAAGGTCTGCATCTTTAATCGGGAATTTTCTTGCCAAAAATTGACCAATTCTCTTTCTTGAGATGTAAATGTTAGCGCCTTCCATATTACTAGAAGGATGCGCAAAATAAGTATATTCAAAAGAGCAATGAGCACGTGACGTATCATCAGAGAATTGTTCAGATTCTAACCCATTTTTACTGATTTTGATCAATTCGCCTGGTTTAACATCTCTTTGAAGTGTTGCACCTACTGCAGAAATAGCAGATGATTCAGATGCAACAATATATGTATCATCAGACACTTTATAACCCAAAACCATAGGTCTGAATCCTTTAGGATCCCTTGCAGCATACACGGAATTATCATCAGAGATAAACGTAAAACAATAAGAACCAATCATTTCGTTTTTCAAAATTGAAAGAGCTTTTCCCATTTCACCATTTTCAGAAATTAATGCCACTAGTCTCTGTGCAGCAACTAATGTGTCACTTGCATTTTGAGGTGTAAATGAACACCCTCCAACTAAATTAGAGAGTTCTTGAACATTTGCAATAGTCCCATTATGAGCAATACAAAGATCTTTGACTTTTAGTGGTTGAGCATTTTCAAGTGTGCTTCTTCCCATAGTAGAATATCTAACATGCCCAATTACGGATGAAGAAGAATAGTCCTCACAAATTTTTTTAAATTCCGATGAAGCACCAGTTACAAGACCTAATCTTTTTAGTGGTTCTTTGTTGGGAATTGCAATACCCCATGCTTCTTGTCCTCGGTGTTGTAATGCCCTAAGTGCATCAATTGCCATAGGAACAACATTAGTTCCACTAAGACTAAAAATTCCAACTACACCGCAATTTTCTTTAACCATGCACTAATTCCCTTAACGAATTAAACCAAGTTTTTTGTGCCTTATCAACTCTTAGATCTACTACATGTTTGTTTTCTTTATTAAATCGAATATTCTCGCCACCAAATACACCAATCATTTTGTATGAAGCTTTGCTCTTTTTGAAAAGTTCCTCAAGTTTTTTGAGATTTTTCTTTTCTAAAACCAAAAGATATCTAGAATGACTTTCAGAAAACAATATTCTATCAACATCCAGTTTTGGACCAGGTACTTTTTCTAATGAGACACCACATCCAATGTCATGTGTCATGCAGAGTTCTGAAATGGCTACTGCCAGTCCACCTTTAGAACAGTCATGTACTGTTTTGAGAAGATCTTTTCTAATCGCATCTAAAACTAGATTCATGTTAGTTTTAGATTCCTGGAAATTAACAACAGGGCACTTTCCTCCAATAAACTTGTGGATATATTCAAAGTATTCAGAGCCGCCCATTTCATTTTTAGTGTCACCAATAATTACAAGGCAATCACCAGCAATAATTTTCTGAGTGTAAAGAGGAGTTTTATCAATCAAGCCCAAGATTCCAATTATAGGTGTAGGCTTAATCGGACCAGATGATGTTTCATTGTACAAACTAACCTTTCCTCCAACACATGGAATTTCAAAGTATTTTGCAAAGTCAGTTATTCCTTTTAGGGATTCTAAAAATGTCCAAAAGATTTCAGGATTTTCTGGATTTCCAAATTGTAAATGATCAAGCATTCCAATTGGTTTTGCTCCAGTACAAACAACATTTCTGCATGCTTCCTCAAAGCATCCTATTACTCCTTCTCTTGGATTGATATAGCAGTGCTTTGGATTGCCATCTATTTTTGCTGCTAAAAATTTACCATTATCAAGTCGAAGAACAGATGCATCTTTGCCAGGCTTGACTACGGTTCTAATTCCAACCTCATGATCATACTGTCCATACACCCAAATTTTGCTTGCAATATTTGGAGATGCAATAAACTTCATCATCATTTTTGAATAGTCCAAAATTGGTTTGAGTTTTTTTTCTTTTTCTATGTTTTCTAAGTATGTAGGTTTTTTGGAAGGTCTATCTAAAAGGGTGGCATTTGCAACAACAACAGTTGGAAGATTAGCATATGTCTTTTTACCTTTTGTTACATGCATCATATTATCCGAAGTCACATGACCAATAACAGAACATGTTATACGAAATTTTTTACAGATTTTCTGTAGTTTTTTGAGTTTGTCATTATTTGTCACTATTAACATTCTTTCCTGGGATTCAGACACCATAATTTCATCAGGGTTCATATCAGATTCACGAGTATGGACTTTATTCACATCCATTTCAATTCCAATGGATAACGCATCTGCAGTTTCAGATACACCACAAGACAATCCACCACCACCAAGATCTTTCATTGCATGAATAAGATTTTGATTTCGAGCTTCTAGTATTACCTCTATGATTAATTTTTCAATAAATGGGTCGGGTATTTGGACTGCAGACCTGTTTTCAGATTCTAAAGAATCAGAAGCAAATTGTGAGCCGCCAATTCCATCTCTTCCTGTAGAGCCTCCAAGTAAGACTACAAGATCACCTGTTTTAGCATGATTTTTGATCAGATTTTTTTTCTTTCCAAATCCAATAGCCGCAACATCAACTAGAGCATAATTAGAATAGCATTCATCAAATTCAACTTCACCCCCAATAGTAGGAATACCCAAACAATTTCCATAATCTGCAATTCCGGTAACTGCATTTTTGAAAAGCCATCTTGCTTGTAGATCTTTTTCAATATCTCCAAATCTCAAACCATCAAAAAGTGCGATAGGTCTTGTTCCTGTTGAAATAATATCACGAATAACTCCACCAACACCAGTTGCAGCTCCACCATATGGTTCAACAGCTGATGGATGATTGTGACTTTCGATATGAGCTGTTATGACATAACCGTCACCAACATCTAAAACTCCAGAATCATATCCTTTTTCGGATATAACCAATGATCCTTTCATTGGTAACATTTTGAGATGTTTCTTTGATGATTTGTATGAACAGTGTTCAGACCATTCTGCAGCTACGATTTGTAATTCAGTAAATGTTGGTTTTCTTCCGATTTTAGATGTAAGATCATCTAGTTCTTGTGGGTCTAAACTCAATTTTTAACACCTATTGCATGTAGTAGCGATTCAAAAATAAGAGAAGATGGTTTATTGTCAATTGGGTTAATTTCAGATTCAGCCGCTCTTTCTGGATGAGGCATCATACCAACAACATTACCATCCTCATTACAAACTCCAGATATTCTATCTGAAGAGCCATTTACTACTTCACTGTATCTAAAGACAATTTGATTTTTTTTCTTTAATTTTTTAAGTGTCTCATCATCCACATAATATCTTCCTTCACCATTTGCGATTGGTATTGGTATTTTTTGATGTAGTTTTAATTTATTTGTAAAAGGAGTCTTGTTATTTTCAACTATTAGATTAGTCCACTTGCACATAAAATTAAGGGATGGATTTTTGAGTAATGCACCGGGTAATAATCCAGCCTCTACAAGAATTTGAAATCCATTACATACCCCTAAAATCGGAATTCCTTTTTCTGCCATTTTTCGAACATCGTTAATTATTGGACTATGGGCCGCAATTGCGCCTGATCTTAATCTATCACCATAAGAAAATCCACCTGGAAGGATTACCGCATCGATATTTTTTGGCAGTCCTTTTTCATGCCAAAAATACTCTGCATTAAGTTTGAAGACATCAGTCAAGACATGATACATGTCTCGATCGCAATTACTACCTGGAAAAACTATTACACCTACCTTCACAATTAGTTTTATCAGCAGAGATATTTAATTTGAATCTAGTCAAAAAAGGGTAAAATGAATAATTATTTGATCGCTCAATATCCCAATCAGATGTCAGAGAGAGGGATTAGAGTTCTATAAGCACAGAAACGCACTCATAAATTGAAAAATTCAGAAAACAAAATCAAATATCAACTAAGCATCAAATACATCAATTATGACTCTACTTACCATCGGATTGTAAATACGTAATTCATCGCAAATTTCTTGGATTTTAGTTTTTGCAGATTTTTTATCTTTTTCTTTGATTGTAAATTTTAGCATTTTTGCAGTTTTGATTTTAGATATTGCAGAATGTGTACCTTTCAATACAAGATCATTTAGAATTGTTTCACCTTCAGGATCACTAATTCCAAGTTTGTTTTCAATGGTCACATGAACATTAAAAGTAGCCATTAATAATTTGCAAAATTAAAAAGAGGTTAATTTGTCTTCCTACTAGATTTGTGTTTTTATACTTAAATTCAGAAATGTCAAATAAAATAATGTCATATGATTCTTTTTTTAAAAAAAAACTAGTTGCTTCCTATTAGGAAGACAACAGTTGCGCTGGTACTAATGTCTTGATCTGATGAGAATATCGGTGTTGGTGCAGATGATTTTTCCATTCCATAAGCCCTATCATACAATGGCATTGGATATGGCATTGAAAATTCAGATAGAGATATCTCCTTTACTCCAATTATTTTGTAGTTTAGTGGAGATAACGCCATTTCTGCTTTTGACTTTGCATTCAGAATTGCTTTTTCTAAAAGGTCATCTTTGAGTTTAGAAGTAACTTCTGGAGAAAGTGAAAAAAATACACTGTCCACTCTATTGACTCCTGCACTTACTGCACTATCAATGATTGCAGCTACACTATCAAGTTTCTCAGTTTTTACATTGACGATATTGCTTACTTTGTATCCAACAAGTTTTTGTGTATAAATGCCAGTTTCTTTTTCCTGATAGTTTTCATATACAGGATAGATGTTAAACTGGGAGGTACTAATTTCTGATTCAGAAATTCCAACTTGTTTTATAGCGGCTATCACTTTATTCATCAATTCAGAATTTGTAGCGAGTGCTTCACTAGCAGTTTTTTCTTGAATTTCAACACCAAAACTAATGTTTACAAGATCGGGCTCTACACTTGAAATTGCATTTCCTGTCACAGATATCACTTTTTCTCTAGATGGAAAGGGAGTGACCTCTTGTGCATTTACATTTGGTGCAGCCGAAATTGCGCTCATAGTCACGGAGACTACCAGTACAGCGATGATTGCTGTGATGATTTGTTTTGATTGTTTCATAATATATCAAATATATTTTTGTAGATAAGGTTTGATTAAATCCTATTTTAACAACAAGTATTAATAAGATACTTTTAATTTGATTGGTTCAATGAAAGATGATGTGGAAGATGAACCAATGGGAATTTCAGATAGAGTAGAAATTATATCAACAGAAGATGAAAAGATGAAAGCGATAGGAGAAATATTAAGTTCAGATTCAAGCAGAGCAATTTTAAAAATTTTGTTCAATGATTCATTGACGGCAAATCAAATATCACAAAAAATAGAGATTTCATTACCACTGGTGATTTATCATTTAAAAAAGATGCAAGAATCAGGAGTAGTAAAAATCACAAGTGTTGGAAAAAATACAAAATCCCATGACATGAAGTTTTATACAGTGGACAAGCTTGCGATCATAATTCTACCATCAAAAATGTCCGAGCCTGCAAAAAAGAGCAAATCTCTTTTTAATTCATTTACAAGAATTCACAGATTGGCTACACTTGGAGGAGTATCCATAGCTGCATGGTTTTCATCACAAATTATTCAAAAAGGAATGGAATCCAGATCAGATATAGAACAAACTTCAATGATGAACGATATACCTTCTGAAACACCACAAATGGCTCTCAAAGCAATGCCTGCACAGGACGTAGGCAACACCATAACTGCAGCTGCAATACAACCCATAGACCCATTAATTCAATTATTATGGTCTGCAATAGCAGTGTTGGCAGTAATAGTTACAGGTCTTGTTATCGAAGTAATAATTTCTAAAAAACACAGTTCCAAATCAGTCAATCATATCTCTTGAAATTATACAAATATACCAGACAATGGAATTTATATCAGATTACTTGAGTGTATCACGTATTGTCAAGATCAAGATATTGGAAGATTACCGCGGATGAAATGCAGAAATTTGTCTATAACGAAGAAAAGTTACTAAATTGGGAAATCAAATGCATTAGAGAGCCAGACGTAGAAGCAATTTTTATCGGTATTTTCATGTATAAAAACGGTACACCATACGACTATGAATCAATCAAGGGAATTACCTATTATTACAACAACATACCAAGAAGTGAATTACCTTCCATCACAAGTTTCCTTCAAGAGAGATTTGGTGGAAAAGAGATGGCCAAAGGTGAAAGAATATTCCTCAAAGATTCAAAAGAAATCTATTCCAGTAAGGACATAGCATCATTAGCAAAAAGTATGGAACAGAAATTTAAGACCAAAGCCATCATATCCTTAGAATTTCATGATTTGAGTACGGAAGAACTCAAAAATGCTGGATTACCAGAAGCAAAACTACTTCCCATTCCAGGCAAATAGATAAAACAGTTTAAGATAGATAGATTTTAGATGTCATCAATTGAAGGTAT
>Ga0315273_10007073_pt1 | contig 14031 bp, 17 predicted proteins | sample YL17G02_0_MG_FD_205753 | JGI IMG/M metagenome (GOLD analysis project Ga0315273, IMG submission 205753) | Sediment microbial communities from Yellowstone Lake, YNP, Wyoming, USA - YL17G02_0 | ecosystem: Environmental > Aquatic > Freshwater > Lake > Sediment | place: USA: Wyoming | collected... | reverse complement strand
GGTAATGAGGTAATAGCAAACTTTCGTTTATTGTCTGAATCTTATTGAATGATCTTGATATTTCAAGAATTCTATTTTTTTCTTCCTGTAATGTTTTTTTCATGGGTTATAATTTTTATATAAATATATATGGTTGATCTATTATCCTGTGCTGTCGATGAAATTAATTTCTTTAACTGGAATTTTTTCGGGTGATTTATGAGACCCTGATCGAGCTCTATGGGTGTAGACAAAAAATCCATTTTTATCGGCGCCCAAGCTAACGCCGCTTGCTTTAGGCGTTTTATCCGTTAATTCTTTGGGTTTACTTAATCCGTGAACGCGGCCTCCTTGGTGATATGTTGAGCCTCCAGTAAAATATTTGAGAATTTCATCTTTCATTTCTTTGCTAATTGATTTTGATCTCATTAATGATTTTTTATTGTCATTGTAGTTGGATTCATTTAGCATTTCGGATGGGTTACCGCTTAATTGACTTAATGACGACGACCCGCCTTCGACAAACCACGACGCCAGATCTGATCTTTGATGTACAACATTTAATATTTGATCAATAATAACCACTTTTTCTTCTGGTGCCTTTGTTTTCCTCAATTGTGATAATAATGTTAGAAGTCCTAGTCTTCGTCCTCCAAAATCATGAAAAGCATAATCACTAAATTTATCAATATAATCATAAAATTCTTCTTTATCTTGGTCAGTATAATTATATTCTTCAAAATCATAATCCGGATCGGCGGAAGTGTGACCAACTAATTCTGTATTAATATAAAGTTTTAATATATTGGATGTGATAATTTCTTCGATCATTTCTAAACCTCTGGTGTCTCTAACTATACCAGTAGACATATAATCTTCCCATATTTTTTTCAATCTGGCAAATGGAATTACTTGCCAGGGCTGATCTTTTATTCCTCTTTTCTTATTCTCAAGAAATCCCAATAAAATTTCACTTTTCAACTCATCCAATTTTTCGTATAGTTCCCAGTCGATGTCTTCATCAGATTCCCATAAAAAACGAATTTTATTCTTAATGACTTCGTTTTTAAATGATTCATCAAGAATTGACATAATTTGAAAGAATCGTTTTCGCGTGTTTTTTGTGGCAGTCATATCTCATAAATATGTTATTTATGATTATAATCATTTTTCGTTGGCCCAGTTTTGAGCAATTAATTGACAATAGATTGTCGTTAGCGCTGTTAAAAGAATCAAAAATTTTTTCATAATTAAATATAGAGAATATTTTGTTATGTGTAAATGTTTTCTTTATAAGATATATACATTTTTATGAATATATTTTTTTATTTATTATTCTTTTTTATGCTGATATTTCATTTATTTTGTCTATATTTATCCATTGATAAAAACTATATGAATTCACAAAATTTACAACAATCACAGAACGAATCAGAATCATCTGATGTCCCACCTTCTGCGGACAAAGAAACCCCCTTACCGCTCAAAAATTTCATTAATGAGAGCTATCCTGGAACATCTATTGAAAAATGGAATAATTGGTCCTGGCAGATTAAAAACAGCGTCACTAAATCAAATGGATCTATTATCGACATACCCGATGGTCACCTACCATTTAGAATAACGCCGTATTTTGCATATCTATTGAGCTCTCTTCCAAAAGATCATCCGTTATATAGAACGGTTGTTCCGTCGATTTATGAATTAAATACCATAGGTGATGAAAGAGAAGATCCGCTTGATGAGGAGCGTAGTTCTCCTGTTCCGAATATTGTTCATCGATATCCAGATAGGGTCTTATTTTTAGTTACGGGATTTTGTTCCGTTTATTGCCGTTACTGTACAAGAACTCATATGGTATCTCAAAGAACATCTATTAAAGTTTCTAATAATGAGTGGGAAGCTGGATTTCAATATATCGAATCTCATCCTGAAATAAGAGATGTTATTGTATCTGGCGGAGATCCATTAACTCTTAGAGATGATCAAATAGAATATATCTTACATAGATTGCATAAGATTGAACATGTTGAAATGATACGTATTGGAACTAAGGTGCCAGTTGTTCTACCTATGCGTATAACCACTGAGTTATTGAATATCATAAAGAAATATCATCCTGTTTATATGAGTATACATTTTACTCACCCAGATGAGTTATCTGTCGAGACACAGATGGCTTGTAATATGATTGCCGACGCAGGTATTCCTATGGGCTCTCAGAGTATACTTTTAAAAGGGATTAACGATGATGTGGAAACATTCAGAACGCTATATAGAAAATTACTTAGATGCCGTGTAAAACCTTATTACTTATATAGTTGTGACAAAATTCCCGGTAGTCGACATTTCCAATCAACAATCGATAAAGGTCTTGAAATTATTGATGGTTTAAGGGGCCACACTTCTGGATATGCCTGTCCGCAGTTTGTTGTTGATACAAGTAAGGGTAAGATTTCTTTACTTCCTAATTTCGTAAAATCAGTTAAATTGGGATATTATCAAAAAGAATATGTATTTCGAAATTATGCGGGTGAAGAGTATCAACACATTGAAGTAATATAGTTCAAAATTAGTGCTTTGGTACAATAGTTGTAGATATTTATGTATATAAAACATTACGCTATGAAAAAATTATTATTTATTATTTCTATCATTTTTTTAACAAGCGCGTTATTCGCGCAGGGGAAGTCTAATTATGAGAAGTATTTGGACGCTAAACAAGCTAAAGAAGATTCGATTGCTAATAGTCAGGTAATTCAAGAAATACCTGTGGTTAAATCAAATAAACCAGCGACGATATTTGATCGTCATACAGAATCGTTACAGCCTCAAATTGCCGTAGTTTATGCGGATACTGACGATGATGTGAATATATATGTGGTTGAGCCATTTTCTTATAGTATGTTCTATGACCCATTTATGTTCTCATTGTCTTTCGGTCTTTGGGGGTATCCTTATTATGGGTATGGATATGGTTATCCATATTATAATTCTTGGTATTACCCTTATTATGGTTACGGATACGGTTACCCTTATTATGGATACCCATATTATGGTTATGGCGGCGGATATTACCCTCAGAATGGTGATCATGGACACGGAATGTTAGGATGGCACGGATATAGTAGTGGATATGGTAACGGACATAATGGTTATAGTAGTTATAATCACACATCATCAAGTTCTAAATCTTTTGTTAATTCATATGGAACATCAAGAAGATCTTCGTCACCATCTACAAATAGTTTTACAACCAAATCAGGAACACAGTCATCTGCGCGAAGTTATACATCTCCAGAAAATAAACCTACATATAAACAAAGTAGAGGCTCAATCGCAACATACACACGACCAGAGATGAATAGTAGACCTAAGTATAATAATACTCCAACGCAGGGAAATAGATTCAGTTCAAGTCCAAGAACAAATACACAGTCTGGAAATTCTATCAGATCTAGTTCTCCATCAAAGAATTCATTTGCTGGACAGCAAAGAGCAAGGACATCTACACAGAGCAGTAGAAGTTATTCTACTCCAAGGAGTTCTTCATCCTCACAAAGTAGAAGTAGTTACTCAGCACCCACATCAAGAAGTTATTCTGCTCCTTCACATAGTAGTGGATCATTTGGTGGTAGCTCTTCAGGAAGTAGAAGCTCAGGATCTTTTGGCGGCCATAGTGGCGGTGGTAGAAGATAATTCATAAAAACACAAATATTCTTATCTCCCAACTATTTATTTATAAACTTAGTATGGGAGATAAGTCTAGAATAGTATTCGAGCATCTTAAATCATATATTGGATATTATTTCACAATCATAGCGGTAATTGGGTCATTATGGGCTATATTTGTTTTCTATGATAAATGGAAAGATGAAAAAATACTAATGCGTAATGAGATCAACACATTAAAACAAGAAGAAAAAGATCATAAGAGATTGGACTCCCTTTTATTAGATGAACAATATAAACTGCAGGCAAGATTAAAAGCTATTGAATCCAAAACAGATGTTCAAGGTAAAGACATTAAAGGGGTAAAAACATCTGTTGTACGATATATCAGTCAAGACGAGGCGTTAACTAGAGAAGATTTCGTTAGATTTATATTAGAAATAAATGGAGATTCAAGTATCATACAACAGTATCCATACCTATTACCTAAAAATAAAACTAAAAAAACCAAATAATATGATGACAATTTTATACATAATGACTTTTTTCAAAAAGATTGGATATTTCTTTTTATGTCTTCTTCGTGATGACTGTCAGTATTCAATAAAAAAGATCCTTACTTGGATCTTTAGTACTGTGGCGGTTTATATAATCATCTTTACAGACAAAGATGTTTATCAATTGTTGATGTTTATCCTTGCCTTATTGGGAATCCGAGCTTTCGAGAAATGGAAAGTTCAAAAACCCAATTTTATGAAGAATAATGGAAAGCAGTTACTTAATGATTAATTTTCTTGTATCCACTTATATAGTTTAAGTGCTCGATCGCAAGTTTCATAATCTTCGATGCTCTCAAAGTGCGGTATAAAAACAGTTAATATTAATCCTGAAGTTTCTTTATTGATTTCGAAATTCGTACTAAATGGTTGTTCTTCGATTGTTGCCAATACACATAATGTAAATTTATCGTGTGACGGATCTTTTATATCGCCGTATAAATCAACCATCTTTCGGTATATTCTATCTTTTGATTCCTTGAAACATGTGCCGAAATCGTCATATTCTTTTTCAAGAACCAAAAACGGGCCCTCATATACATCTGGAGTATAATCATTTTGAATTTCATAAATTATACCCATATCGTCATCAACATTTTTCCCCCAATTGTCATCAGGAATCATATAATCATCATCGTCATAATCATTCATTTTAATTATTTTTAGTTATAATCAAAATATAAGAAATAAAAATGATAAAACAAAATTCAAATAAAATTATTTTTTGACTTTTACTTATTCGATCATAATTTATGTATTGAATATGATGGAGTACAACATATAAAACCCGTTAGTGTTTTTGGCGGTCAGGAAGAATTTGAGAAAACAAAAATACGGGACGAAATTAAAAATCTTTTTTGTAAATTAAATAATATTAAAATGGTTAGATTACCTCATACATTGACAGATGAGGAGATGTTTAATATTATAAAAAAATCTATATCTATTTAAATAAATTTCAGTCGAATGTTAATTCATCATTTTCCCCAACTTTAATGATTATTTCATTGTTTTCTGTGATTTTTTTCCTTAGAATATTATCACTAATAAAATCTTCACAAAGATTCTGTATGATTCGCTTTATTGGTCTGGCTCCATATTCTTGTTCTTTATTTAAACTATATATTTTATCGTTCACAGTTTCATCAAATGATATTAAATAATTTTTTTCTTTAAGTCTTGATATTAAATTATTCAACTCCAATTTTATAATAGTTTTTAGAACATCATCATTTAACGAATTAAAAATAATTATATCATCAATTCGATTCAAAAATTCGGGAGAAAACTGTTGTTTTAATGATTTTTCGATTATATGCTTTTTATGTTGTTCTTTTTGATCTCCTTTTGATTTTGTTTCGAACCCAATGCCATTACCAAATTCCGACACCCTTTTTGACCCAGTATTCGATGTCATCATTATTAATGTGTTGGTGAAATTAACCGTTTTTCCAAAAGAATCGGTTAATCGGCCTTCATCCATAATTTGTAAAAGAATATTATATACGTCTTTGTGGGCTTTTTCTATTTCATCAAAAAGGATAACCGAGAAAGGATTATTTTTAACAGCCTCCGTAAGTTGGCCGCCTTCTTCATAACCAACATAAGAAGGAGCAGCTCCCAAAAGTCTTGATATTGTGTGCCTTTCCATATATTCAGACATATCAATTCTAATAATATTACCAGCAGATCCGAATAATAACTCGGCTAATGTTTTAGCTAAAAAACTTTTACCTACGCCAGTTTGACCTAGACAAAGAAATGACCCAATTGGTCGCGTTCCGTCTTTAATTCCCACACGGTTCCTTCTGATTGCTCTGGAAATTGCAGATATTGCTTCATCCTGTCCTATAACTTTAGATCCGAGTTGTTTTTCAAGAGTTAATAAATTTTCAGTTTCTTGGGAGTCAAGTTTAGCAATCGGGACTCCAGTCATATTGGATACGATACTATATACATCGTCGACATTTATCGGATCCTTTTTATCTTGTTTATTGGTATTCCATCTTTCTTTTTCTTCTTCCAGTTTTTTTGTTAATCTAAATCCTTCGTCTCGTAATTTGACAGCCAATTCATATTTTTGAGTTCTTAGAACTTCCATCTTCTTCTCTTTGATTACCTCGATTTCGGCTCTTAATTTTTCTATTGATTCGGGAATTTTCACCGATATTTTCTTTTCTGAACCTAACTCATCCAAAATATCAATAGCCTTATCGGGGAATTGTCTATCAGTAATATATTTCGATGCTAATAGAACGATTGTTTCAACCACATTGTCGCCATATGTTACTTTATGAAAATCTTCGTATGATGATTTTATGTTTGTTAAAATTTCAATCGTTTCATTATATGATGGTTCTTTTAGTATAATTTTTTGAAATCTTCTCACTAATGCTCCGTCCTTTTCAATGTATTTTTTAAAATCATCAAATGTTGTTGATCCAATACATTGTAATTCACCGCGGGCCAACGCGGGTTTAAAGATGTTTGAAGCATCCATAGACCCGCTTGCATTTCCCGCTCCAACCATCATATGTAATTCATCAATGAATATTATCACATCGGGATTATCTTGTAATTCAACTAATATTCCTTTAATCCTTTCTTCAAATTGCCCACGATATTTTGTTCCTGCAACTAATGAAGTTAAATCAAGTGATACTATTCGTTTATCCAATAAGCTAGTTGGACATTCTCCTTTATTGATTAATAATGCCAGTTTTTCGATTAATGCCGTTTTTCCGGTTCCAGGATCCCCGACCACCACGACATTATTCTTCTTTTTGCGAGATAATATTTGAGCAATCCGTCTAACTTCTTTATCTCTCCCAACAACAGGATCAAGTTTACCCTCTTCAGCTAACTTAGTTAGGTCTCTCGAAAAGTTATCGAGGATTGGCGTTGTTGTGCCGCCCTTTTTAGGCTTTTGGGTTTGCTTTGGCGGTTCTTCAAAATAATCTACTGGCATATGTTCCCTCTTTAATTAATAATTACTTGTTGTTCGAATTTGTCTGTGTGCTCTTTATCAAAATACCACAGAGCCAAGTCAAACATACAGCTTGCCACCAAGCTAATTTACCCGCAATTGCTCCAGAAGCAACTAATCCAGGAAATGCTGCGTGAATTGCCACAGGCCAAATCCAATATACAATAGTACCGCCGAATAATGCTAAGAGAGCCACGAGAGCTAACGCTCCTAATCCAATTAATAATGCTTTAAAAATGTCTTCCATAATTTAAATTTTTAAATGTTTATTTTATTTATTGTACAAATATAGAACAAATTTTTGAAATAAACAAATAAATCTGAAAATTGACAATCTGTCAGGTAATTGTCTTTGGTAAAGAATTTGTATAATACTTTATATAATAATAATAATAAACTAAAATAAAATTTAAAAACTATGAGCTTAATTAGATTATGGAGAGATCCTTTTTTTTCGGATATGATTGATGCGTTTAATGAAACGCCGAACTTCGTGGATAGGAGTTTAAAAAAAAGTAATATTATAACTAACGAGGATGATTATCGCGTTCAGATATCAGTTCCTGGTCTGACAAAGGATGATATTAAGATTAGTATTGACAATTCTGTTATTAAAATTTCCCATGAGAAAGAAGAAACAGATGATAAAACATTTTTCTTTACACATTCCTTTGAGAAATCATATCGATTACCTGACGATATTGATGATAAAAAAATTGAAGGCAAGATTGAGAATGGGATATTGGAGGTCGTTATTCCAAGATCCAAGAAAAAAATCAATCAACGATTTATTGAAATTAAGTAATTAAATGAAACTCCCGAAGATATCGGGAGTTTTTTTGTTTCCATTATATTTATATTTGCATAGTTCTTTGAAGTATTGTAGGTTGATGGTAGATGCTTCCATCGTAAAACTTAAAGCAAAAGGTAATTTTAAATAATTACGCACATAAATCAATTAATTTGATTTTACAATTTAATATCGTTTGGGACAAACGATTACAGGAGTGGAGCAAAAATAAGACTTGCCGATCTTTAGATCTGTGAGCACAAGCAATGAATCTTCTAAAGTTCTTGATATTTATTAAGAAGCCCATTCATTGCCTTCGGCAGGGATGGGTAGTTCACATTAAAATAATATGGAAAAAAATCAAAAAGCGTCACCTATTACTGTAGAACATTGGGAAGGGAAATTTGAGAAGGCAATACAAATATTATTAAAAAGCGGGATTAAATCTGAAGATCTAATAAATAAAATAAAAACAGAAGATGAAAAAAATAATAAAACTTAACGAAAGTCAACTTAATGTGTTAATTGATAACATCATTAGTGAAGATGGTAATGTTCCTCGAGCATATGCTGAACATTGGGAAAATAAATTTGAAAAATCTATAGATATCTTACTAAAAATTGGATATCATCCGGACGAATTAATAAAAAAAATAAAAATAAGAACAAATAACAATCAAATATGAAAAGAAAAGTAAGAATTACTGAAACCCAGCTTAATAGTATTATTAAAAGGGCGCTTAAAGAACAACAAGAAGACCAATTTATGACCGGCGCCGAAGGCGATCAGGATAAAATGGCTGGTGGGCCTGAAGATGAAGTGGGCGCAGAAGGCGGCGAACCCGATTATACTGCATTTATGGGCGCGGCTCAAGAATTAATGGGACAAGGAATTACAATCGGTAATTTGGTTGACAAACTTTGTGAAGCTAAAGATACTGAAGCTGAACCTGAAGTTGAGCCAGAACAAGATACTGAGACTGAACCATCAATTCCACCGTCCCCGATGGCTGAATCAAAACAAAGAAATAAAAAATAAGAAATATTTTTTATATGTCGAAAATCGTTAGAATTACTGAATCTCAGCTTAATGATATTATTAAGCGCGTTATAAGGGAACAACATTCAAATAGTAAACCTCCATTAAATGAAACTAAGGGTGATATTTACAAAAGCGAATGGACCGAAAATGACACAATCTTAACTTGGTATTGTACCAGATATGTTAAAGATGGCGACACCAGAAAATTAGGGCTGGAAGATTTAAAAGAATTAGCTAATCATATAATTGGATCAACTGAATTTTCTCTTAAACAGCAAATGAGTAATATGAGATATTTAGCTGGTGATGTAAATGCTCTAGATTCTTTCAGTAGGCTACAGGAACGAGTATATAATCAATATAATAATATGCCGGAGGAAGAGTTACGTGAAATATGCCTTCACATAATAGATAATACTCCGCAATCGGTTTATGAAAAATTTGTTGAAATATATAAAAAAAATAAGGGATTGAGCGATGAGGATAAAAGAGTAAAGACGGAAAAAGAAAAAGCTGATATGTTTAAGAAACAATCAGAAGCTAACCGCGATGCTGATTTACGTAGAGCAGTTGGTCTAAAAGATATGTCTAGATTTAAATCATTAGGCCCCAGGCCAAAAGAATAAAAATTATCCCCAATCGAAAGTTGGGGATTTATTTTTTAATTTAATTTTTGTATATTATACTAAAAATTAAAACAATGGGAATTATATCGGAACAAATCTCAGGACATACAATTAGTGTAGACATTAGTTCGTCCAATTTAAAATCTGCGTCTTATGACACATCAACCAAGGTGTTAACGACTACTTTCAACAATGGAACTATTTATGAGTATTATGAAGTTCCTTGGGAGATCTTTACAAAATTTAGAATGACGGACTCTCAGGGTAAATTTTTTAGTACGAATATAAGTAGAAATTATAAATATAAAAAGCTTAAATGATTGGTAGATCCTTAGTTGATGAATTATCCGAAGATAGAGAACAGGATGAAAAGATAATCAAATCTTTTTATGCTAAGGATTCGTTATCACAGGATATATTTCAAGGAACTAAAATGATTGAATCTGTTAGAGACAGATTATTATCCATCACAGATAATTTTATTGATTTTCTGGGGGTGGATTTTTTTATTCATGATGTTGTCTTAACTGGATCTCTGGCAAATTATAACTGGTCTGAATTCTCGGATATTGATTTACATGTTATTGTTGATTATGATGAAAGTGGTCATAAGCAAGATTTACTTAAAGAATTTTTTGATGCCAAAAGGGCGGTATGGAACTCCAGTCACGATATTAAGATAAAAAATTACGAAGTTGAACTCTATGTTCAAGATGTGAAGGAGAAACATATATCTAGTGGTGTGTATTCAATATTAAATAACAAATGGATTATTGAACCACAAAAAGAAAAAAAGGAAATTGATGATAGAAAAATTTTGGAGAAAGGTGAGGAATATGCTAAACTAATTGACAAACTAACTAAAAAGGGCGGTGATGTTGATGATGTTAGGAAAAAACTAAAACGATTTAGACAAACAGGATTAGAAGATGGTGGGGAATATTCATATGAAAACCTCACATTTAAATTACTCAGAAGAAATGGATATATTGAGAAACTTATGAATCTCAGAAAAAATATGAAAGATAAGGAATATTCCATAAATGAATTTGAAGAATTCATAAATGGAGAAGAGGATATTGCTGAAAGTATACAATTTAGTATTCCTCCAGAAGAAATCAATAAAATTCTCAATGGATATATTGAAGCCGCTCTGTGGACTGAAGAAGAAAGGTTAAATGATGAAGCTGGTAAAATGAATGATAATCTTGATAGTGGATGGAATGATGAAAGTAATGAATCTGAGGATGAAATCAGATTTATGAAAATAATGCGAGACAATTATTCAAAAAAATCTTTTGATTCATTTAGCCGAGAACACATTGATCCCAATTCATTAATTAAGGCATATACTGATATAAAACAATTTTTAAAATTAGCAGGTGATAGTGTAAATGAAGCGATTGAAGAAAACGGATATGAAAGATTGGGTATGGATATTTGGCTCACAAGAAACGGGCACGGCGCCGGATTTTTTGATCATTCATATGACCCTGAGAATGAGAAAAGATTAATGGACGCGGGAAAATTACTCGGAGAGGTTTATCTATATATTAATGACAATATGAGATTATCATTTAGTAATGAACATTTATTTGAAAATTTATTAAGAGAAAGTGTGGAATTTAATTATAAAGATATTTTGAGAGTTGAAAAAGAAGCCATAAAATTCTATGGAACTTCAGATTCATTTAACCAAGCGGTGGGATTTATAACTCCAAATGGTTATTTATTAGATTTTGGTGAAGGAACAGGACAACGTGGTATGGATCATAGAAATATCGGATATATGTTTGATTTACTTCCTGATATTGATATTGGTGAATATGGCGGTGATAAATGGAAAAATAGTGTATCGTGGGGACTATACGCTGTGATGGATATGGGATTTATCAGATATCTTCCAGAGTCCAAAGGTATTGATATGTATCAAATGCCAACACAAGAACAGTTTGAAAGGATACGCCAACTGATTCAACTATATAATGGAAAGATTATTGTTGAAATGAGTAAAGAGGCTTATATCGAATATGAAGATGATACTCCTGAAGATTATATAATTGATGGAATTAAAACATACTATAGAGAAGGAATAAAACCAAAACTTTATAATGATGTTGAGGATGAGGAAATGTTTCTCGATAGGGAATCGTAGAAGAATATGTAATGATAGATTACTAACAAACAATATTTTTCAAGTTATAGTTGTATTTATAGCATAAGAATAATTAATATTTAAATATCAAACAATGGGAGAGATAAAACCAGTAGGAAGTGAGAAATTAAAAGGAGATGCCAAATTAAAAAGGATTCTCGAACTCACATATTTTAATGCATCAGGTGAATCGACAAAACCGTCTGAAGTCATTAAAGAATCAAGCAGTGGCGTTTATGGAATCGTCAAAGAAAAAGACGGATACTATGTAAAGAGAGGTCTTAACGAAAATTCTTTAGATTACATCGGTGGTATGTTTATGAAAAATAAGAACAGATGTTCGTCATATGGCGAAGCTCTCAAAAAACTTGAGTTTTTAACCGAACAGGAAAAGTTACAAGAAGCTACAAGATATGTTCTAAAGCGCCCAGCTCCAGCAACACCAGCCCCACAGGCGGAAGCTCCAGCACCGATGCCAACAAATGAACCACCCGCACCCGCAGCGGCCCCAGATCCAACAGCAATGGACACGGCAGATCCTGGCGTAGCTCCAGGCCCCGAAGATTCTTTAGGCGGTGAAGAAGGCGCAGAAGGTGCTCCCGAAGATCCTGTTAAAATTATTCAAACAAAAACTGGAAGGCTCACCCAAAAATTAAACCAATATAAAGATGAACTGGAAAGCGACGATCTCAAGTATGTGCTTGGTATGGTTTTAGCAGCTGTCGATCTTGATAAAATGGAAGAAACAGATAAAGATGAAATACTCGCTAAACTTGAAGGTGACGAAGGTTCAGAAGAAGGATCACCAGAGATGGGTGCATCCGTACCTGAAGCAGGTGGAGAAGTAGGTGGAATGGGCTCAGGTGAGACTGGTGGAATTGATCCAATAAACTCGTTGGAAGAATTAATTAACGAACCATTTGGAGACGATGATTTTTCACCATATGATCCTGATGATGACGAAGACGAAGAAATATATGATATTGGACCCGAAGATTATAAAGCGTCACAAGCCGCAAGACAGGACATCTCAAGAGACAGAGAAGGAATGGATGATGATCCAGTAGATTTTGATAATGTAGATGATAATGTTGAATATGGTGATGTCGATGCCGAGGATGAAGAAATTGATGAAATGGGGTCTGGCGACGATCTAGTGGATCCAAATAATTTTCAGAATGGTGAAACAACACGAGGCGACGATGTTAAAGAAATAGATCTCGATGAGTTAACCAATATGATTAATGGTGGAGTTAAAGAGACATTAAGTAAATATTTTAACTAAACAATGTATCTCATATATATCAACGAACTCGGAAGAGATTATAAGGGACAAAGACAATATGAGTTCATTTTTGGTAAAGAATTAATATCTGCTTATAGTGATAAGGAGATACTTGAACTTGAAAACGAATGGTTTATAATCCCTTCATCAGGTAGATCGTTTCCACCTCAGCTCGGAGCGATAGACTTAGTAGGGTTATTAAAAAATTCGGATTTGGAGTTGGAACTTGTTCAGAACTCCGATTATTTTGGAATGATTGATGCTGTTGATGGAGTTGTGGCATTGGGATGGGAAAAATACGATATGGAAAAAATGGAAAAAACCAATAGAATTTGCTTCCATTTTGGGGAACCAGTAGAAGATGTAACAGAAAAGTTAATGACAAAAGGACTTAGATTAATAAATGATGAAATAAAATACAAACTTCCATGAAGAGAAAAGAATTAATAATAAAACTAATGAAAGAAGGACTAACCGAAAAAACATTAGTTAATATGAATGACAAACAGCTTGGGATGTTGGCTGAAAGAATTCTTAAAGAACAATCTACTACAATGTCCACCGCCAATGGATTATCTTCTGTCGTTAATGTTCCCCAAACAGATCAAGCGAGCATCGCTAAAATGAAACAACAAAAGAAAACTTTTGCAACATATGAGGGCGAAGTAAAAGAAGATACGAAATTAGGCACCGAGAAAAAAGAGTATAGTGATAAAGAAAAAGCCATTAAGGGCGCCGAAGCAAAAATTAGATCGTCTATTAAAGATGGTAAAGACTATGGAGATTATACGAGATTAATTAAAAAATTAAATGATGGTAAACTTCCTGAAAGCACTCAAAAAATAATTGGTGGAAAGAAATCTGAAGTTACTGAAAGACGCGGAGTTAAAAGTGGGCCTAATAAACCAAGCAAACCCGTTAAGCCAGTTAAACCCGTTA
>Ga0315273_10007072_pt1 | contig 14033 bp, 10 predicted proteins | sample YL17G02_0_MG_FD_205753 | JGI IMG/M metagenome (GOLD analysis project Ga0315273, IMG submission 205753) | Sediment microbial communities from Yellowstone Lake, YNP, Wyoming, USA - YL17G02_0 | ecosystem: Environmental > Aquatic > Freshwater > Lake > Sediment | place: USA: Wyoming | collected... | reverse complement strand
CTTGCGTTGCGCATCTAAGAAAAAGCTCCTGGAGTGCTTCGCAAATCCCTTCAACCGGTTCCTCGTCCTAAGCGCGGTAATCTCTTTCCTTCTGGCCAAACACGAACTCTTCATGTCCCCCCGGCAACCGATCCACTTCACCCGCGGGCACATCTGGCTTCCCCTTTGCCTGCTCGGCCTGCCGGTTATTGCGGGTCTATGGCGCGAAATTGCGAGCCATAAGCGAAAACTGGCGCTGCTCGGAGCCGCTCTGGCGTTTGCGCTTATCGTTTTGTTTGACAACATGGTTTTTTTCTGGGTGTCTTGCCACCGCCCGAACGGAATTTACCTATCAAGCGCCGATCGGCAGGTTTTCCGGCTCCTTTCGAACCGCCACGAACGGCCAGTGGTCGTTTCGGACGACGAAGTTTTAAGCTATCTCGCGGCGACGTACAGCTCGGCCAGGCCGTACCTTGGCCATGCTTCCAATACCCCGAACGCAAAGGAAAAAAGGCAGGCGGTCGAAGCCTTTTTTGCCGGGGGGCTTATCCCCAAGGACTTGCAGAACCGCGTGTTTTTAGTGATTACCAGGCGCCATGGCGATAAACTGCTCGCGGACGCAAGGTTCGAGAAAGTCGCTTCCGTTGATGGTTTAACTGTTTTCTCGCGCAAAGCTGGAAAGGATCCCGGCTGACGGCTTTCAACCCGCGGTAACTGCGTGTCGCAACCTCTGGAATGGCCGCGATTTCTGAAAAGGACACAACAACGATGATCGCTTTGATGAACAAGACCAGCCCCCATTTGAACAAAAGAGGACTTTTGTGCGCAAGCCTTGTGCAAACACGCTGGGGATTTCTGGCAATTGCCTTTGAAGGTTCGTCGGTCATTGCGCTTGAACTTCCTGATACCGATAAGAAAATAGTCCGCCAACGCCTTACAAGCAGGTGCGGACCGCTCACATGGGTCGAAAAGCCTTTTCCCGAGGTCGCAGACCTTCTTGTCCGCTATTTCAAAGGCGAACCGGTCAGTTTCGATAAGATCAGGGTTGCTCCCCCCGACGGCACCCCGTTTTATCGGGAGGTTTGGAAAAGGCTCCAGGCCATTCCCTATGGCGAACTTGTAACCTACGGACAATTAGCCGCGATGCTCGGACGGCCCCGCGCCGCTCGAGCCATCGGAGGCGCCGTCGGGGCAAATCCAATTCCACTGGTCATACCGTGCCACAGGGTGATCCAAAACGGCGGCAAACTGGGAGGGTTTTCAGCGCCAGGCGGAACGTCGTACAAGAAAAGGCTGCTTCAACTCGAAGACCATCACTTGAAAGGCGATCGGCGCCTCGCGCCCGTTGGCCGTTAAGAGGAATTTGCCCTGTGAACCAATACATCCCCAAAACGGAGCAATATGCACTTCTCGGCCCGGCGGGCCAGATTGCCGCCATTGAACTGGCCCAAAAAGGATTTAAGCCCGTCATGCTTGTCGGCGAAAAACTACACAGCCTGATTGGACCGTCAAGTTCCATTCGCCTTTGCTGCGCCAAGGCGCAGGCGCCCTTCCGGCTCGAAGGCGGCCATGAGTTTCAGAAGATTCGAAAGGCCGTCGAGCTTACGCCGGTCAAATCCGGAATCATCGGCATCGAAAGCCGCATGGACAAAGAAACCGAGCAGGTGTATCTGACCCGCTATAAAATCAAGTGGTATTGCCGCCTCTGGGCGAGACTCTAATTGAGATTCGGACATAATTCCCTGCAATATCATACAATAGAAAGTGTCATCCTGAGCGTAGGCCAGACATTCCTGTCTGGCAATTGACAGGCAAGAATGCCTGTCCTACGATTTGAAAGATTCTTCGCTGGCGCTCAAAATGACCACGGAATGATGTCCGACTCTCACTTTAACTGCGGTACCCTAAGCCCAGTGTTGGGTAACCAGTTACTTCTTGCGCGCCAGCCCAAGCGCCTCGCGCGCAATGTCTTTTGGCGAAATCCCCAGCCATGCAAACGTGTCGGAGGCGGACCGGCCGCTCTTGGGAAAGCGCTTCAGGCACATGCTTTTGACTCGGGCGCCCCCCCGTTCGGCGGAGTATTCAGCGGCTTCTGAGCCGATGCCGCCCGCAAAATTATCTTCCACAACCAGTACACAGCGGGAACGATCGGCGAGTATCTCAGTTAAAATTCCCTTTTGAATGGGCAGCGAATAGGCGTCGATGACCCCCGCCTTCAGGCCCTCCTTTTCCAAAAGACTGCGCACCTTCAGACATTCGTGCAGCATATATCCCGCTGCGACCAGGATCACCTCTTCGCCCTCGGCGACGCGATTCGAGCCGCCCGGCTCGAAAACCGCATCCGGGCCATAAATGATCGCGGTATCCGAACGCAGCGTCCTCATGTAAGCGGGACCGGTGTGATTCAAAAGAAGTTCGAGCAGGCCAAACGCGCTGATTCCATCCGCTGGGATCAGCACCAGGATATTCGGCATTCCCCGGAAATAGGCGATATCCGCAAGCGACATCTGGCTCGGCCCGTCGGGCCCCAGGCTGGCCCCGCTGTGGCTCCCGACCAGTTTCAGGGGACTTCCGCCGATGAGGCCCAGTTCAATCTGGTCATAAGCCCTTTCGAGGAATTTGCCGAAAGTATTTGCGACGGCAAGCTTTCCACCCGCATCGAGACCCACCGCGACGGAGATCATGTTTTGCTCGGCGATCCGGCACTCGACAAAACGATCGGGAAAGGATTTTTTAAAATACTGCGAAAAGGTGGAATTGGACACGTCCCCGTCCAGGACCACGAGGCTGGGATCCATCGCCCCCGCTTCCCTGAGAGCAAGACCGTAGGCTCGCCGGGTGGATATCTTGCGGCTTTCGGTCCATGTTTTTGCAAAGGAATCCCCTTTCAGCAGCTTGTCGAAGTCCGGGACGCCGAGCGAAACCGACTTGCGCGGGGTCCGATATCGCTTTGAAGCCGGGGGTGGGGGAAGGATTTTCAGGGCGGCCCCGTCGGGAAGGTTTTTACTTTGCCGCAGCTTCTCAAGCTCCTCAATGCCCTTTTTCGCGCCTTCGGCCTCGAGCGGTTTGCCGTGGTAGCCTATCTGCTGCATTTCGGAGACGCCCCAGCCCTTGACCGTTCGCGCCACCGCCACAGAAGGGCCGTCGGCCTCGGAATGCAGAAAATCAAAGATTTCCGCAAAATTGTGTCCGTCGATAATGCGCGCGTGCCAGCCGGCAGCCTTGAACTTCGCCTCCAACCTTTCCGGCGATTGCTGGGCGCTGACGTAATCACTCTGCCCCATCCCGTTGGCGCTGACGAAAAGGCGCAGGTTATCCAGCTTATAATCCATGGCGAAATCCGCGGCCTCCCACACCTGCCCCTCGCGCGTCTCGCCGTCGCCTGTGATGCAATACACCTTTCGGACGCTGCTATCCATCTTGGCGGCACGGGCGAGGCCGGCGGCCACCGAAAGGCCCTGCCCGAGGCTTCCCGTCGCGGCGTCAAAGAAGGGAAAACCCACGCTTGGGTTCGGATGCCCGTCGAGCACGCTCGCGATATCTCTAAGGCTGCTAAGATCTTCCACGGTAAGCCTGCGCGCACTTTCGGGCGATCCGCCCACCGCCCCTCCCAGATCGGCATAGGCCGCGTAAATAATGGGCACGGCATGACCCTCGGAAAGCACGAGGCGGTCCGCGTCCAGGTTCCAGGGATCCAGGGGACTGTAACGCATATGGCGATACATGAGCGCCGTGACGATATGCGTCAGCGCGGCCCCGGAACTGGGATGGCCGGAGCCGGCTGCGGTCGTCATTTCCACCACCAACTTCGCCAGATAGATGGCCTTGGCCTGGAGATCCTCATAATTTCCCATTAGCAGCACTCCTTGATGAACACGCGCGGCCAAAAACAATATTTCTCTGTTTTGCGGCGCATTGGGGCAAAAAAACAGAGAACAGCGTTTATTTTTGAGATATGCTTTTCGGGGCGGGTCCCACTTTCCCACCTTGGAACCACTCTGAAATCACCTTTTCAGCGGGCTTCCCTCGGGGGGTATAATTAAAGTCCTTGCTCCCGCCTTCGCCCCACCACTCGAAGACATAAACCCCGTAGAATGGGCAAATCTTCCCACAAGCGTCAAAAAAGGCCTTAAAACAGAGCGCCTGCTCCTCCATGTCTACTTTTTCGGTTGCATAGTAATTCCAAGGGTTCTTGTTACATCCATCCTGGCTGGGATACCCCACTTCGGTCATGATAATCTTTTTGCCGACCTTGGCTTGCCAGCGGGCAATATCGCCGAGAATGCGCAGCCAGGCGTCGCGCAACTGCTCAAAGCCCGGTTCGTTGGAGTTGGTCAGGGTATTGTAGGACGTGACTCCCACATAATCGAGCTTGTCCCAGAAGGTCACTTCCTCGTAATGGTCCCAGTTGGCCGAGTAGAGGAGTTTCCCGTCATAGACGGCCCGCGCCCCTTCAATGACTTTGAGCCATCGCTCGCGAAAAACCTCGGTCGAAATAAGCTCGGAACCGACGCCGAATATTTCCACCTTTGTTTCCGCGGCGATTTTGGCGTAATACGTGATAAACTTCCTGTATTGCTCGAACCATACCTCCCAGTCCGGCGGCTTGATGCCCCCCCGCCAGTCCTGGTCCGTGTTGACATCCTCCAGAAGCACAAGCGGCAGCAGGAGCACCCTCATGCCCCTCAAGTGTATATAGCGGATCAGACTAACCACGGATTCGCGGCTCGGCACCCCCATGTGGTTGAAGGAAATCTCCTGGCTGCGAATGTTCTGCTGGTATCCGGCGACGAGCAAGAGAACATCGGAGCAGCCGAGCGCGGCGACTTGGTCCACCAGCGTTTCGTAGGCGAAATCATCCGCCCTGGCGTGCATGCTGATGCACATTCCCCGCAGTTTAAGCGGAACGGGTTTGGTGGCGGAGACGTCCGCGCCGGCCGAACCGAGAGGAAAGGCGAAAAATAGGGCAAACAGGACGGCTTTAAACTTCATGCGGCGCCACCTATCAACACAACAATGGCATCATAGGCCGCGTGGGCTCCAGCCGTTACGCCAAAACCCCGCACGGCAAAAAGCGAGGCGAAAAAAAGCCCCGAACACGTGCGCAGCAGAAACCGCGCGGCATCGAAAGACTCGCCAAACGGACCCGCAAGATGAAAAGCGGCGAAGACCACCGCGGTAAGGACCGCCGAAGTGATATACGCCGCCGCCGCCGAAACCTCCACCACGCGCCGCAGGAAAAGAAAAACGAGACCCATTCCCGCAAGCCGAAAAAGATACTCCTCGAAAATCCCCGCCCCCACGCTCAACGTCAGCCCGGCGCCTGTGGGCATCGAGCGGATGTTGTCCGGATTGGAAAGCTCCGGCCGCGACAGCACGTGAATGCCCATCAGCACGCCAACCATTAAAAGGCCAAAAAAGCACGATTCAAACCACATCAGGCCGATGTAGCCGGGTTTCACGGTCCAGGAGCTTTTGACGGCGAACTGCCAGACGACCAGGGTCAACACAACGATCAGCCCCGAAAGCATGAACCAGATAAACCCCTGGTCCAGCCCGGCCTTTTCGAAAAGCGCCATCATCCCCAAGCCGCTGGCCGCTTGGCGCAACAGGACATCCGCGGCGTTTCTAACCTGAAGCTGCGAAGTCGCCGAGTTGAAATACGCGATTCCCACCTCATAAAGGGTAATCAGCGGCAGTAGAAACAGAAGGGCGTAAAGAGGCCGGCTGCTTTCAGTCCAGTAATTTTCCTTAACCTTGGGCGCGCGCTTGGGTAGCATTATCGCTTTCCAGACCCGGCGGGCAGAGGCTTTTCAACGGCATACGGAACGTTCATTGGTTTCTGTTTTCCGCGGACCCGGATTCGGCGGGAAGCTTATTCTCTTGTGAAGGCGAGGCCTTCGTCTGGGCAGGCGGGGCCTCTTGCTCTCCCGCGCGGCGGATCTCGTCTTCGGCATCCCGAAGGCCTCTCTTGAAATGCACGACACTTTTGCCGATGGATTTTGCCACGTCTGGCAGCCGGTTTCCAAAAAGCAAAAGGGCTATGAGCGCGATAACAAGGAGTTCCCCCGTTCCCATGTTGCCAAGAAAAGCAAACAGCGGCGTAGATTCACTCATCTTAACATTCTCCAAAAATCCTGAGGGCGCTGAAAAGTTCGCCTTACGTTATTTTATCCGGCTCATCCCATGCGATCAAATCTTATCGAGATGTTGCGGGGATCACACATCTAAACCCCACGTCATTATAACGTCTTTCCGGGTCCAAAGACCACCTGTAAGTTGCCCTCATAAGGTTTTTATTGGTCCGCCACGATCCGCCTCTGGCCACCCGGTACTTCCCTATTTTCGGCCCCTTGGGATTATCATTGGCCCTTTCGTTGTAGTAATTCTGGTCATACCAATCCTGGCACCACTCCGTAACGTTACCCGCCAGGTCGTAAACGCCAAAACACGTCACATCTTCAGGATAACCGCCCACGGGCTCCGAAAAATTGCCGTTTTCGCTTCCGAAAATACGGGCAAAATTGACCATTTTTGAATTGGGAGGAGTATCTCCCCAAGGATTCAGCCGATCAAGTCCGCATCGAGCGGCGTTTTCCCAATGCGCCTCCGTGGGCAAACGCCCCCCCACCCATGTGGCATAAGCGCTTGCCATTTCGTGGGTTACAGAATGAACTGGACATTCGGTATCCTCATCCGGCAACAGATCCTTGATTTTCTGATCGTCAAGAAACTTCTGATAGCGGCCCCACGTCACCTCAAACCTGTCAATATAATAAGCGTTCAGGAAAACCGGATGCGCGGGCCCTTCCCCGGTCGAATTGGCAAAGCTCTTGTCCGTCCCCATTTCGAACCAGCCCGCCTTCATCAGAGCCATCGGCGCGGCATCCTTAAGGCGCAGAACGCTCAAAGGAAGGCCCGTGGCGTCGTCCGTTTTCGTCGTAAGAGGCTCCAGCCCAGCGGGCAGTTCGAGTTTCCCCGGGGAATCCAGCGGCGGAGGGCTGTCGCGCTTTTGGGGCGCCGGGTTCGCCTTCTGCATCCCGGCATCGATGCTTTCCAGAAGCTGCCCGGCCCTCTTGTCGTCCACGCGCGTTTCCAAGGCGCGCTGGGCCATGGCCATGGCGGCCTCATAATTCGCGTCCGCAAGCAGAAGCAGTTTGGCCTGCTCGTGAAATATCTCAAAATCCGTCTGCTTCAATTTTTTGGCGATTTCGGAGTTTTCCGGACGGAACTTCTTTGCCCTTCGGTAAAGGATCTGCGCAACCTTCCACTTGCCCGCGGCGCAGGCGTTGTCCCCCCACTTTATCAGCAGCTCGCTTTCCAAGGGGCGCTCGGCGGCAGCGGCCTTCCCTTCGCTTTCAATCCTCTCCATCTCCTCCATTCTCTGACTCAGCATTTTTACCATCAGCTGAGCGCGGTATTTTTCGGCCCGCGCGGACGCAAAACGCCCATAAACGGACTCCGGATACTGCGAAACAAGCGCGTCGTACTTTTGGGCGATCTCCCCAAGCTTTCCCGGATTCTCATTGGCAAAGCTCTCCGCCTTCTCGAAACCCTCGGCGGCGGCCTTGTTTATGGACGCCGCTTGTCTACCGGATTCCCCCTGGCTAAAGGAAAGATTATACCAGGCCACGTAAAGGTTTAAAGCGGTTATGACGGCAAGAACAGCGCCTATGACGCTGAATAACCCTATGTTCCGCCTTGTCCTCTCCGTGTAGGAAGACGCAGAAACCGAGGCCAGCAGTTGTTTTTCGCTGGACACCTCTCCACTCGTATGGGTCCCGGTCTCCGGCCCCATGACAGCGTCCGTCGCCAGGTTCCGGAAGATTTCTCCCTCCTGCTCTTCCGCCAAAATAGTATCCAGATCGCCGATCAATTCCCGCATGCCCTGATAACGCTCATCGGCTCTTTTGGCAAGCATCTTGCTGATGACCGCGCAAACGGAAAGGGGCAGCTTCGGATTGAACTCGCAGGCCGATGGCACCGGCTCCGTGCCCGCGTGCTTGTGAATAATTTTAGCGGAGGTTCCCGTGTAAGGAAGTTTGCCCGTGACCAACTGGAAGAAACAAAGTCCCAGCGCATAAACGTCGCTGCGTTTGTCCACGTCGCTGCCCGAGCACTGCTCGGGACTCATATAGGACGGCGTCCCCACCAAATGGCCGTCCATGGTTACGTTGGCATCGTCGCTGATAACCTTTGCGAGCCCGAAATCGGTGATTTTCACCTTGCCGTCGTGCAAAATGACAATATTGCCGGGCTTCACGTCACGGTGAACGATTCCCTGCTCGTGGGCGCCCTGAAGGCCGATCGCCACCTGGCGGATGATCGCCGCGGCCTCCTTCACGGAAAACTTCTTCTTGATGGAAATCATCTCGTGCAGGTTTCGCCCGTCGAGATACTCCATGGCAATGTAGTTATAGTCCTCGCTTTCTCCCACGTCAAAAATCGTCACGATATTGGCATGATGAAGACTGGCGGCGCTGCGCGCCTCCCTCTGAAAGCGATCGTAATCGGTCCTTTTCCGCTTGGGACTGTTCCTGGCGAGCACTTTCAGGGCGACGTTCCGCTTCAAAACCTCGTCATACGCCTTATAGACGGTCCCCATCCCCCCTTCGCCCAGAAGGCCCACAACCCTGTAATGCGCGATCGTCTGCCCGAGCAGCGGATCCTCCTCGATCACGTCCTCCGCGGCGAAATCCCCAATCCCAACTTTCCCGCCGCCGATCACCGCCACGTTGCACTGCGGACATTTGACCAGTTTTGTCGGGTCCAAAAGCCGCACAAGGTATTTCCTTTTGCATTCCGGACAGAGAACCGGCGAGAGATTAACGTCGCGCAGGATTTCGCCCGCCTGGGTTTCATCGATCATGCGCTTGCGGACAAGATGCGCGAGCAATCCCCCCACAAGAGGCTTTTCCTTGAGGCTGTCAAAAGCCTTGTCAATATCTTCCTGGTTCACAAAACCGCTTTGAACGGCGATTTGAGCTATCAGCCTATCGGTTTTGCTCTTTTTTCTGGCCATTCGGCCTTCGCTTTCATTATATTTGAACGCTCAAAAACAAAAAAACTCGCCTCCTAATTATTTTCGGCCTTTTTGACCTCCTATGTTAGTTGTTTGTTTAACTTTTTCATTTCGCTTGTCAATTTACGCCAAGCACGACCAACGGCGGGAACATGATCATAGCATTCCTAACCCAAGCTTTTCGCGCAAAAATTACTAACATACTAATGTTGTCCTAAATATACCGCGGATTCGTACCTTTAGTAAAGCGGCAATTTACTAAAGTCGAGCAATCATTGTGGTCGAATAGGTAAAATGGGCTAAATGGATAAGAAAAAAGTCATTTAAGCCGCGGAAGGTAAATGTTAAAGAAAAACATCACGCTAAAGCGTGTTTTTACCACGGGCGATGCCGCTTCGATCTGCGGCTTAAGCCTTCAAACCATCATTCGTTGCTTTGACTCGGGCCGGTTAAAGGGCTTCAGGGTGCCTGGCTCCCGCTTCAGGAGGATACCGCGCGAAGACCTGATTGCCTTCATGCGTGAGAATAACATCCTGCTTGAAAACCTACTTGCCGCGCCGCGGAAGATTCTAATCGTTGACGACGACCTGCAACTTTCGGACATGCTCAGCGATTATCTTGCCGCTGTTGGCAAATATGAGATCAAACAGGCGGCTACCGGTTTTGATGCGGGCGTCATCACCCAGAAGTTCCTTCCCGATGTTATTCTTCTGGACGTCATGCTGCCCGACATCAACGGCCGGGAGGTATGCAAAATCATTAAAAACAATCCCGATACGGCCGGCACGAAGGTTATCATTATTTCGGGCATGATCGAAGATGACAAAATCAAGCACCTTTTCGAATGCGGCGCGGACGAATACTTCAAGAAGCCGTTTAACCTGGCCAAACTCGCGTCAAGGATCGAGCAGTTCTTCGGACAGGAGCAGTTGAAGGTTCCTTCGGTTTAGGCATGGGTTTTGCAGGGATAAACAAAGGGCGTTAAGGAGGTAAATACTTGGCAAGGAATCGCACGCGGCAGCTTATTCAGGAGCTGAATAACCTTCCCACCCTCTCCGAGGTGGCCACCCAGGCGCTGAAGCTGGCCACCGAGGACACCGCCACCATAGACAAGCTGGCATCGCTGGTGGAAAGCGATCCCGCGATGAGCGTCAAGCTTCTGCGGCTTGTCAACAGCGCCTGGCGCGGGCTTGAGAAACCTGTTACAAACGTCAAGCGAGCGATCGTGCTTCTGGGGCTTGAGGCGGTCAAAAGCGCCATTCTCAGCATCCAGGTGCTGGAAATCATGGACGCGGCGCAAAGCAAGAACGCGGACCGCGAACTCTGGACGCATCTGTTCGGAGTGGGCACGCTGTGCCATTTGCTGGCGGAGCGGACCAAGGTCGTCGATCCCGAAATTGCATTCGTCTGCGGCCTGCTGCACGACATGGGCAAAATCGCCCTGGCGGCCGTCAGCCATCAGAGCTACCGCGGCGCCGTCGAAAAATGCGAGGAAAACGAGGAGCCCCTTTTGGAGGCCGAGAAACGATTGTTCGGCCTGACGCATTTGGAGGCGGGCAAGCTCCTGAGTGAAAAATGGAACCTCAGCACCCAATTGACGGAAGTCATTTGGCTTCACCACCAGCCCCTGGAGATCATGGCGCTCGAGGGGACGACGGATCTGCTGCGCATCGTCGTCGCCGCCGACACGCAGTGCCGCAAACAGGGGGTCGGATTCAGCGGCAACTGGCAATTTTTTGACGATCCCCTGGAGCTTCTGAAACCCCTCGGCTTGACCGCGAGCAATATGGCGGAAATATCGGCCGTTTTCGGACATCGCCTGGAAGAACATGCGAATCGATTTGGGCTGGAAATGGAAGACGGCGAAGTTTATCTCAAGGCCCTTCAGGGCGCCAATAATAAACTTGGACGGCTTTATGAAAAACTGGACGAGCTGAAGGTTTTCAACGAGGTCAAGGCAAAAGAGTTTGAGACGCTCCACCAGATGAATCTTGCCCTGGGGGCCTCGCACAGCATCGAAGAGGCGATCGAGTTCATCGGGCGATACGCGATCGAAATGTTCTGGGTCAAGCGCGTCGTCGTGTACACCTTCTCCCCGGCCCAGCAGTTGCTTGCCGGCAAGGTGGTGAACTCCGACGGCTCCATCGACGATCTGCACGTCATTTGCGGCGATGACGGCGGCAAGGAGGACAAAGGCTCCGAGAATAATCGCCGCCTTTTCAAGGAGCTTATCGAGCGTTTCCTCGACAACGGCGCCAGGGCGGAAATGTCCGGCAAGACCGGCGCGACCGGCTACGTTGGAGATCTTTTCGCGCTGCCGCTGGAATTGAAGGGGGACCTTCACGCTGGAATCATTGTCGATAACCGCCGCCAGCCCGACGAAAACCACAGCAAGAAAACCACGCTGGCCGAATGGCTCGCCTTCACCGACGCCGCCGCGCTGTCCCTGGAAAGGGAGCGCCTGCACGAGCAGGTGACAAAGGACGTTGAAAAGCTGCTGGAGTTGCAGCGGCGCGCGCGCCAGATGGAAGACGAGATCCTGCAATCCAAAAAGATGGCCGCGCTGGGCCGGGTGGCGGCGGGCGCGGCGCATGAAATGAACAACCCGCTGACCATCATCAGCGGCCGCGCGCAGATCCTGTTCTCCAAGGAACAGGATGATCAGCAGAAGAAAATGCTGCAGGTCATCATCGGCCAATGCGAACGTCTGTCCAAGATCATCACGGATCTTCTGAGCTATTCCAGGCCGCATCCGCCTGCCAGGGAAAGGTTTGATCTGAAGGAGGCCCTCAAGCAGGTGATCGATCTTAATGGGCCCACGCTGCAGCAGAAGAAGATCAAGGTGGAGACGCGCTTTGGCGAAGGCCCCATCCATGCGGTGGCGGACCGCATGCAAATTCAGCAGGTCGTCACCAATCTTGTCGTCAACGCGATCCACGCCATGGAGCCGGAGGGCCAGTTGACCCTCAGCGCTTCCCTGGACCCCCAACGCACCGAGATTCGCATCGAAGTCTCGGACAGCGGCGAGGGGATCCCCGCCGCCGATTTGGAGCATATCTTCGAACCGTTTTTCTCCACCAAGGAGGTCGGCCGCGGCACGGGCCTGGGGCTTTCCATTTCCCATTCCATTGTCACCGCCCACGGGGGACGCATCCTGGTGCGCAGCGCCCCGGGCAAAGGCTCCACCTTCACTGTGCTATTGCCCGCCCAAAAGGGCAACTGAGCGAAGCGAAGCATCTTTCAAATCGGAGGACAGGCATTCTTATGCCTTGCGCCGGTTTTAGGAGCACGTAGGGTGGGCTTACAGCCCACGCGGTGTTAACACGCACGGGGAGCCGCTTCGCGCGTCGCCGCGTGGGCCGTAGGCCCACCCTACCATTCTGCCATTTTGATAAAGAAAAACCACAGATCGACGCATATTAACTGGAGCAAGGCATATTCCTGCCTGTCAATTGCCAGACAGGAATGTCTGGCCCGCGGAAATCCTTCGCGGCGTCCGGGATGGCCGATTTATCGCGTCCATTCGCGTCTTTTCCGGTTCAGTCGCTGAGATGATCGAGGCAGCGGCGGACTTCTTTTTCGTGGGTTTTTTCACCGGGAAGTTCGAGATACATCCGGAAAGACCGGCGGGCGTCCACCGGCCGCGACAGGCGCATGTAAGCCGCGGCGAGGTTATAGATTACCGCGGGGTCGTCCCGGGCGGCCTGCGCCGCCCGTTCCAGATAATCCACCGCCTGGGCAGCCAGATCAAGGCTCAAATAAGTGCACCCGAGGTTGTTGAGGGCCTCCACGTCCCGCGGTCTGGCCTTCACGATCCGCGCAAAGACTTCAAGAGCCTCGCTGAAACGGCCCTCGTTCTTCAGGGCGCATCCCATGTTGTTCAGGGTATCCAGGTTTTCCGGAAGCTGGTCGAGCACGCGCTGGTAATACTCGATGGCCCTGGCGTAATTTTTCTCGTGGCTCTCCAAAAGGCCGCAGTTGTTGAGAACCTCGACGTCTTCGGGGGATTTTCGCAAGGCCTTGGCCAGATGCTTTCGCGCGCGCGCGAAATCGCCGGCGACGATCAGCGCGTAGCCCAGATTGTTCAATATCATGGAGTTGCCGGGCGTGCCGTTCAAAGCCTCTTCGAAGGCGCCGATCGCCTCCGCCGCCATCCCCGATTGGAGGTAAACACAGCCAAGGTTGTTAAGCACCACCGGATCGCCGGGCGAACTCTCGCAAAGGGCTTTCAGACACTCAATCGCTTTTTGGCAGGAGGCCGGATCCGGATGCGCCAAAGCCTTGGCGATGAGACGGTCGGCCTTCAAGACGGCTACTCCCCGGACGCCTTTGTCTGGTAATCCATACGCATATAGGTCGTCCCCTGAGCCATATAGCGATTACGCCCGATAAGTTCCATTTCGTGCGTGTATGTGAGCAGCCCCTTCTCCAGGATGGTGATATCTCCGTTGTTTTCGGCCCGAACAACACCGTGGCCGTCGCCCTCGAAGTCATATTCGAAGTGGTCGCAGAACATATAAATGTTATCGGGACGATACTGCTCATGGCTGAAGAACTTTTTGCCATGAATCACATATTGCGTGGGAAATTGCCCCACGGGGGGCGTTGCCGGGGCGGCGCGCCCCTCCTTGAAAACGACATAGACCACCTCGTCCGAGGCGGACGCCCAGCGCAGGGCTGACTTGCCGGCGGCGTCCCGGGCGAAGGAAAGGCGAAGGCGCTGCGAATCCACCCGGTCGATCGGACGGTTCGCGTTAAGGTCATGGCGCGTCACAATGACATCCCTGATGAATGTGGCGGCGTCCGCTTCGGGCTTGTAAACCATACTGCCATCGTAATCGATCCGGATCTTCTCGCGGGATTTCGAGGTTTCATCCCCGCGCAGCAGGGTAATGGCGCCGGGCTGATCGCTGGAGGCCTCGCGGCTTCGCGGATGGTAATTCAGCGCCTTGCCGGTAAACTCCCAGTCCTTGCCCTGATTGACGCGCACGTTATCCTCAAGAAGCGCGACCTCGTCCTCCTTGGTGCTCCG
>Ga0315273_10007070_pt1 | contig 14033 bp, 10 predicted proteins | sample YL17G02_0_MG_FD_205753 | JGI IMG/M metagenome (GOLD analysis project Ga0315273, IMG submission 205753) | Sediment microbial communities from Yellowstone Lake, YNP, Wyoming, USA - YL17G02_0 | ecosystem: Environmental > Aquatic > Freshwater > Lake > Sediment | place: USA: Wyoming | collected... | reverse complement strand
TTGTCCATCGACAGCCCGAACAGGTTGCCCTGCCTGGCCACGACACCGATGATCCGGTAGGGGAGCCCCGCGATGGTGACGTTCCTGCCGACCGGATCCAGCCCCGGGAAAAGCTTCTCGGCCACGAGATCGCCGAGCACCACGACGGTCTGTCCCGCGCGGACTTCCTGCGCGGTGAAGGCACGGCCGTTCACCACCTCGTAGTTCTTGATCTGGAAGTAGGTCGCTTCCGTCCCGACCAGTTCGATGTCCTTGGCCGTCTTCCCGTTGTAGCTGAGCGCCATCCGGTCCGAGCAGTACATCGCGAAGGTGGCCGGGGTTGTCACGCGCGCCTTGATGTAGTCCGCGTCGGCATAGGTGATACGAGGGCGGCGCTGCCAGGCCAGCCACTGCTCGCGGGTCACGTTCCCCATGACGAAGTTGGACCGCTGGCGCAGCTGGAAGGTGTTCAGGCCAATCAACCGGTTCGCGAACTGGTCCTCCATGTACACGTTCATGCCCTGCACGATCGACACGACCGCGATCAGGAACATGACGCCGATGAGCACCCCGATGAGCGAGAAGAAGCTCTTCAGCTTCTGCGCCCGGATGGTGCGGAGGGCCATCGTGACCGCTTCCCAGATCGGCATCGGCTACGCCGCCAGCGGCTGACTGCGCACGTCGCTCGCCACCCGGCCGTCGCGCAGGACGACGGCCCGCGCGGCGTGCGCGGCGATGTCGGGCTCGTGGGTGACCATCACCACCGTTTGCCCCTCCCGGTGCAGGCCGGCGAACACCCGCATGATCTCTTCGCTCGTGGTGCTGTCGAGGTTACCGGTGGGTTCGTCGGCCAGGAGGATGGAGGGACGGTTGACCAGCGCGCGCGCGATGGCCACCCGCTGGCGCTGGCCGCCCGAGAGTTCGTTGGGCCGGTGGTGCATCCGGTCCGTGAGCCCCACCCGGGCGAGCGCCTCTTCCGCGCGGCCCCGGCGGTCCCTGGCCGACACGCCGGCGTATACCAGCGGGAGCTCCACATTGTGGAGCGCCGTGGCGCGCGGAAGCAGGTTGAAGGTCTGGAAGACGAACCCGATTTCCTTGTTGCGCACGCGGGCCAGCGCGTCGTCGGCCATTCGGGACACTTCCTGCCCGTTCAGCCAGTATTCTCCGCTGGAAGGCGTATCCAGGCAGCCGATCATGTTCATCAGCGTCGACTTGCCGGAGCCCGACGGGCCCATGATGGCCACGTACTCGTTGCGCCGGATTTCGAGGTCCACGCCGCGGAGCGCGTGGACCACCTCGGCGCCCATTTCGTAGGATCGCGTGAGGCTCCGGACGGCGATGATGAGCTCGCTCATCACTTCTTGTCCTTACCGGGCGCCGGCACCTTCATGGCCCGCACCCGCGCGCTGTCCTGCAGGTCGCGGATCGTCTGGTAGGTGCCCGACACGATCGAGTCGCCGAGCTGCACGCCGGAGACCACCTCGAAAAATTCCTCGCCGGCAATACCGACCTGCACCGGCGTGAAGGTGGCCACGCCACCCCGCACCACGAAGACGCCTTCGGTGTCCTTCTTCTTGCCGCCGGCGGCCGAATCGCTTGCGGCGTTGGCAGGCGGGGCGCTCTCGTTGGGCACGACCTCGTGCTGGCGCACCGTCAGCGCGATGATCGGCACGCTCGGCACCTGGGTGCGCGTGTCGGTGATGATCTTGGCGGTGGAACTCAGGTCCGGCCGGATGTCCCGCGGCGGATTGGTCAGCGTGATCTCGACGTCGAAGTCCACCGCGCGATCGGACGAGCCCCCGGCCGTGGACGTCGCGGTCAGTTGGGCGCTGTTGCTGATCTTGGTGACCCGGCCCACGAAGCCGGTGTCGGGGAAAGCATCGATGGTGACGCGAACCGAGTCGCCCAACGAGAGGCGCACCACGTCGGTCTCGTCCACCTGCACCTTGGCCAGAATGACGGACAGGTCGGACACGGTCATGAGCAGCGCCGTTTCCCGCGAGAAGTTGCCGGGCACGGCGACTTCGCCGACCTCGACGTTCAGTCGCGTCACCCGACCGTCGAGCGGTGAGATGAGCCGTGTCTTGGCCAGCTGGTCCCGCGCGTCCGTCAGCGTGGCGCGGTTCTGCGCCATCTGCGCATTGGCGGCATTGAGGTTGGCCTTGGCCACCTCGAAGCCGGTCTGGGCCTGCTCAACCGCTTCCGTCGAGATCAAGTTGGGGCTGCTGGTGCTGAGCTCCTTGGCCCGGCGCACCGTCCGCTCCGCCTGGTCATAGTTGGCCTTGGCCTGCACCTGTGACGCCGTCGAGGCCGAGAGCATCGCCTCGGCGCGCGCCACGGCGGCCTCGTACTGCGCCGGGTCGATCTGGAGCAGGAACTGCCCCTTCTTGACCCAGTCGCCTTCCTTGACCGCAATCTGCGTGACACGGCCCGTAATATCCGCGCTGATGTCCACCTTCGTCTGCGGCTCGATCCGGCCGCTCGCCGTGACCGAGGCCACGAGGTCCTGCGGCTTGACCACGTCCAGCCGGACCTCGACCGCCCGCTTGTTGCGGTTGGCTGCGGTCAGGAAGAAGAGGCCGCCCGCCACGACGACGATGATGGCGGCGAACAGTCCGAACTTGGTGCGACGTGACATGAGCTTCCTCGAGATTAACGAAGGGGACGCCCGACCGCCTCTTCCAGCGCGGCCACGGCCTTATGGTATCCATACACAGCGTCGACGTAGGTACCCTCAGCCCGCTGGACCGCGCTCTCGGCATCCGAGAGCTCCAGCGCAGTGCCGTTCCCCAGCCGGTACCGGTCCTGTGCCAGTCGCAGTTGGTCGGCGGCGGCGATCCGGTTGGCCTCGGCCACGCCGATCCCCTCGTACGTCGTGTTGATGGCCAGGTACCGGCTGGTGACCTGCGTGCGGATCAGCAGGCCCTGGGCGCGCACCTGCTCGTCGGCGTCGTCCCGGCGAGCCTTCGCCTCGGACACACGGGTCTCACGCTGCAGGCCGTCGAAAAGCGGCAAAGACAGCCCGGCAAAGATCTGGAAGGGCTGGGTGGTGAACTGCCAGGGAAACGTGTTGTTCGCATCGATGATCTGCTGCGACACCGCCGGGTCAAGGGCCGTTCCGGACGGGTTCAGCCCCGCGTACGCGTTGCAGTCGCTGATGAAGCCGCCGTTCGGCTGGCCTGGAATGCCGCCTGCACCATAGGTCAATCCGCTGATGACCTGGTTCTGGAACGTGCAGTTCGAGGCAACGGCCGACGCGTTGGAGTACGCCTGACTCGTGAGGCTGGACTCATTCGTGAACTGCTGCGTGTAGCCGCTCCAGTTTGCCTGCACCCGAAGGGTGGGGAAGTACTCCCCCGTGACTGCCCGCACGTTCCACCTGCTGGCGTCGGATGACGCTTCCGCGGCCAGCAGCGAGGGGTTGATGATCGCGGCGAGGGCCAGCAAGCTGTCCAGCGAGTATGCGGGCGTGGTCACCGGGAACGAATCCGTCAGTGTGACCGACTCGACCGGGTCCGGCGCGGTCACGCCCATCAGGCGGTAGAGCTCGAGACGGGCATCGGCGTTTTGCTGCCTGGCCACCAGCAAATCGACGTTCGACTGGCCCAGCGTCACCTCGGCCTGCCGCGTGTCGAGCATGGTGGCTTGTCCCACCTGGTACCGGGCCCGCGCCAGGTCGAGAAAGACCTTGTTGCGCTTGACCTGCTGCGTCACGACGTCGATTCGGGCGTTGGTCTGCAGCACGTTCAGGTACTGCACCAGCACCGCCGAGCGAAGCTGAACATTGGCCGCGTCGATCTGTTGCTGGGTGGCGCGGAGATTGGCCTTCGACTGGCCTGGCGCCGTCAGCACGCGCCCATTGAGATTCCACCCGAGGTCGATGCTGTAACTCGAGCCCACTGAAGACGACGTCTTGACGACGTTAGTGCCCCCGAAATTCGAGGAGCCCGATCCGGTGTAGTTGAACCCGCCCGACACGGTCGCGCTGGGGACAAAGGTGGCGTAGGCGCTCTTCACCGTCAGGCTGGCCGGGCCTTCGTTGTTCAACCATTGCGCGTAATCCGGGTTCTTGGCCAGCGCCGTGCTGAGCGCCTCCGCGAGCGATAGCCCGGCCGGCGGGGCGGCCTCGAGGGTGGCCGTCGGCGCGGTCGTGGTGGGCTGTTGGGCGAAGGCCAGGGAGGGGACGAACAGGCCGAACGCGAGCAGCCGCTTCCAATGGGTCATGAAAGTTTCCCCAGATGTATTCGATCGGTGGTCCAGAGTAGTGCGCCCCTTACGAGGGGGCTGCGCTGCGAGTTTCAGCTTGGGACGCATGGATGGAAACGTATTGTTGGACAACGACTTGCGTCGAGGAGTGAACGCTACCTGGCCTGCCGGATGGCCGAGACGCCATCGGCGAGCACCACCCGCATCAGGCGGCCGGCTTGATCCACGGTCAGGGTGCCGTTGACGGCCCCGCTCAGCTCGATCGTGGTGGGGGCCGAACGGGTGGCGGTCAGCTGTCCCCGCCGGCCGGTTCGAGGGAAGAGGACGGCGAGTCGTGCCCCGGCGGGCGTGGCCCGTTCGGCCACCACCCGGTAGAGCGAGAAGACGCTGTCGTCGAGGATGACGATGCCCGCCGCGCGCGGATATTCCCGAACCGATTCCGTTGCGGGTGTGGTCTGTCGAATCGTCAGGTTGTCCTGGAGCGCTGCCCCATACACTCGCCTGACCCCGTCCGCCTGCCGGGTGTCCAGCTGAAGGGTGACCACCGCGCCATCGGCGTTCCGCTCGAGCATCGTCTGGATCTGCACGCTCGGCCGCGAGCCCGGATACCGGGCCAGTGACGCGATCGTCGAGCCGGCGCTGTCCCCGCCGCCACCAGGTTGAACGGAGAATTCCTCCCGGCCGAGGGCCGTCTCGCCGCGTTGGATGTCAAAGACCCCCCGGTCGCTCTGCTGCGCGGCGAGCGGGGCGGCGACCAGCGCCAGTGCGAGGAGTGTGTGCGTCGCACGCATCAGGACTCCTGGTCGAGGCAGCGGACCGCGATGCGGTCCAGGATGAACTCGTACAGCCGTGCCCCCTTGTCGGCAGTGGCCAGTGACGGGGTGGCGAATCGCGTGTCCTGCGCCGCGTCCTGCCGCACCAGTGCCGGGGCAATATGGAGCAGCAACGACGTGTCGAGCTCGCCGCCGTGGGCGGGCATCCCGGGCTGATCGAGACGATCGCCGAAGTCCAGCGCGAAGATGTCCACCACCTGGACCCGCGCTTCCTGCACCAGCAGGGTGCTCAGGGCCTCCTGATGCGCTTCGTGGCCTTCGGCCGTGATCAGGACGAACTCCCGCACGCCGCTGCCCACTTCCCACGCCTCGATCAGCTCGTTCATAAGCCGGTGAAGGGTTTTCCGCCCGAGCGGTGCGCTTCCGGCGAGCGGCCGGTGCGGATCCCGGTTGGCGCCGTACTCGACTGCCGGTGCCCGAAGCACCCCGAAGCGGGCAGAGAGGTCATCGGCCAGGCGTTCCACCAGGATGGTGTCGATTCCCAGTGGCAAGTGCGCCCCATGCTGCTCCGTGGACCCGACCGGGACGATGAGGGTCGGGCGGTGGGCCAGGCAACGCTCCACCGCCTCCGGGGGTAACTCTTTCAGCCGCCAGGGCGAGTTCGCACTCATTCTGCGTATAATACGCGGGTGAACCGCTCCTCGCTCCGATGGTGGCTCCCCGGAGCCGGCCTGACGGTCCTCGCCACCGGGGAGTGGTTGCGCACGCCGGCGGACGGGTGGATTGCCGTGGCGTGCCTTGGGACCCTCTGGGCGCTGGCCGGCCTCAGGCCCTGGGCCGGATGGCGGAAACGCGCGGTCGCCTCGGCCCTGGTGGTCCTGGCCCTGACCCCGTTCGTCACAGCGTGGCGCCTTGCCCGGCTGGAGGCTAACTGGCCTGCCATCCAGCAAGTTCGGGTAGACCGCGCCACGGATCGGCTGGCCGGCGACCTTCACGCCGCATTTCTCCTCGCCAGTCGCCTCGCCAACGAGGCCAGCACGGCCCCCACCGAACCAGAGGCCGCCTTTCGGGCACTCGAGCGAGCCGTCGCCGGCGCACCAGTGGAGGCGGGGGTGGCGCTGCTTGGAGCGGAAGGGCGAGTCCACGTCTGGGCCGGTTCGCACCGGATGTCGCCCAGGGGAGAGGGGCGCCCCGTCTCGTCGGTCAACAACCCCTTTTATCTCGTCCTTGAGGTGGCCCGTGATGCGCCGGACGGACGGCGGGGCGTCGGCAGTGTCGTGGTCTGGGCTTCCTCGGTGGTGCCCGATCGGGTGCAATCCGTCACGGAAGACTTCCGGGCCCGGACAGGCGTGGGGCTCCAGGTGTACCCGGTGGGCACCGCTCCAGACCGGCCTGACGTGTTCGACTATTCCGAACCGACGACGGCAGGCCCCCGCCTGCTGTTCAGCGTCCAGCCCGTGCCCCCGTCGCTTGGCGATGCCACCGCTTCGACGCTCGCGCTTGGCATCCGCGTCACCGCCTGGGTCCTGTTGCTGACCCTGATCCTGACCATGGTGGCGACTGGAAATGCCGTCGCGCGGTACGGCATTCTCATGGTGGGCGTTGCGACGCTGATCCGCGCTCCGGTCGGCACGTCGCTGGGATTCGAGCTCTTCTTTTCGCCCATCGCATTCGTCCGCCCTGTGCTGGGTCCGTTCAGCCGGTCCGCCGGGGCACTCGCCGCGCTCTCGCTCTTCGTGACGTTGCTGGCAGTGGCGCTATGGAATCATCCACCCCGGCGTCGGTGGTTTTCGGTCCCGCTGGGCATCCTGCTCCTGCTCGGTGCGCCGGTGGTGCTCCGGTATTTCGCGCGCGGAATCACCCCACCGCCCGCGGGGGTATCACTTGGGCTCTGGCTCGGCTGGCAGCTCACCCTCGCCATGGCGTCCATGGCTCCCGCGGTCGTGGCCGCGGCGCTGTTCCGCGGTGCGCCGGCGTCGAGCGGGCGCCCGAGGGCGGTCTGGCTCGGCGTGGCCCTCACAGTCGTTGCCGCCGCCGCCGGACTCTATGTATGGCATCCGGGTACCGGCTGGGGAGGGTGGTACATCTTCCTGTGGCTCCCCGGGCTCCTCCTGGTGACGCGCCCATCGTTCCGCGGGGCCGCGATCGTCGGGATCGCGGCGGTGGCGGGCAGCGCGGCGGCGCTGCTCACCTGGGGCGCGATGGTGGAGAGTCGCCTCGAGATGGCCCAGCAGGACGCGATGGCGCAGGGATTAGCCCTGGACCCGGCCGTCGTGCCGCTACTCGAGCGCGCGGCCACCACGCTTCGGGCCTCGCCCGCGCCGGGCGATGCCTCGCAACTCTACGCGCGCTGGCTCCAGGCCCGTGCGGGGCTTGACGCGTACCCGGCACGCCTCGCGCTTCGGGCGCCGGATGGAACGAGCCTCGCCGCGCTCCCGCTCGACTCGCTCGATATTCCGGAGCACGTCGTGGCGGGAGTGGCCCGCGCCCTCGGACCGGCGGACACGCTTCGGGTGGTCGCGGTGCCGGGCGTGCCCGGTCTGTACCAGGTGCTTGCGCTCCGGCTGGCCTCCGGCGACCTGGTGACCGTGGTGCTTGGGCCGAAGACGCGGCTCCTCGCTCCGGATCGCCTTGGCGAGCTCCTGAACCCTGCCGCGGTCGACGTGCCGCCGTACCGGATGACGCTCTCCCCGCCAACGTCGGGGCTGACGCCGGATACCCGCCGCCTCCGATGGTGGCGTGATGGGTGGATCGTCCACGGTGAGCGGGCGGTGCAAATGGTGGACGGGGTCCACCTCGCCCATGCCGAAGTCGACCTTCGCGGACCGTTCCCGTTGCTGGTCCGCGGGGCGCTTGTCGTGGTACTCGATGCGGCGCTGCTCGCGCTGATCTGGTTGCTCGCGGAAGCGATTGCCGGCATGCCCCCCGCATTGCCCGTCTGGCGGCGCGTCCGCCGCTCTTTCCGTGCCCGGGTGGCGATCGCGCTCGCGGGATTCTTCCTCATCCCGGCCGTGGGATTTGCCTTCTGGGAGCTCTCACGGCTCAATCACGAGGCGGATCAGGAGCAGGATGACGCCATGACGCAGGTGCTCCGCGACGTCGCCGCGGCGACCGGTGATCCGGGCACCGGGCCGAGTCCCTCTGTGGCGGCGCTCGACCAGCTCGGACGACGCTTTCGGGCGGAGCTCGCGGTGTATCGTGGCGGCGTGAGGGTCGCCGCGACCGATTCGGTGCTCGCGGCCCTCGGCATCCTCGCGCCGCTGCAGGATCCTGTGGCATTCCGGACGCTGGCCTTTGGTGGGGAAGTGGAGTCGACAGCGGACCAGCCGCTTCTCGGGCGTGGGGGTCGGGTCGGGTACCGCGTGGAACGACCGGGTGCGGCGGCAGAGCTCGTCGTGCTGGCGGCGCCCCGCGGCGTTGGGGGGACGCGGCTGGCCGCGAGTCAGGCCGACCTTGGCTGGCTCCTGCTGCTCGCGACGCTCCTGGGCCTCGCTGCGGCGCTTGCCGCGGCGCGCATCGTGGCCGAAGCACTCGCACGTCCGGTCGCGGAGCTACGAGAGGCTGCGCTGGCGATTGGCCGTGGGGCGCCGCCGCCAGAACGCAGCGCTCCGCCGCCGGCGGAGTTCGAGCCGGTCGTGGCTGCCTTCGGGCGCATGGCGGAGGACATCCGGCACAGCCGGGTGGCGCTGGAGGATTCGCGCCGCACCACCGCCGCGGTGCTGGCCACCGTGTCCACTGGCGTGGTGGGCATCGGGCCGGATGGCGCGGTGCTGGTCGCCAATCCTCGGGCGGAAGCGTTCCTGGGACGATCGCTCGAAGTGGGCGCGGACTTCGTCGCCTCGTTCCGAGGCGAGTGGCCGTCGCTGACCGGCGCGGTGACAGCGTTCCTCGCACGCCCCGACACCACGCCCGGCCAGGCGGAGCTCGAAGATGGCACCCGCCGGCTGGCGGTGGCGCTGGCTCCGCTGAGTCCGGACATCGGCGGTGCGGTGCTCGCGCTCAACGACATCACCGACCTTTCGCGGGCCGAGCGGGTGCTCGCCTGGGGCGAGATGGCGCGCCAGGTGGCGCACGAAATCAAGAACCCGCTCACGCCGATGCGCCTGGGGATCCAGCACCTTCGACGGGTGCACCGCGAGCGCCCCGATGCGCTGGGCACGGTGCTGGAGGAAACCGCGGACCGCATTCTGGTCGAAATCGAGCGGTTGGACACGATCGCTCGCGCGTTCAGCCGGTTCGCGGCGCCGGCCGGCCCGGTGGTCGCTCCGGACCGGATGCAACTCGCCCCAGTGGCCTCCGAGGTGGTGGAGCTCTACCGCCTGGCCGGCCAGGGCACCGAGGTCGTGCTCGAGGCTGATGCCCAGGCCCTGGGGCGAGCGCGGACCGACGAACTGAAGGAGGTGCTTGTCAACCTCCTGGAGAATGCGCGGCAGGCCGGCGCCCAGCGCATCGTCGTGCGCGTGCAGCCGCGGCGGGTGGAGGTGCGTGACGACGGCCGCGGGATTCCCGAGGAGCTGCTGCCCCGGATTTTCGAGCCGAAGTTTTCCACGACCACCAGCGGGTCCGGGTTGGGGCTCGCCATCGTCAAGCGATTGGTGGAGGGGTGGGGCGGGGTGGTGCGGGTGGAGCGCCAGGAAAACAGGGGCACGGTAGTTATCGTGGACCTCGCCTAAAAGGACGTTCACGTTTGGGCGCCAATGGTTTCCCTTTCGAGGTCCGCGCCGTATGTTCCGAGGCATCGGCAGCCGACGCTGAGGACTTGCTCGATGCCACCCGTCATTTGCCCGGAGGTTGCGCGATGGATTCGACCAACTTGTCCCGGCGGCACTTCCTGGCTGCGTGCTGCGGGGTCCTCGCAACCGGGGCGGCTTCCCCCGGCCCGCTCTGGGGCGCGGAGTGGACGCGGCGCGCCAACCCCGGGCACCCGACTCCGCGTCCGGGGATTACCGCCGCGAAGGTCTTGCCGGACGCGGAGCTTGCAGACTATCCGGATTCGGTCGCCGCTTTTCAGGCCGTGCGCCAGATTCCACAGATCGTCGACGGAATCCGGTGCAACTGCGGGTGTGCCGAGTTTCCGGGCTTTTATTCGCTGCTTTCGTGCTACGAAGGCGCGGGGATGGCGCGCATTTGCCACATCTGTCAGGGACAGGGCCGGCTGGCCGCCCGGCTTTTCAAGGATGGCAAGTCGCTCGACGAAATCCGCACGGCGATCGACGCCCGCTACGGCTGAGTCCACTCAGGCGGGTGGCCGATGAATTAAATGGACCTTCACGACTTTCCAAGGAGTATCGATGAGGCACGCCCGGGAGTGGTTGGTTGCAGTCGCCGCGCTGGGTGTCCTCCCGGCGGGCGTGCAGGCCCAGGTCCGCGCCAGTGAGCATGCGGTCGTCGCCCAGACGGTCGACGGCACGACGCTCACGGTGGAGTACAGCAGGCCGCAGGCCCGTGGCCGCTCCCCCATCTTCGGCAAGGTGATTCCGTGGGGTGAGGTCTGGACGCCGGGGGCCAACTGGGCCACCACGCTCGAGGTGGACAACGACATCACCCTCAACGGGCATCCGCTTGCGAAGGGCAAGTACTCCGTGTGGATCGAGGTGCAGCCGAAGGAGTGGACAGTGATCCTTGATCCGAAGTCGCATGTCTTCCATACGGAGCATCCCAAGCCGGACAGCTCGCAGGTGCGTTTCGGGGTCACACCGGACGACGGCAAGGGACCGGACCTGCTGACCTGGTCCTTTTCGGACGTTTCCGCAACAGGCACTACGCTGCGCATGGCCTGGGCCGGTCGGTCAGTCTCGCTCAGGATCACGGTCCCGCCCTCCCATCCCATCACGCTCGCGGCGGAGCTGGCGGCGCGGTACGTCGGCGCCTACGCATTCCAGTGGGCGTCACGCGACACGACCGAGGCCCAGGCGGACTCCGCGCAGGTCAAGGCATCAGTTTGGCAGGTGACGTACAGAGAGGGGATGCTCCTGGCGGACTGGGTGCCCCCGCCGTTCGAGGAATGGGCTCACCTGGTCCTGATCAGGATCGCGGACAACTGGTTCCTCCCCGGCGCGATGGTGGATGGTCAGTTGTTCGATGTCGAGGGTGATCTGGTCATCGAATTTGCGGTGGTGAATGGCCGAGCCACCGGTTTCGAAATCCGAGGAGAGGACGACGAGGTGATCGGCCGGGGCACCCGGACGAAGTAGCGTATCGCGCGTTTCGGTACTCCAGTTCGTCCAATTCATTGGGCGGGCCCAGGTGGGCGGCACTACCGTAGGGGATCCCTCGGAGGTGCCGCCCACATGCTTTCCCGGATTCGCTCCGCCGCCGTCCTCGGCATCGACGCCTATCTGGTCGAGGTGGAGGTGGACATCACCAATGGCCTCCCGTCTGTCGCCACCGTCGGGTTGCCGCACGGCGCGGTCAAGGAAGGGCGGGAACGGATCACGGCGGCGCTCCTGAACGCCGGCTACGTATTTCCCCTGAAGCGGATCACCATCAATCTGGCCCCGGCTGATGTCCGGAAGGACGGGACCGGCTTCGACTTGCCCATCGCCCTGGGGATCCTGGCGGCCAGTGAGCAACTCGACGGCGCCGGGCTGGAGGATCAGCTCGTTTTCGGCGAGGTTGGTCTGGATGGAGACTTGCGGCCGGTGCGCGGGGCGCTCTCCATGACGCTCGCCGCCCGGAAGGCGGGACTCCGGGGAGTGCTGTTGCCGGCCGAGAACCTGTCGGAGGCGGCGGTGGTGGAAGGGATCGAGGTGCGTGGCGCCCGGACTCTGGCGGAGGTGTGCTCGCACGTTGGGGAGGGTCCGGCGCTTCCGCGCGCCCGGATCGACGTGCGAGCGCTCATGGCCGAGCGCGCCGCGGACGTCGTGGATTTTGCCGACGTGCGGGCGCAGGCGGGTGCCAAGCGCGCGCTCGAAGTGGCGGCGGCGGGAGCCCACAACATCCTGCTTGTGGGACCGCCCGGGGCGGGGAAGACCATGCTGGCCAGGCGACTCCCCTCCATCCTCCCGGGCATGGCGCTCGACGAGGCGCTGGAAACGACCAAGGTGCACAGCGTGGCAGGACTGCTTGCGCCGGGTCAATCGTTGTGCACCGTGCGCCCGTTTCGCGCGCCGCACCACACCATCAGCGATGCCGGCCTGATCGGTGGAGGGCCCGTTCCGCGGCCCGGCGAGGTGAGCCTGGCTCACGGGGGCGTGCTCTTCCTGGATGAGCTGCCGGAGTTCCGCACCAACGTGCTGGAGGTCCTCCGCCAACCGCTCGAAGATGGCGCCGTCACCCTCAGCCGGGCCGCCATCAGCCTGAGCTACCCCGCACGCTTCATGCTCGCGGCGGCCATGAACCCCTGTCCGTGCGGCCACCTCGGCGATGCGGGGCATCACTGCCATTGTACGCCCATGCACATCGAACGCTACCTCTCCCGGCTCTCCGGCCCGTTGCTCGACCGGATCGACATCCACCTCGAGGTGCCCGCGGTGGCCTACCGTGACCTCGCCTCGCCGACGCCAGAGGAATCCAGCGCCGCCATTCGAGTTCGGGTGGAGCTGGCCCGCCTGCGGCAGCGGGATCGCTTTGCGGGTATGCCCGGACTGTACGCCAACGCCCACATGACGGCCAGAGAAATTCGGCGCTTCTGCCGGCTGACCGACCCGGTCGAGCTCCTGCTCCGCCAGGCCGTCGGCAGGCTTGGGCTCTCGGCCCGGGCCTATCACCGGATCCTCAAGATTGCGCGGACTATTGCGGACCTGGCGGGGGCGGCCGACATCGAGGTGACCCACGTCGGGGAGGCCATCCAGTACCGCACGCTCGACCGCCGTCGGAAGCCCGAGTCGCTTTCGGAGGCGGCAACGCGTGCGGAGGGCTCGGCGTCCGCCAACTGATGGCTGACCACCCGGTATCCGACTACATTGATCCCCATGCGTACCTTGGGTTTCCGGTCGAGGTTTCTCGGGGGGGTGCTGGCGCTCTGGTTCGGCCTCGTCATGGCCGCGCCAGCCGTGCTGCACGGCTGCCCGAAAGCCCTGGCCGCGGAAGCCGCCCCCGATGCGCACAGGACGACGGCCCCCCGCGATCATCACCACCCCACCGACCAGGAACACGGCACGCCCAAAGGGTGCCAGTGCCTCGGCAGCTGCGCGGTCGCGACGCCCGCCGTGGTCACATCCGCCGCCGCCGTACCAGTTGCGGTGCTGACGCCGGTGTTTACCGTGGCCATGCCACACCCCCTCGCGGCGGCGCTCCGCCCGCTGCCGGATCACTCCCAGCCCTTCGCCATGGCGCCCCCCCTCCGCACTGCCTGATCCCGGCGCATCCGCGCCAGGGATCCTCCGTACCACGGTAATCCACAGCACCGCGCTCCTCGGCCACGGCCGGGGGCACCGATCTCTTTGCCGTTGACGCGACTGCGCCTTCATGGGCGCCGGCGCCGTCAGTGGCAGTGGACTGGACTCGATGATGGAAGTTCGACGCCGCACCTGCCGCATGCCGCTGCCCCGGACGATGGTCCGGGTGCTCTGTGCGTGCGCGTGCGTCGCCGTCGCGGCGGCGAGTCGAACCGATGCGCAGGCCGGGGCGCCGCCGCCCCGACCGGACAGTACGCGGGTCACTGTGCTCCCGCCGGTCAACGTGACCGGTCATCGCGAGCTGGCGGTGGCGCCGCCGGTCTCGACGGTGGCGGTCAGCGTCGAGGCGCTGCAGCGGGCGCCGACCGGGAACCCCTACGACCTGATCGGCCGCGCGGCCGGCATCGAGGTGCACCAGCAGGGGCAGGGGCCGGGGTTCGCCTCCAATGTCGTGATCGGGGGGTTCACCTCGGACCATTCGTCGGACGTGCTGCTGGTGATCGACGGGGTCCCGATCAATCTCCCGATCCACGGGCACGTCGAGGGGTATTCCGACTGGAGCATCCTGAGCCCCGGCGCCATCAGCACGACGCGCGTCATCCACGGCCCCGCCAGCCCTCTCTATGGGAATTTCAACTTTGGGGGCGTGGTCGAGGCGTACACCGCGGCGGACGCCTCGGGGGTGGCGGGTTCGCTCGGGGTCACGACCTTCGGCGACGTCCGCGGCTGGGTGAAC
>Ga0315273_10007069_pt1 | contig 14033 bp, 11 predicted proteins | sample YL17G02_0_MG_FD_205753 | JGI IMG/M metagenome (GOLD analysis project Ga0315273, IMG submission 205753) | Sediment microbial communities from Yellowstone Lake, YNP, Wyoming, USA - YL17G02_0 | ecosystem: Environmental > Aquatic > Freshwater > Lake > Sediment | place: USA: Wyoming | collected... | reverse complement strand
ACGCCCGACACCGGAAACAGATTGCCGAGAAGCGCGAGCGCGAACGTGACGCCGATGAACCACGGCCGCACGGGCCGCAAAATCTCTTCCGGCCCCGCCGCCGAAAGCTGCGTGATAATCGGGAGCGCCATCACGGCGTGCCCGCGCCCCGGCGCTTGCCCTTGCCGACCTTCTTCGCCGAGTCCGACTCGGTGGGCTCTTCCGGACGCGGTTGCGCCGCGGCGGATCGGCCAAGGACCAACAGGTAGTCGCTCCGGTCGACCCCCGCGAGCGGCATGCACGTGATCCGCGCGAAGATCTGCCCGGTCTCGCGCTCGAGCGTCGCGACACGGGCCACGGCGAGGCCCGATGGATACGTGCCGTCGAGACCCGATGTCACGAGGACGTCGCCGACCTGGATGTCCGTGCTCGGCGCCATGAAGCGCAGCTCGGGTGCATGCCCTGCGCCCGCTCCATAGAGCACGGAGCGAACGCCGCTGCGCTGGACCTTCACCGGCACCGCGTGATCCTTGTCGGTGACGAGCGTGACCTCCGCCATGTGGGGAAACACGCGCGTCACCTGCCCCACCACGCCGTCCGCGTCGATCACCGCCTCGCCGGGCTGAAGTTCGGCATCCGGGCCTTTGCCGACGAAAAGCTTCTGTGCGAACGGATCGCGGCTGGTGTACAGGACCTCGACCGCGGTGGCAGCCGCCCCGTACCGCGTTCCCAGGTCGAGCAATGCCCGCAGTCGCGCGTTCTCCTGTTGCGCAGACGGGTACGCCTGCGCCGTGGCCGAGCGCTCGACCAGGAGCCGCTTGAGCGCGACATTGTCTTCGTTAAGCGTGCGCAGCGATGCGAAGTAGCTGCCCACCGCGGAAAGCGCTTCGCCCGGCAGCTGGGCGGCGCGCTGGAACGGATAGAGGGCGATCGCCACCGCGTGGCGAATGCCCTCGAGGTAGTGGAATCGCGTATCGACGAACAGCAGCGCGATCGAAACGAGCCCGAAGAAAGCGAGCCGCGCAATCGGCGACGGGCCGCGGGGGAAGAACGCGGGGGGCTCGACCGGAATGTAACGCATCGCGCAACCGACTAGGGCGCCGGCGATCGAGCGGCCGGATCAGGGTCTGTCAGCACTGCATTCGCGTGAACGTCGCGCTGACAGGCCCTAGTCCGACGTGAAGATCGTCGACAGCTTGTCCATGTTCTCGAGCGCCCTGCCGCAGCCGCGCACCACGCAGGTGAGCGGATCGTCGGCGACGATCACCGGAAGCCCCGTCTCTTCCATCAACAGGCGGTCGACATCACGCAGCAATGCGCCGCCACCGGTCAGCACCATGCCGCGCTCCGCGATGTCGGCGCCAAGTTCGGGCGGCGTGCGCTCGAGCGCGCTCTTCACCGCGGACACGATGCTGTTCAAGGGGTCCGTGAGCGCCTCGAGAATCTCGTTCGACGACACGGTAAAGCTGCGCGGAATGCCCTCCGCGAGATTGCGGCCCTTGACCTCCATCTCCTTCACCTCGGAGCCGGGGAACGCGGAGCCTATCGTTTTCTTGATCATTTCGGCCGTCGGCTCGCCGATCAGCATGCCGTAGTTGCGGCGGATGTAATTGACGATCGCCTCGTCGAACTTGTCGCCGCCGACGCGCACGCTGCCCGAGTACACCATGCCGCCCAGCGAGATCACGCCAACTTCCGTCGTGCCGCCGCCGATGTCGACGACCATCGACCCCGTCGCCTCCGAGATCGGAAGGTCCGCGCCGATCGCGGCGGCCATTGGCTCCTCGATCAGGTAGACCTTCGACGCGCCGGCGCCCAGCGCGGACTCGCGGATCGCGCGGCGTTCGACCTGCGTCGAGCCGCAGGGCACGCAGATGATGATCCTCGGCGACGGCGAAAACAGGCGCGACTCGAGCACCCGCTTGATGAACTGCTTCAGCATCTGCTCGGTCACGGTGAAGTCTGCGATCACGCCGTCCTTCATCGGCCGGATCGCCGTGATGCTGCCCGGCGTGCGGCCGAGCATCTGTTTTGCGGCGAGACCGACTTCCTGGATCACGCGTTTGCCGTTGGGTCCGCCTTCCTGGCGGATCGCGACGACGGACGGCTCGTTCAGGACGATGCCCTTGCCGCGGACATAGATCAGCGTATTCGCCGTCCCGAGGTCGATCGCGAGATCGCTGGAAAAATAGCCCTTGAAGAACGCGAACATGTAGGCGATGGCCTGCGGCGGTGCGGGACGCGCGGAACAGGCGGCGGCCCGGAGGTCAAAAGGAGCGGTAGCTGCCCGGAAATATGACATTATGATAACCTATTGTGCATTGCTCCAGCACTGATTTCGTGCGGAAATCCGGTCAAATCGGGGCGCGCCAACGGCCCGATCCGATCCGCGCAATTGGGGAGGATCGGGCGCGGCCCGGCCCCATGGCCCGCCCAAGCCGCAACCCGACCGCCATGCCGATCTCCCTCGCCGACGTCCACCGGATCGCCCTCTTGGCGCGAATCGAAATCGATGCCGGGCAGGCCGAGGAAGTGCGCGCGAAGCTCGACGCGATCTTCGGGTTGATCAACCAGCTCGCCGCGGTGGACACGACCGGGGTAGAGCCGATGGCGCACGCGCAGGACGTGATGCTGCCGCTCCGCGCGGACCGGGTCACCGAGACCGATTGCCGCGACCTCTACCAGAGCGTCGCGCCGGCGGTCGAGGACGGGCTGTATCTCGTGCCGAAGGTCGTCGAGTGAGTGCGATCACCGCGCCCATCGCCGAGCTTGCCGAGGCGCTTCGCGCGAAACGGCTTTCCAGTGTCGAGCTCACCCAGGGGCTGCTCGACCGGATCGCCAGGCTCGATCCGGTGTTGAACGCATTCATCACCGTCGACCGCGAACGGGCGCTCTCGGACGCGAGCGCGGCCGATGCGGCCATCGCCGCCGGCACCGCGGGGCCGCTCGCCGGCATCCCCCTCGCGCACAAGGACATCCTGGTCACGGCCGGCATGCGAACGACCTGCGGGTCGCGCATGTTGGCGAACTACACGTCGCCCTATGACGCGCACGTCGTCCGCGGCCTGAAGCGCGCGGGGACGGTCCTCGTCGGCAAGACGAACCTGGATGAGTTCGCGATGGGATCGTCGAGCGAGACGTCGCACTTCGGCCCGGTGAAGAACCCCTGGGATCTTCGGTGCGTCCCAGGCGGCAGTTCCGGCGGCTCGGCAGCCGCCGTGGCCGCCAGGCTGGTGCCCGGAGGCACCGGCACCGACACGGGCGGCTCGATCCGCCAGCCGGCTGCGCTGTCCGGCATCTGCGGTTTGAAGCCGACCTACGGCATCTGCTCACGCTACGGGCTCGTCGCGTTCGCGTCGAGCCTCGATCAGGCCGGACCTTTGGCGCAAACGGCACAGGACCTGGCGCTGCTGCTGAACGCGATGGCGGGCCACGATTCGCGCGACTCGACATCGCTCGACCGCCCCACCGAAGACTACACGCGCACGCTCGGGGAGGAGCGCGGCGCGAAGCCGCTCGCCGGCCTCAGAATCGGCTTGCCCCGCGAGTATTTCGGCGACGGCACCGACCCCGACACCGCGAAGGCGATCGACGAAGCGCTCGCGGAGTTCCGCCAGCTCGGCGGAAAGACGGTCGAACTCGCGCTTCCCCGCGTCAAGCTGTCGGTGCCGGTGTACTACGTGATCGCGCCGGCGGAAGCGTCGTCGAATCTGTCGCGCTTCGACGGCGTGCGCTACGGCCACCGCGCCGCGAAGTACGGCGACTTGACCGACATGTACCGGAAATCGCGCGCCGAGGGCTTCGGCGCGGAGGTCAAGCGCCGGATCCTGGTCGGCACTTATGTGCTGTCGCACGGATACTACGACGCGTACTACCTCAAGGCGCAGCAGGTGCGGCGCCTGATCGCCGACGATTTTCGCCGCGCCTATCAGTCGTGCGACGTGATTGCGGGCCCGACTGCGCCGACCACGGCGTTTCGGATCGGCGCGAAGACCGACGATCCCGTAGAGATGTACCTGAACGACATCTTCACGGTCGCGGCAAATCTGACCGGGGCGCCCGCGCTGTCGATCCCCTGTGGCTTCGACCGGAGCGGACTGCCGATCGGGTTGCAGCTGCAAGGCGACTATTTCGCCGAGGCGAGGATGCTCGACATCGCGCACCGGTTCCAGCAGGCCACGGACTGGCACCGGCGCATTCCCGCGATGGCGGCGCCATGAGCGCGCCGGGCCGCCCCAAGCGCGAATTGCTCCCCCCCGGGGGGACGGCGCGCAGCGCCAAGGGGGCACAATGAAGTGGGAAGTCGTCATCGGGCTCGAAACGCACGCGCAGCTTTCCACTGCGTCGAAGATCTTTTCCGGCGCCTCGACCGCATTCGGCGCGCCGCCGAACACGCAGGCATCCGCGGTCGATATCGCGTTGCCCGGCGTTCTCCCGGTGCTCAATCGCGACGCGGTCGAGCGCGCGATCCGTTTCGGTTTGGCGGTTGGCGCCACGATCAACCGCCGAAGCGTGTTCGCGCGCAAGAACTACTTCTACCCGGACTTGCCGAAGGGCTACCAGATCAGTCAGTTCGAGATTCCCGTCGTGCAGGGCGGGGCGCTGGCCATCGCGACAGCGGAAGGCGGGAAATCGGTGCGACTCACCCGCGCGCATCTCGAAGAGGATGCCGGCAAGTCGTTGCACGAGGACTACCATGGCATGACCGGCATCGACCTCAATCGTGCCGGCACGCCACTGCTCGAGATCGTATCCGAGCCGGACATGCGGAGTTCCGCCGAGGCGGTCGCGTACGCGAAGACGCTGCACGCGCTGGTGCGCTGGATCGGCATCTGCGACGGCAACATGCAGGAAGGCAGCTTTCGTTGCGATGCCAACGTCTCGGTGCGTCCGGCCGGCGAAACGAAGCTCGGCACGCGTTGCGAAATCAAGAACCTCAACAGCTTCCGCTTCCTCGAGCAGGCGATCGAGTTCGAGATCCGGCGGCAGATCGAGTTGATCGAAGAGGGCGGCACCGTCGTGCAGCAAACACGGCTCTACGATCCGGACAGGCTCGAGACCCGCGCGATGCGCAGCAAGGAAGACGCGCAGGATTATCGCTACTTCCCCGATCCCGACCTGCCGCCGCTGGTCATCGACGATGCCTGGATCGAACGCGTGAAGTCGGAGCTGCCCCTGTTGCCGGAGGCGACGCGAGTGCGCTTCGAGTCACAGTATGGGCTGCCGCCACACGACACCGTCGCGCTGACCGCGAGCCGCGAGCTTGCCGCCTATTTCGAAGCGACGGCCGCCGGCGTACCCCATGCGGAAAAGCTGGCGGCGAACTGGGTGCTGGGGGAAGTGTCGGCTGCGCTCAACAAGGCGGAGATGGACATCACTCGAGTTCCGGTCTCCGCTGCCCGGCTTGCGGGCCTGCTGCAACGCATCCAGGACGGCACGATCTCCGGCAAAATCGCGAAGGCGGTTTTCGACGCGATGTGGTCGGGCGTCGGTAATGCCGACGCGATCATCGAGGCGAAGGGCCTGAAGCAAATCTCCGACGCGGCGGCGATCGGAAGGGTCGTCGACGAAGTGATCGCGGCGAACCCGGCGATCGTCGCCGAGTTCCGCGCCGGCAAGGAGAAAGCGTTCAACTCCCTCGTCGGCAAGGCGATGCAGGCCACCAAGGGCAAGGCGAACCCGGCGCAGGTCAACGCGCTGCTGAAGGAGAAGCTCGGCGGCTGACGCGTTGCGCCAATCCGAAGCGGGCGGGTGTCGTGGAGCCACGGCGTGGCAAGACAATTGGACGCGCCTCGCGGGGCAGAACCGGGAGGTCGATCTCGATTGACCGCTGCTTAGGCCAGGCGCGCGAAGACCGGCTGAAGCCGGCCCCACGGCGTCACGCCATCAATGCCTTGTACCGGAGACGGTGCGGTCGCGCGCCTTCCTCGCCCAGGCGCCGCTTCTTGTCCGCCTCGTATTCCTGGTAGTTGCCCTCGAAGAACGCGACCTGCGAATCGCCTTCGAACGACAGGATGTGCGTCGCGATGCGGTCGAGGAACCAGCGGTCGTGCGAGATCACCAGCACGCTGCCGGCGAATTCCGCCAGCGCATCCTCGAGCGCGCGCAGCGTTTCCACGTCGAGGTCGTTCGACGGCTCGTCCAGCAGCAGCACGTTGCCGCCCTTGAGCAGCGTCGCGGCGAGATGCAGCCGGCCGCGCTCGCCGCCGGACAGGGTCCCCACGATCTTCTGCTGGTCCCCGCTCTTGAAATTGAAGCGGCCGAGATAGGCGCGCGACGGCATCTCGAACCGGCCGACCGTGAGGATGTCCTGCCCTCCCGAGATCGCCTCCCACACCGTCTTGTCGTTGGGCAGCGATTCGCGCGTCTGGTCGACGACGGCGAGCCTTGCCGTCGGCCCGATCACGATTTCGCCCTGGTCCGGCTTCTCCTTGCCGGTGATCATCCGGAACAGCGTCGTCTTGCCGGCGCCGTTGGGCCCGATGATCCCGACGATCGCGCCCGGCGGAACGCTGAACGAGAGTTTGTCGACGAGGAGGCGATCGGCGTACCCCTTGCTCACGTTCTTGAACTCGATGACCGAATCGCCAAGGCGCTCCGCGACGGGTATGAAGATCTCCTGCGTCTCGTTCCTTTGCTGGTGCTCGTACGACGAGAGTTCCTCGAAGCGCGCAATCCGCGCCTTGCCCTTCGCCTGCCGGCCCTTTGCGTTCTGCCGCACCCACTCCAGTTCCTTCTGCATCGCCTTGATGCGCGCCACCTCCTGCTTCGCTTCCGTTTGCAGCCGCGCTTCCTTCTGTTCGAGCCACGAGCTGTAATTGCCCTTCCACGGGATGCCATAGCCGCGGTCGAGTTCGAGAATCCACTCGGCCGCGTTGTCGAGAAAGTAGCGGTCATGCGTCACCGCGATCACCGTGCCGGGGAAACGCAGCAGGAACTGCTCGAGCCAATCGACGCTTTCCGCATCGAGGTGGTTGGTTGGCTCGTCCAGGAGCAGCATGTCGGGCTTGGACAGCAGCAAGCGGCACAGCGCCACGCGGCGCTTCTCTCCGCCCGAGAGCTTGGCGACCTTGGCGTCCCACGGCGGGAGGCGAAGCGCGTCGGCCGCGATCTCCATCTGCACGTCGGTGCCGCCGCCCGCGGTTGCGATGATCGCCTCGTACTTCGCCTGCTCGGCAGCGAGCAGGTCGAAATCGGCGTCGGGCTCGGCATACGCCGCGTAGATCCCGTCGAGCTTCGATTTGGCGTCGAGGATTTCGGATAGTCCCTCTTCGACCGTCTCGCGCACGGTTTTCGCGGGATCGAGCTGCGGCTCCTGCGGCAGAAAGCCGATGCGCATGTTCGGCATCGGCACCGCTTCGCCGTCGAACTCACGGTCCTCGCCCGCCATGATGCGCAGGAGGCAGGACTTGCCCGAACCGTTCAATCCCAGCACGCCGATCTTGGCCCCCGGGAAGAACGAGAGCGAGATGTCCTTGAGGATGACGCGCTTGGGCGGAACGACCTTGCCCACGCGATTCATCGTATAAACGTATTGAGCCATGGGTCGCCGGCGAAGCCCGAAGAAGTTGGGGGCCGCAATTATCGCAGGCGGGGCGGGGATCCGGCGACGAATCGGAAAAATGCCGAATGCGCGGCCCGCAAAAAGAAAGCCGGGGTTAGCCGTCCCCGTCGCAAGCCTGCCGGCGGTGCCGGCCGCGAACCATCATTTCCTGGCGGGAACGCCGGAGGGCGCAGTGCCGCCTGCCGCGCTCGCGGACTTGGCGGGTTCGGTGACGGCTTTCGCATTGACGAGTTCGCGCCAGCGCTGCTTGTCGGCGTCGTATTTCGCGACGATCGCCGTCGTCTCGCGCTTCTTCTGCGCAACCAGGTCCGCCTGCCGCGCCAACTCGGCGTCGATGCTCTCGAGCTCGCGGTCGAGCGTTGCGGGCACCGGCTTGCCTTTGAGCTCCGCCTTCCTGGCCTCGACATCGGCCTTGCGTTTGTTGAGCTGCTCGCTGAAAGCCTGCGTCGACGAGATCACGCTGTTGATGGTCTGGAGCCCCCGGTTGCGCGCGAGATCGATCTCGGCTTCGCTCGTGTACGAGGACAGGAGGGCGCGGTCCCGGCGGGCGACCTCTTCCTGCTGCTTGGCGACCTCGCGCTGGCGCTCGTCTTCCACGGCCATGGCGCGGCGCTGCTCGACGGTCAGCGATTTCTCGGTTTTCTTTACGGGGATGCCCTGCTTGTTGAGTTCGACGCTCGCTTTGTCGACAGCCTCGGGGGGCAACTTGTCGGTGTAGTGGACGGCACCCTTTTCGTCGACCCATTTGTACGTCGCCGCTCGCGCCGGACTCGTACCGGCCAGGACGGCGGCCGCCGCGAGCAGCATGGCTGCGAGCGCAAAGGCCCCGCAGAGCCCATTGGCCCGGTCATCGCACTGCGCCGTCACCGCAAGGCTTCGTGTGGTCTTCGACACAAACGTCTCCCGCCGCTTCGATTCGAATAACCGCGCCCGGTTCCCGCGGGCCCGCCCGCGCCGTCCGGCCGGCGCCGGGTTTCAGCCGACGCCGTACTGCTCCCGATAGGCCGTCACCGCCGGCCCGTACGTCGTCAACGCCGGCCGCCCCGCGATGAACCGCATCACATCATCGAGCGTCGCGATTGCGATCACCGGGATCCCGTAGATTTCGCGCACTTCCTGCACCGCGGACTTCCCGCCCTGCCCTCGCTCCATTCTATCCAGCGCAATAAGCACGCCTGCCGGCTCCGCGCCGTTCGCGCGGATCAGCTCCACCGATTCGCGCACCGACGTCCCGGCAGTGATCACGTCGTCGACGATCAGCACGCGTCCGGCGAGGGCCGCGCCGACGATGGTCCCGCCCTCGCCATGGTCCTTGGCTTCCTTGCGATTGAAGCTGAACGGCAAATTGTGCCCTTTTTGGGCAAGGGCGATCGCCGTCGCCGCGGCGAGGGTGATGCCCTTATACGCCGGCCCGAACAGCTGATCGCAGGGAACGCCCGCGGCAAGCAGCGCGTCGGCATAAAACCGGCCCAGCCGCCCGAGACTTTCGCCGTCGTTGAACAATCCCGCGTTGAAGAAGTACGGCGTCCGGCGTCCCGCCTTGGTGACGAATTCACCGAAGCGCAGCACGTCGCGTGCCAGTGCGAACGCAAGAAACTCCTGGCGAAAATCGATCAAGACAAAATCTTGTTCCCGGGGACGGCACCGATTATACGCCGACGTGTACACTCGCCGCTTTTCGCGACTGCGGAGCGCTCACGGCGCCTCCTGACGAGCGTGCGTATCATCACCCTCAACGTCAACGGCATCCGCTCGTCCGAGCGGCGCGGCTTTTCGCGCTGGCTCGCCCGCGCCGAGCCATGGGACGTCGTGTGCCTGCAGGAGATCAAGGCCGCGGAGGACGACATTCCGCGCGCGCTCAAGGCGCCCCGCCGGTCGCATGCGGCATTTCTCCCGGCCGAACGAAAGGGCTACAGCGGCGTCGCCGTCTACGCCAAGATTCCGCCGCGGATCGTCGCCGGGTTCGGCAGCCGCGAGTTCGACGCCGAGGGGCGCTATCTCGAAGCCCACTTCGCGGAACTGGCGGTCATCAGCCTCTACCTGCCCTCGGGTTCCAGCGGGCCGCACCGGCAGGAGTCGAAGTTCCGGTTCCTGGCTGCGTTTCTGCCGCACCTCGCGAAGTTGCGGAAAGGGAAGCGCGAGATCATCCTCTGCGGCGACTGGAACATCGCGCACCAGGAGATCGACCTTAAGAACTGGCGCAGCAACCGGAAGAACTCGGGCTTCCTGCCCGAGGAGCGGGCATGGCTCACGCGGGTGTTCGACGAACTGGGCTTCGTCGACGTGTTCCGCCGCATCGATCCGCGGCCGGACCGGTACACCTGGTGGTCGAACCGCGGGGAGGCGTGGGCGAAGAACGTCGGCTGGCGCATCGACTACCAGATCGCCACCGCGGGCATCGCGGCCAAGGCCACGGCCGCCGCGATCTACACGAACCGGCGGTTTTCCGACCACGCGCCGCTCATCATCGACTACGACTACGCGCTGCGGTGAATCCGAAGGCGGCAACCGACCCGTTGCACGCAAAGGACTCACGGAACTGACCGCGCGATGCTCCGTCTCGCCAACCTCGTTCTCGCCCGCGGCGCGAAGCGCCTGCAGGACGGCGCGAACCTCACCGTGCACGCCGGCCACAAGGTCGGATTGATCGGGCCGAACGGTTGCGGCAAGTCGAGCCTGTTCGCGCTGGTCCTGGGACAATTGCATCAGGATGCCGGCAGCGTCGAGCTGCCTGCCGCCTGGACGATCGCGCACGTCGCGCAGGAAACGGCCGCGGTCGAAGCGGCGGCAATCGAATTCGTGCTGGACGGCGATTCCGAACTGCGCGAGGTCGAGCGCGCACTCGAAGCGACGGAAGCCGCGGCCGCCGTCGATCCCGAACGCGAAGGCGAGGCGCTTGCGCTGCTGCATCACCGCTTCGACGACATCGGCGGCTACGCGGCACGCGCTCGCGCCGCGACGCTCCTCTCCGGCCTGGGGTTTCCGGTGGCGCGCCACGGCGATCCGGTCGCGCGATTTTCCGGTGGCTGGCGGATGCGGCTCAATCTGGCGCAAGCGCTGATGTGCCGGTCGGACCTGCTGCTCCTCGACGAGCCGACCAATCACCTGGACCTCGACGCCGTGCTCTGGCTCGAGGACTGGCTCGCCCGCTACCCGGGGACGCTGCTGCTCATCACCCACGACCGCGACTTCCTCGACGCCGTCGTCACCGGAATCGTCCATGTCGATCAGCAAAAGCTGAAGCCGTACACCGGCAACTACTCGCAATTCGAGCGCGAGCGCGCGCAGCAGTTGGCGCTCCAGCAGGCGACGTACGTGAAGCAGCAGCGGCAGATAGCGCATCTGCAGGCATTCGTCGATCGCTTCCGCGCCAAGGCGACGAAGGCGAAGCAGGCGCAGAGCCGGATCAAGGCGCTGGAACGAATGGAGCGGATCGCGGCGGCGCACGTGGACAGCCCGTTCGAATTCGCGTTCGCGCCCGTGCCCATCGCGGCGCAGCAGCTCCTTCGGCTGGAGCACGTCACGCTCGGGTACGATGAGTCCGCCCCCGTGCTCGCGGACCTCGATTGGGGAATCGGGAACGGCGACCGCATCGGCCTGCTCGGTCCCAATGGCGCCGGCAAGTCGACGCTGTTGAAGGCGATCGCCGGCACGCTCGCCCCGCAGGCAGGCGAGCGGCATACGGCGCAGACGCTCGCGATCGGCTATTTCGCGCAGCATCAGGTCGAGCAGCTGCGCGACGACGAATCGCCGCTTTGGCACTTGTCGAAGATCGACCCGACTGCCCGCGAACAGGAGCTGCGTGACTTCCTCGGAGGGTTCGACTTCCGCGGCGACATGGTCACGCATCCGGTCGGGCGCTTTTCCGGCGGCGAAAAAGCGCGACTGACGCTGGCGCTGATCGTGCGGCAGAAACCGAACCTGCTGCTCCTCGACGAACCGACCAATCACCTCGACATCGAGATGCGCGAGGCGCTGGCCGAAGCCCTGCAGGACTACGGCGGCGCGCTGGTGGTCGTCGCACACGATCGCCACCTGTTGCGCGCGACGACCGATGCCCTGTGGATCGTCGCCGACGGCGCCGTCCTGCCCTTCGACGGCGACCTCGACGATTATCGCGACTGGGTGCTCGCACGAAGCCGGGGCACGGCGGAAACCGGCGACGCGGGCGCCGTCGGCAAGCGCAAGGCGCAGAAACGCGCCGAGGCCGAATTGCGGCAGCGCGAGTACGCCAAAAGGAAACCGTACGCCGGCAAGCTCGCGAAGCTCGAGCGCGAGATGGCCGCGCTCAACGTGGAGAAGAAAACGCTCGAGGACTGGCTCGCCTCCCCCGACGCCTACACCGATGCCGCCAAGAACGCGCTGAAGGAGCGGCTACTCCGCCAAGGGGACCTCACCTGGCAGCTTGCCCGGCTCGAAGCGGAATGGCTCGAGATCTCCGAAGCCGTCGAGAAGCTGGACGCGGCCGGTCCCTGAGATCAGCGGCGCGAGGATGTTACCGGACGGGCGCCCGGCCGATAGAAGAGATAGAGCGCGAAACCGAGCGTATCGCGGCCCCACCGCAAGTATGCGTCGCGCCAACGGCGGATCCGCTCGAGCATCGCCGGCACGTCCGGATCCTCCGGCTGCTCGCCGGCGTACCGTTCGATCGACCGGGAGTATTTCCATTCGTACTCGTCCCACTCGTCCGGCGACGCGGTTGCCGCATGCATCGGGATGAGTCCGGCGTCGATGCCCGCCTGCACGTTGCCGCGGTGGTCGAGATACTGGATGTCGGATCCGCCCAGGAACGCGACGTAATCCGGGTGCGGCTTGCGCTGCCAGTAGCCTTCGCCGACCAGGATGTAGCCGCCTCCCCGGGTCCACACCTTGAGCTGGTGGCAGATCCCGGGCATGCCGCCGGCGATACCTCCGGCGCCGAGCATCACGGAGAGGTGAAAGGTTTCCGGATCGGCCTTGAAGTTGCGGATGTCGCTGTCGTCGAGGTGCAATCTATTGAGCGCCCCGGTCCACTCGGCGCGCTCGCGGGCGGCGTCGAGCATCAGCTCCGAGCGGTCGACCGCGATGACCGTCGAACCGAACCGTTCGATGATCCGCAACGCGAGCTCCGCGCGACCGCAGCCGAGATCGAGCACGCGCGATGCGCCGTCCAACGGGAGCAGATCGAGCACCTGTTCGATCTTGGCCGTCGAAATCGGATTGCAGTAATCGTGATCGCGATGCGCGATGCTGCTGAATTTCTGGTCGTTCATGTCGAGCCTTCGTCCCCATTGCGGTCGTTCCAGGGGGCGACACGCAAGAGTAGTGCCATGCCCGGCAAGGCCAGCACCGTGCAGATCAGGAAAAAAACGAACCAGCCGGTCTGCTCGACGACCCATCCGGTCGACGCGTTGACGATGGTGCGCGGGACAGCGGCAAGGCTCGTGAACAGCGCGAACTGGGTCGCCGTGTAGCGGGGGTCGGTCTCCCGGGCAATGAAGGCGACGAAGGCTGCCGTGCCCAGGCCGACGCCGAGCGCCTCGAACGCGATCACCCCGGCAAGCAGCAGCTTGTCGGGCCGGTTCTCGAACGCAAGCCACGCGAATCCGAGAATCGAGACGAGCTGCACGACGCCGAAAAGCCACAGGCCGCGATTGATCCCGAGCTTCAGCATCCAGATGCCGCCGAGCATGCCGCCCGCCACGCTCGCCCACAGGCCGGCGTTCTTGGCGATGAGTCCGATCTCCGACTTGGTGAAACCCATGTCGAGGTAGAACGGCGTGGCGAGCGCCGTCGCCATGCTGTCGCCCAGCTTGTAGAGGAAGATGAACAGCAGCACCAGCAGCGCCCGGTTCCAGCCGCCACGGCGAATGAACTCGCGAAACGGTTCGACCACGGCCTCCACGAGCGTCCCCGGGCCGGGCCGGCGCAGGTTCGGCTCGTCCACGACGAGGGTCATGACGATGCCGGGCAGCATGAACGCCGCGGTCACCCAGTAGACGCTCGACCACGGCAGGTGGTCTGCGAGGATCAGCGCCAGCGCGCCCGGTATCAGGCTGGAGATCCGGTAGGCATTGACGTGGATCGCGTTGCCGAGACCGAGCTCGACGTCGGGCAGGATCTCGCGGCGATACGCATCGAGCACGATGTCCTGGCTCGCGCTGAAGAACGCGACGGCGGCGGCGAGGTACGCGATCGCCCAGAGATCCAGCTTCGGGTGCAGCTGACCGAACGCCGGAATCGCGGCGAGGAGCAAGAGCTGCGTCACGAGCATCCAGCCGCGGCGGCGGCCGAGCGCCGGGAATGCGTAGCGGTCGAGCAAGGGCGACCACAGGAACTTCCACGTGTACGGCAGCTGGATCAAGGCAAAGAGGCCGATCGACTTCAGGTCCACCTGCTCCGAGCGCAGCCATGCGGGCAACAGGTTGATGAGCAGATAGAGCGGCAGGCCCGACGAGAATCCCGTGAAGATGCAGATCAGCATCCGCCGGTTGAAGAGCGCCTCGTGCCA
>Ga0315273_10007068_pt1 | contig 14034 bp, 8 predicted proteins | sample YL17G02_0_MG_FD_205753 | JGI IMG/M metagenome (GOLD analysis project Ga0315273, IMG submission 205753) | Sediment microbial communities from Yellowstone Lake, YNP, Wyoming, USA - YL17G02_0 | ecosystem: Environmental > Aquatic > Freshwater > Lake > Sediment | place: USA: Wyoming | collected... | reverse complement strand
GCCACATGCTCCCTGGGCATGGACCACGCGTTCAAGGAGCCGGAGCTCGTGCGCGGGGGCCGGCTCGCGACCAAGGCCTGGAACGTCATGCGCATGGTCGGGAGCGCCTGCAAGACGCGCCCCGCCAGGCCCGACACGATGCACCCGGTCGACGCGTGGATACTCAGCAGGTTCGGCTCCCTCGTGAAGGACGTCGAGAAGTGCTGCGGCGAATACCAGTTCGACCGGGCCATGGCGCTCGTCCAGGACTTCCTGTGGCACGAGTTCGCGGACCACTACATCGAGCTCGTCAAGCACCGGGCGTACGCCGAGGCGGACGAGGGCGCGAGGTACGCGCTGTACACCGTCGGCCTGGGCCTGCTCAAGATGCTCTCCGTCTTCATGCCGCATGTGGCCGAGGACGCCTACCAGACGACCTTCAGGCAGTTCGAGCCCGAAGTGAGCATCCATGTCTCGGCGTGGCCGGAGGCCCCGGCCGCGGACGCGGATGCGGAGCGGAAGGGCGAGTCCGTCAAGGAGCTGGTCGCCGGCGTGCGGGCGTGGAAGGCCGCGAGCGGCATGTCACTGAACTCCCCGTTCGCGAGGATCGAGGCCGTAGGGGCCGAGGCGGTCAGGCTGATGGCCGGGTCCGAGGAGGACATCAAGGCCACGCTGAAGGTCACGGAGCTCGCGCTCATGGACAAGGTCGACCTGAAGGAGACGGTCTCCCGCGTGAAGCCCGTGCACTCCAAGCTGGGCCCGGCGTTCAAGAAGGACGTGAGGGCCATAGTCGAGAGGCTCGCCGGGCTGCCCCTCGAGACGCTGGCCGACCTGGACAAGGGGATCGCGATCGACCTGGGCGACGGCAGGACCATCGAGCTGAAGCCGGAGTTCTACGAGGTCGAGAGGAAAATGAGCTCCGAGCGGGGAGAGCTGGAGTCCGTCACGGTCTCCGGGCTGACGGTGCTAGTGTACCGGTAATCTCGGGACCCGATGTCGCACGGGTCATCGCACCCGGCCTTCTGGCCAGAAAAGACAGTCTCCCGGTCTCAGTTTCCTAATGTTCCGCGACCTATCTATTGCGACCCCTAAGTTTACCATACAGTCTCTGTGGTGGTCAAACCGTCTTCGTGAGAATCAATATACAACGTCGGTTTGTTCCATCCGTAAGATGGAATTAAGTACGACCGACCTGTTTAGGGTCGTGGTGGTTTGGAGGGGCTTGGCAGTTTGTCACCAAAGAGTCTGTGGCTTCTGTCTCACGATTGTCCAGGACGTGAGTATGGCACAAGCCGTGAGTGAGTCACCTTCTCGTTAGTTGTCGGTCCATGCAGAATGGTGCACAAGATGCGTTTCGAGGAGATGTTCAAGACCGCAACGGGGTTCGACCCCTATCCGTACCAGCGCAAGCTTGCTGAGTCCCGTGAACTTCCATGCGTCTTGGACATACCGACAGGCGCCGGTAAGACCGGGGCAGTTGTCTTGTCCTGGTTATGGCGGAGACGGTTCGCTGCGGACCCGGTGCGTAAGGACACCCCGAGGAGGCTGGTATACTGCCTTCCGATGCGGTCTCTGGTGGAGCAGACTCGGGACAACATTCTCGGATGGCTCAATCACCTGGACCTCCTAGGCGGATCAATCAAGTACGATGATGCGGAGAGAAAGCGTGTCATCGGAAAGTCTTACAATCCATCCTGGGCCGACAGGGACAAGATCGTTGTCACGGTCTTGATGGGTGGCGAAGACTCAGACCGATGGGATGAGTTCCCCGAACGAGACGCGATTATCATAGGCACTCAGGACATGATGATCTCCCGCGCTCTGAACCGAGGATACGCCATGAGCCGGTACCGCTGGCCAGTGCACTTCGGACTCCTGAACAACGACGTCCTCTGGATTATGGACGAGACCCAGCTCATGGGGGTGGGGGTCGAGACCTCCGCCCAGTTGCACGCTTTCCGCCGTTCCTTCGGCACCTATGGGCCGCCCAGTACGACTGTCTGGATGAGCGCAACCGTGGGGCAAGAACAGCTATCGACATTCGACAACCCGCAACCTCCAGGTGGCTGGTCGGTACTGTCCATTGGGGAAGATGACCTAAGGAATATCGACCTCAAGACGAGATACTCATCACACAAGCGACTGGAGCGGGCGGATTTCAAACTGACAGACGAATCCAAGAAGAGTTCATACGGTGCTGGGGTGGCAGACCTCGTGCTCAGAATGCACAAGCACGGTCACCTTACTCTGGTAGTCCTGAACAATGTGAAACGCGCACAAGATGTCTATCAGTCCCTCCTTAAGACCGGTCGGTCAGAAGACAATACTGGACTTCTGCACTCGAGGTTCAGGGAACCAGACCGCGCCCGGGGAATGAACCTGCTTCGCTCGGATGGCGATCGCATCATCGTGTCGACGCAAGTGGTGGAAGCAGGGGTGGATGCGTCGTCTACAGCGCTAATCACTGAGCTCGCTCCTTGGCCGTCGTTGGTCCAGAGATTCGGTCGATGCAACCGGTTCGGAGAGGTCAACGATGCGACTGTGTGCTGGATTGATATCGAGGCCGGCGATGAAGATGGTCTAGCATTACCGTATGACGCTACTGACCTGAATATTGCGCGATCGATTCTGGAAGGTCTCGGGGAAGTGGGCCCCGAAAAGCTCCGAGAGGTTGCTTACAGCACTCGTCGGGTGGTTCGACCGGTCATGCGACGGAAGGACTTGCTCGACCTCTTCGATACCACGTCCGACCTCTCGGGGAACGACATTGACGTCTCGGTATACGTTAGGGATGGCGATGACAAAGACATCCAAGCCTATTGGAGGGAGCTGACGGAAGGCCTGCCGGCACCACACATGTCGTCTCCCCACCGGTCGGAACTCTGCCATGTCCCTGTCTGGGACATGAATGTGTTCCTCAAGAAAGGGACAGCCTGGAGATGGGACCACCTCGAATCGAGATGGATGTCGGTCGGTAAGGGCAGAGAGATTCATTCGAGCAGACCTGGCATGGTCCTGCTCGTTGACTGCGCTGAAGGCGCGTATCATAATGCAATCGGCTGGATCGGTCCGAGTGAGGGCAGCAAGAAGCCGATTCCTGTCATCCCGATACAGGGAATCACGACGACTCCGGATTCGTCGATGGAATACGAACACGAATCAGAAGGCTTGCAGTGGGTCCCATTGAATCAGCACCTCCACGGCGTTTCGCGGGAGGTCTCATCAATTGCTCGCGATCTGGACTTGGGGGATAGCATCGCGTCTGATTTGAAGACTGCTGCTCTGTGGCATGACGTCGGAAAGGGCCATGAAGCCTTCCAGAACATGTTGATGTCCGGCCTTCCCAATGAGGATGTCCTCCGAAGCGGGGCGCCCTGGGCGAAGTCTGGTCCACCACGCCGGAACGGTCACTGCTTCGTGACCCGTGACGGGAAACCGATCGCGAGGAGATACTTCAGGCATGAGTTGGCATCCGCCCTTTCGTGGCTGGCAGCTGCGGATGGGGCGCAGGCAAACAGGGATCTCGTAGCATACTTGATAGCCTCACACCATGGGAAGGTCCGGATGTCCATAAGGTCGCTCCCCACTGAGGAGCAACCCGAAGAAGACATCCTCTTCGCTAGGGGGATATGGCAGGGCGACAGAGTGGCCAGGTTGCCAGGGGTCCTCGACAAGGATGTGGACCTCGACTTGTCTCTCATGCTGCTCGGTGAGGGCAGCTGGGCTGCTCGAACGCTAGGTCTCCGTGATAACTCAGACTACGGCCCCTTCAGAATGGCCTTGGCAGAGAGCGTTGTCAGGGTCGCTGACTGGAGAGTGTCATCTCGGGGTGTGGTGCAGGAATGAGCAGTTCAGGGAATGACTTGACGCTCCGGGGTTGCACATCGACCCCATTGGCCAATTATCTCAAATCACTCGGTGTGCTCAGGATCGTGTCTGAACAGGCAGACCCCGCGGCAAGGGGATACTGGTCGGGCGATGTCTTTCATTTGGTGTCTTCTCTGAGCCAAGAGAGTCTTCTCAGCTTCGTGCTGAACAACTATTGCCCCACGCCAATCATCGCCCCCTGGAACGGAGGAAGTGGGTTCTACTATCGGGAGGAGAAGGCGCCCGAGAAAGACCCGTTGACTGGAAAGAAGATCAAGACGGGAGTGCGGAACCAGGAAACCTCTGCGACGAAGGCAGTCAACGTAATCCTATCCTCGTCTTGTGACCGTCTCAAGAATTACCGCAACACCATCAAACTGGCAAAGCAACTGCTCATGGAGATGGGTTTATCCGCGCCACCCCGGGACAAGGACAAGGAGAAGAAGGAAGAGTTGGTTAGGCTTCTAAGAAACCGCCTTCCTGACGGACTGATCAACTGGCTAGATGCGTCTGTGGTACTCACCGTTGCTGGGCCCGAGTACCCCCCTCTCCTCGGAACTGGTGGGAATGACGGAAATTCGGATTTCACCAGCAACTTCATGCAGCGCCTGAACGAGGTCATGGGCCCGAGTACTGGTGATGCGAGTGCCGCATCACTGAATTGGCTTTCAGGATCGCTTCTTGGACGGCCCATCCGCGGCCTTACTGTCGGTGCTGTAATCGGACAGTACTCTCCAGCGGCTGCTGGGGGGCAGAACGCTGGTGCTGGGTTCGACTCAGATTCTCTTGTCAATCCATGGGACTTCGTGCTCATGATCGAAGGTGCACTCTTCTTTGCAGCGTCTTCTTCCCGACGGTTGGATTCCGCAGAACGTGTGGTTCTCAGCAGCCCGTTCACGGTGAGACCGTCTGGAGTCGGTTATGAGAGTGCGTCCCGATCGGACGAGACCCCCAGGCCTGAGATGTGGCTGCCGCTGTGGACGAGATCGTCGACAGCGAAGGAGATTGAAGCCCTGATGTCCGAAGGCAGGGCACGAGTACGAAGAAGACCGGCCGAAGATGCCGTCGATTTCGCCCGTGCTGTCGCGACGCTCGGTGTCGACAGAGGAATAGATTCGTTTGAGCGGTACGCTTTCCAAGTCAGAAATGGTCTGGCTTATTTCGCACTCCCGCTGGGTCGATTTGATGTTCGTAGAAGACCTGAGGCAGAGCTCCTTTCAGGCATTGATGCTTGGCTCAGAGCGTTCAGAGGAAAGGCTTCATCGGACACGGCACCGAACTCAGTAGCACTAGCTCATCGTCAGCTGGATGTCTCGATCATCGATATGTGCAGGCATGGCGGACCTCTCTCAGTGCAGAATGTCCTCACATCTCTTGGCAGCTGCGAGAAGGCCATGACGAGGAGCATCAAGTGGTCGAGGGAATCGTTCCTAAGGCCCATCCCTCCTCTTTCTCCATCCTGGCTCTCAGCTGGTGATGGGGGAGGTTGCGAATACCGGCTCGCTGCCAGCCTTGCATCTGTCTTCTCCAACCTGGTTTCAAAAGGAGACGTTGGAGGACACTACTCACTCCGATCGAACCTCGAATCTGTCAGAGTGAATCGGTCGAGGGACAACCACACCATCGTATCGTGGTTACAGAACGACTCCCGAGACGTCGCATGGTCTGAGGGGGATCTGATTTCCTCGATGAATTCTATCATGTCTCGCAGGATAGCTCGCAGTGTCCAGTCAGGCGCGAAGGGCTACCCAGACCGCGGAAGGCTAAACGCAGAACTCGCTGACATCGAGGCATTCGTGGAAGGTCGGACTGACGACTCCCTGATCTCCGACTTGCTCTGGGGAATGGTGCTGGTAGATTGGAACACTATGACCGGATTTCCGATGAGGCCGGCTGCCAAAGAGAGCAATCATCCACCTGCGATCTACGGGGTTTTGAAACTATGCTACTCGGGTTCGAAACCGAAGGGCGGTGAGATTCCTCTGGTCCCCGATATCCATAGGCGCGCATCGACTGGAGATGGACGGACCGCGAGCGTTCTCGCGTCGCGCAGATTGCGCGCGTCTGAAGTGCCTGTGGCTATCAATGAGGTGGATGTAACACCTCGGCTGGCCAAACGGGCTGCCGCGGCCTTGTTGTTCCCGATCAGCGAGAATGACGTATCTGGACTAGCTGCAAGGCTTCTCCGACACGGAGAAGGAGATGATGAGTAGCCGCTCATGAGTGGAGAGTGAAAGGATGAACCTTGATGGTTTGAGAAGTGAGACACGCCTGTTGATCGAAGTGCCCCTGAAGCCCGTCCAGGGAACCCGGTTCCAGCCAACCGGTTTTCCGGACCTGGGTGCCGCGTCGTACCAACTCAACGACGGCACGCAGATGCTCCTGGTCGAGTCCGCGCAGAGTATGGCCAACAGGATGGAAGCCGTATGCTGGGATGAAGCTCGGGCTGATTGGGTCAAGCCACTCCAGGGGTTGCCCTACATAGCTGCGGTGGACAAGTCGGGCAAGACGATCACGAACTCGATCCTGGAATCCCACAGAATCAACAGCCCCTACATACTCGAAGGCAAGGACAAGACCTTCTTCACCACGCTGAAAACCGAACTTGGTGCGATGGAGACGGGGCGCGTCGACATACGGCGGCTGGCGGAGGTGCTGCTGAAATACGATGCTAACAGCTTGCTCCATGGGGTGTTCCTCAGCAAGAGTGATCTTGCGGGTGGGAGACTGAGGCTGCCGCGGGCCCTCTCAGGTTTCATCGAAGCGAGCAATGTGACCATCGCACCGAGCGGTGGTGTGAAGAAGGACGATGTTGATCCCTCTGGCGACACGGGGAAGGGCTTCGGTCATGTACCCTTCCACCGGGATGAATATACAGGGAACATCTCCGCCTACTTCAATGTGGACCTCGCCCAGATCCGCGGATATGCACTGGGTGCAGATGCGGATGATCTGCTCATCACTCTTGCCATGTACAAGATTCAGAAGGTCCTGAAGGATGGCCTAAGGCTGAGGACCTCATGCGATCTTGAGATCACCGGGGTCGTAAAGGTGAAACGACCAGATGGCTACCGCCTTCCAAGCATAGAGCAACTCGAGTCGGACCTCCCAGCCCTGATAAAGAAAGCACATGGGAGTTTCGCGGACCCACCTGTGACAAAGGTTCAGTACCAAGAGTGAGCCCATGGCCGTTGTCGAGATGCGCTTTCTTAGTGGCAGGTTCCACGCGACCCCGTGGGACCGCCATGTGAATGAAGGGGTCGTGGAATGGCCCCCATCTCCGTGGCGGATCCTCAGGGCGCTGATTGCGACGTGGTACCTCAAAGCGCGGGACGATGTCGAGGAAGATGTCCTCCGTTGTCTCATCGAGAAGCTGTCGGTGCCCCCATCCTACCATCTCCCGCCAGCGGTGGCTGCTCACACCAGACACTACATGCCACTCTATAGATCCCCGATCGACCACAAGACTGCGAAGATTTTTGACACATTCGTGAGACTGGATCCAGAAACTCCCCTGACCGTACTGTTCGACAAAGTCGCGCTTACTGAGAGTGAGAACCGCGCTCTCGACACTCTTCTTTCGAGAATGGGTTATCTGGGGCGGGCCGAGTCCTGGACAGATGCGCGTCTCGTCGACAGCACCGATGTGGTCCCGAATGCCTGTCCGATAGAGGATTCAGCAACGCAAGTGGACGGTCATGAGAGCCTGCGTTTGCTCGCTCCTTCGCTCCCTGGGTCGTACGTCACTTGGAGAGATGAACAACTGCGCCTGATTGCGACTCCGAAATCTACAGGAGTGAAACTGGAAGCTGGCACTTCTGGAACTGCGCCCAAGAGAGCGGCGAAGTCACCGAAACGCGGCGTGTCCTCATTAGATGCGGCGATACCTGCCAATCTATTCGAAGCACTGCAAGTGGACACGAACACGCTGAAGGACATGGGCTGGAGCCAACCACCAGGGAGCATCTGGGTGACCTACTCGCGACCGAAGGACGTCTTCTCAAGGGTCGTGAATATGACGGCCCGGGCATCAGGAGGCCGCCCGTGTCTCAAACCGACTGTCGCACAGTACCTAGTCGTCAGCAATGCGCCTCCGAGGTTGACCGAGGCCGTATCCCTTGCCGAAAGGGTACATGTGTCACTGGTCAAGCGGTCAGATGGTTCGTCCGTATTCACGGGATGTGATGACAAGGGCGAACCCCTGAATGGCAATTCTCATGCATACATACTCCCAGAATCCAGGATGTCTTCGAGGTCTGGAATCAGAGGGGAAGTGACCCATGTCACGGTTTTCGCACCGATGGGTTTTGGCCCTTGCGAGCGCGGTGCCATTGATGGATTGAAGAAGGTGTGGGGTCGCGGAGGTAACGGCATCCAGTTAGTTCTCCTCGGAGTCGGTTCACGAGAGGACTTTGCGGGAACGCCCTCCCTGGACCGAAAGACATCTTCGTTAGGTGAGTCGGATGTCTGGATCTCCCGGACTCCGTTTGTGCCGACGCGCCATCCCAAATATACCCGGGCAGGGAAGGCCAAGTTGGACGCGTCGGGCATGCACATCGGTTCGCCCGTTCACGACCTCCGCAGGCTGCTCGCATGCAGCGGGTTCCCACCCCCCGTCGAAATCCAACCTGTCCAGTCTACGGACCTTGCGGGAAGGCAGACGCGGTGGATCGAGTTCAGGCGCGAACGGTCGGCCGGTGGCGGACAGAGGGCCACGAACTCGGGCTACGGATTCATGATTAAATTCCCCGAAAGAGTAGCTGGCCCGATAGCGCTCGGTTACGGAGCTCATTTCGGGCTCGGTCAATTCGAGCCGGGCCGTTAGGAGGGCGGAGTACGACTGGCCCTGTCGATGAGACTCGGAGCCATGTGCCCGACTTGGTACCGGCGCGGATGCTGAACGAGCTAGTGTACTGCCCGAGGCTCTTCTATCTGGAGTGGGTCCAGGGCGAGTTCGCGCACAACGCGGACGTGGTGCAGGGACTGATGGTACACAAGCGTGTCGACCAGGAGAAGGGCGCCATGCCATCTCCTGGGGATGTCGCGGCGTCGGGGTCCGATGCTGGCTTCACCGCGAAGTCCGTCACGGTCTCCGGGGATGTGTGCGGAATCATCGCAAAGGTGGACATCGTTGAGGGAGACGGAGGCTATGTCTCGCCCGTCGATTACAAGAAGGGCAGTCCACCAGATTCACCTGGGATGGTATGGGAGCCCGACCGTGTGCAGGCCATCGCCCAGGTCGCGGTCCTGAGGGAGGCTGGTTATGTGTGCAAGTCCGCCATCCTCTACTATGCGGAGACGAAGCAGAGGATCGAGGTCCCGGTCAGCGATGAGGATTTGAAGATGCTCAAGACCCTCGTGGAATCGGCAAGAAGCCACGCAGCACTCGCGATTCCTCCCCCTCCCCTGGTAGACAGCCCGAAATGCCCGAGGTGTTCTCTTGTCGGGATATGCCTCCCGGACGAGACACGCTTCCTGGAGCTTGCGGGGGATGCCACCGATTCTCCTGCTGAAGCCCCTGATGTGCGCCGCCTATACCCTGCCAGGGACGACGCCCTACCGGTGTACGTCCAGGAGCAAGGAGCTGTCCTCAGGAAGAACGGTGAAGTGATTGAGATCACGAAGGGCGGTCAGTTGATCGATAAGGCGCGGTTGTTCGAGACCTCTCAGGTGAGTCTCTTCGGCAGCGTTCAGATGACGCCGTCGGTTGTCCACACACTATGCGAGCGCCAGATACCCATATGTCATTTCTCCTACGGGGGATGGTTCTACGGGATGACCCGCGGGATGCCTCACAAGAACATCCAACTGAGGATAGCTCAGTTCCGCATCGCATCGGAGCAGACGGAGTCGATGCATATCGCGCGCAAGTTCATCGAGGGTAAGTTGAGGAACTGCAGGACCGTCCTGAGGAGGAACCACAAGGGGGACTGCGGCGCCGCCTTGGCGGAACTCGACCGTCTCAGCGGGTTGGTTGAGCGGACAAGGGACATCGACGAGCTGATGGGGATCGAGGGCGCGGGCGCGAGGGTCTACTTCTCCACCTTCTCGGGTTTGCTGAAGGACGCGGGACAAGGCGAGTTCTCTTTCGACTTCCAGACACGGAACCGGCGTCCTCCGACCGACCCTGTCAACAGCCTCCTCTCGTTCATGTATGCTATCCTCAGCAAGGACATGGCGATAACAGTGATGTCGGTCGGTTTCGACCCACTTCTCGGATTCCTTCATAGGCCACGATACGGCCGCCCCGCCCTTGCCCTCGATCTCATGGAGGAGTTCCGGCCGATCATCGCAGACTCCACTGTCATCACACTCATAAACAACAACATGGTCGGTTCATCGCATTTCGTCAAGAGAGGGAATTCGTGGGCACTGACGGCTATGGGTAGAAGGACCGTCCTCGACGCCTATGAACGGAGGATGGACACGCTCGTGACACACCCCATGTTCGGCTACTCCGTCAGTTACAGGCGGATCCTCGAGGTCCAATCCAGGCTCCTCTCCCGCCATGTGCTCGGGGAACTGCCCGAGTATACGCCTTTCTGCACGAGGTGAGCTATGAGGAACCTGTACCTTGTCGCCTATGACATCGCCGATGCCAAGAGGTTGAGGCACATGCACAGGGTGATGGAAGGGTTCGGGGACCCTCTTCAGTACTCGCTCTTCCGTTGTCTTCTGTCCCAGAAGGAGAAACTCGTTCTCATCGACGCTTCGCTTAGCGTGATGAACCAGAAAGAGGACCGCGTGATGATCATCAACCTCGGTCCTGAGTGCGGAAATGCAGATGATCGTGTTGAATTCCTCGGCGTCAGGGAAGAGTTCGAGGACAAGAGAGCGATCATCGTGTGACCTCGATGGTGGTCATCGAGCGGTCCGGTGATGACACTCCCTCTAAGGGCTGCTCGCAAGCCGTGCCCCTGCCCAGTCCAGCATGATGTTCTCTTGAATCGTGCAATCATCGGTAACTAAAACTACGTGCAGGATTATTGCGCGTTCATCAGGGCGCTCGAAATCCCGTGCTCAAGCGCATATAGCGCCGTCACCATGGGAAAATACCCGTGGCTCCATTGAAGCCCGATGGGGTCGTCGCTGGTTGTCGGCCGGAATAAAAACTGTCACCATGGGAAAATACCCGTGGCTCCATTGAAGCACGGACGCGCCTGCGGACTACGGGAGCTGCAACACGGTGGTCACCATGGGAAAATACCCGTGGCTCCATTGAAGCAACACCTCTAAACTGTCAAGTGTCTGACATATACAGTGTCACCATGGGAAAATACCCGTGGCTCCATTGAAGCGTCGACGGCCTCGCGGAATCTTCCCTGTTCCTCGTCGTGTCACCATGGGAAAATACCCGTGGCTCCATTGAAGCCAGATTCGGATCATTCAAAGATGTAACCTGTCTGGATATGTCACCATGGGAAAATACCCGTGGCTCCATTGAAGCTCGTTGAGCATGCTGACCGCCTTCGGGTACATCTTGGTCGTCACCATGGGAAAATACCCGTGGCTCCATTGAAGCATGAACAAATTGATTGACCATTTGGAATCCCTCTACGTCACCATGGGAAAATACCCGTGGCTCCATTGAAGCACACGTCAGGAAATCATCCTGGGCATCATCCGGGCGAGGTCACCATGGGAAAATACCCGTGGCTCCATTGAAGCATATCTAAATTGGTCGAACTCGGATTACGGTGCCCTCGTCACCATGGGAAAATACCCGTGGCTCCATTGAAGCCAGTCGTTGCCGACATTACAGTCTTCGTGGGGCTCGTGGTCACCATGGGAAAATACCCGTGGCTCCATTGAAGCTGGAACATGCAAAAGATACTCCGAACAGACAGATGGTAATGTCACCATGGGAAAATACCCGTGGCTCCATTGAAGCGGGGGGAGCATCCAGAAAGGGCACGAATATCAACTGGCGTCACCATGGGAAAATACCCGTGGCTCCATTGAAGCTCCTAGCTACAGCATGATAACCGTTTTTCCATTTCTCGTCACCATGGGAAAATACCCGTGGCTCCATTGAAGCCATTCGGTAGTCGGCCTGGTCCAAATACGGTTCTCAGAGTCACCATGGGAAAATACCCGTGGCTCCATTGAAGCGCGACAAAGTCGTTAACATGCGTGCTGAATCGCTTCGCGGGTCACCATGGGAAAATACCCGTGGCTCCATTGAAGCAGATCGTAGAGCGTGAAATTGTTGAACTGCGGATGCCAGTCACCATGGGAAAATACCCGTGGCTCCATTGAAGCATATGCCCTTCGTCCACCACCCCAATGCGCGCCGATCGTCACCATGGGAAAATACCCGTGGCTCCATTGAAGCGTTACTGTGCAAAGATGCCATTGTGCGACACGATATGATGTCACCATGGGAAAATACCCGTGGCTCCATTGAAGCTAGAACATCAGCATGTTTCCTCCAGCCCCCTCCCCTCGTCACCATGGGAAAATACCCGTGGCTCCATTGAAGCCAGAACATCAATGTCGCCGCGACCATATCCCTCGGAGGTCACCATGGGAAAATACCCGTGGCTCCATTGAAGCGCGTTCTGCACGCCCTGGCTGTCTATGTTCTCTACTGTCACCATGGGAAAATACCCGTGGCTCCATTGAAGCTTCGAGCCGTTCGGGAAGTACGACCGAGATACGCGCGTCACCATGGGAAAATACCCGTGGCTCCATTGAAGCTCGAGCCGGCCGCTCACCAGGCCCAGCTCGGACCCGTCACCATGGGAAAATACCCGTGGCTCCATTGAAGCACGGGCCACGGGCGCACGGGTGGGAGCTAGCCCCCATCGTCACCATGGGAAAATACCCGTGGCTCCATTGAAGCCAGATCCTCTATCTCCCATTCCTTTTTCTGGATCAACCGCGTCACCATGGGAAAATACCCGTGGCTCCATTGAAGCTCGTCTATCTCGGTGTAGTGCGTGGTATTTGTCGATGGTCACCATGGGAAAATACCCGTGGCTCCATTGAAGCTTATCCAGCACGAATTTCTACCGAGAATCCCTGGCACGCCGTCACCATGGGAAAATACCCGTGGCTCCATTGAAGCCACCGGAACATCCACGAATATATACGATGGAGCTATCGTCACCATGGGAAAATACCCGTGGCTCCATTGAAGCCTACCGACGATTCCATTCGAACGAGCCGTCTCAAATCGCTGTCACCATGGGAAAATACCCGTGGCTCCATTGAAGCCGTCCCGTTAATGTGGGAGGAACTCAAGTCGATCAGGTCACCATGGGAAAATACCCGTGGCTCCATTGAAGCATATGTAACCGAGAAGCGCGGGGTAGTCGTAAAGTGTGGTCACCATGGGAAAATACCCGTGGCTCCATTGAAGCCTGATATTCACCCCCTCATAAACCTCATGATCGCCAGTCACCATGGGAAAATACCCGTGGCTCCATTGAAGCGGCTGGGACTATGGGGCTGCATATCCTCCCAGTCAACGTCACCATGGGAAAATACCCGTGGCTCCATTGAAGCGTAACGAAAACCATTGAGATAATCAAGTCGCTCGGATGTCACCATGGGAAAATACCCGTGGCTCCATTGAAGCGGGGACACGTTCGAGACGACCGGAGCCAGGAGCGGGGTCACCATGGGAAAATACCCGTGGCTCCATTGAAGCCGTAGCAACTCCCGTGAATGTCCCCGCCGCCATCGAGTCACCATGGGAAAATACCCGTGGCTCCATTGAAGCCACTTGGCAAAGATTTGTTGCCCGCGGTGGGGACGATACTGTCACCATGGGAAAATACCCGTGGCTCCATTGAAGCCGGTCGTCGTGACGGTCTTCCCAGCGCCGACCGTCAGAGGTCACCATGGGAAAATACCCGTGGCTCCATTGAAGCATCGGAGACAAGAAGAACCGACGACTGGATACCACACCGTCACCATGGGAAAATACCCGTGGCTCCATTGAAGCTTCGACCGACTGGAGCGCCTGAAAAACTACACTGGTATGTCACCATGGGAAAATACCCGTGGCTCCATTGAAGCATGGATAGCTCAGGCTGCGATCACAATGGGACTCGGGTCACCATGGGAAAATACCCGTGGCTCCATTGAAGCTCGCGGACCGATATGGACGCGTGCATGCTCCTGACCGTCACCATGGGAAAATACCCGTGGCTCCATTGAAGCAATGGGGGTGCGGAAATA
>Ga0315273_10007067_pt1 | contig 14034 bp, 9 predicted proteins | sample YL17G02_0_MG_FD_205753 | JGI IMG/M metagenome (GOLD analysis project Ga0315273, IMG submission 205753) | Sediment microbial communities from Yellowstone Lake, YNP, Wyoming, USA - YL17G02_0 | ecosystem: Environmental > Aquatic > Freshwater > Lake > Sediment | place: USA: Wyoming | collected... | reverse complement strand
GGCCCTCTGTACCTATCTACCCGACGGCGACCGTCACCGACTGCGAGTGCATCCTAGCACACAGTGAAGCCCGCTACTTGTTCGTGTCGTCGGCAGCCATCTACACCAAGATCCAGAGCATTCGCGCACAACTACCTATGCTCAAAGAAATATATTCGTTCGAACACATACCAGGGGTCAGGCACTGGTCGGAACTAACTGATAGCGGCAGCAAAGCAACTGCTGAGCAGCTCAAGGCCCACGCTAAAACCCGCGGCGAGGTGACGGCCGACGACCTGGCCTCGGTGATCTACACTTCTGGCACGACCGGCAAACCCAAGGGGGTGATGCTGTCGCACCATAATTTTCTTGCCAATATCCTCGCCATCGACAGCATCATGAATTCGCCTAAATTCGCTAAAGCATTAAGCTTTTTACCGCTATCGCACGTCCTAGAGCGCGTCGGCATCTACTTCTACCAACTCAACGGCATCAGCATCTACTTCGCCGAAAGCATGGATACCGTTGCCAAAAACCTAGCAGAAGTCCGCCCCAACGTCTTCGTCTGCGTCCCACGGGTACTCGAGAAGCTTTACGACGTCATCGTCGCCAAAGGCCGCGAACTCACCGGAGCAAAAAAAGCCTTATTTGATTGGGCCCTCATCCTCGCCTTGCACTATGACCCCGCCGCCTGGCACAGCCCGCTAGCTGCCTGTAAGCTGGGCATTGCGCGTAAATTAATCTTTAGTAAATGGCGGGCCGCAGTCGGCGGCAACATCGATCTGATCATAGTCGGTGGCTCAGCACTACAGCCGCGCCTGGGTCGGGTCTTTTGGGGGGCCGGACTCAAGGTCATCGAAGGCTACGGCCTTACGGAAACCTCACCAGTGATCTCGTTCAATACACCTACCGACGTACGTATCGGCACCGTGGGCAAGGTGCTGCCCAACCTACAGGTGAAAATACAACCTGAGGAAGGCTACCGTGCCAACGAAGGCGAGATCCTCGTTAAGGGCCCGTCGGTCATGGCCGGATACTACAAAAACGCCGAGGCCACGCTTGAAGCGATCGACCACGAAGGCTTCTTTCATACCGGTGACATCGGCATGATAGAAGACGGCTTCCTGCGCATCACCGATCGCAAAAAGGAAATGTTTAAAACCTCGGGCGGCAAATATGTAGCGCCCCTCGCCGTCGAAAACAAGTTCCGCGAGTCGCCATATATTAGCCAGCTAATCGTCATCGGCGATAACCGCAAGTTCCCAAGTGCGATCATCGTGCCAGAGTTTACCCACCTAGAACAGTGGGCGGTGCAGGCCGGAATTAAGGCTTCCTCACCGCAGGCGCTACTGCAAGTAGCCGCGGTCAAAGAATTGTTCGAGGTCGAGGTGGCGCGCCTAAATCAAAGCTTTGGACGCTGGGAACAGATTAAAAAATTCTTGCTGGTCACCGACGAATGGGCGGTACATACCGGTGAGCTAACGCCAAAGCTCAGTCTCAAACGCAAGGTGATTGAGGCTAAGTATCAGGCTCTAGTCAATGACCTCTATGATCACCTAGACACCGACCATGTGCAGCCCGGCCACTGATGCGCCGCCCTTCGGGGGCGCTTGCGTGTTCACGCTTTCGCCAGCAAAGTGAGCCTGGGAGCGGGGCACTATGCCCAGCAAGGCTCGGCTAGACTTGCTAAAGTCTCTAACCGTTTGCCGGGGTGTAGGTCGGTTTGAAATTTTTTTGGTTCTCCAGGCAATCGACCTTTGGATCTCCGACAAAATCTTTATAATAGGTCAGCGTCGTGCCATCCGGATCATCAGGCATCATCTGGCAGGTACCCACTTGGTTGGTAGTCGTGCAGCTACTAAGAGCGATTGCAGCGCACGCCAAGGATTTACCCGAACGCAAGGCAGCGCATAGGCCGGTCCGAGTTTGGCATGCAGCGCCGGAACTCGCAGAGCTAGCGGGCTTTTTGCAGGCCACAGGAGCCAATATGAGAGCCCATAAAAGCAAGATCCCGCATTTGTGCATCGACGTCTCCAAGTTTTTTTGGCTACCGTCCAATGATAACCGATTGTATTGCCGGATACCATCAATGGCTGACGGATGAAGATCTGTAGCCGGGCGCCGCATAAGGATATAAGTTATCAATATTAAAGATTTAATTAACTTGGATCCGAGCTGGCAGCGGGCCCTGTCAGCGGAGTCAGCCAAGCCCTACATGCGCAGCCTGCAACAGTTTCTAGACAGCGAAAAACAGTTAAAAAAAACTATATATCCAAAAGAGTCGGAGATTTTTGCGGCGCTAAAACTAACGCCTCTGGCCAACGTCAAGGCGGTCATCCTGGGCCAGGACCCTTACCACGGATCAGGACAGGCGCACGGCTTATGCTTTTCGGTACGTCCCGGCGTCCCGCCGCCACCTTCGCTGGTGAACCTCTTTAAAGAACTAAGGACCGACGTCGGCATCGTTGCTCCGCAACATGGCTGCCTAGAGGCCTGGGCACGGCGCGGCGTACTGCTGCTTAATAGCGTACTAACGGTAGAAGCCGGCGCTGCCGCTTCACACGCGGGCCGGGGCTGGGAGGCGTTTACCAACCACATCATCGACATGATTGCTACCCAGTGCGATGGCGTGGCTTTTGTCCTATGGGGTGCCTATGCGCAAAAAAAAGGTACAGCTATCGACCAAAACCGGCACTTGGTGATCAAATCAGCGCACCCGTCGCCACTGTCTGCCTACCGTGGCTTTTTTGGCAGCCGGCCATTTTCACAGATCAACGATTACCGACGAAGCCAAGGCAAAGAGCCCATCGATTGGAGCTTGCCTGTGGCTACCACCACTGCCGTTGGCAAGCGCGGGTAGTCGGCCAACGGCCAGTACCGGTCACGGATTTATCCGCGCATTGACCGGGATCTTCCGCTAGACTGGCACTCAAACATTTCATCGGAGAAGTCCATGTCCAAACTCAGTTCCGACACCCTGCTAAAGCAACTCAATTGGCGCTACGCTGTCAAAAAATTCGATCCAAGCCGCAAAGTCTCCGCCGCTGACTGGGAGCTACTTGAGGAATCGCTGCGCCTAGCCCCTTCATCCTACGGCCTGCAGCCATGGCGCTTCCTGATCGTGCAGTCGCCTGAGGTCCGCAAGAAGCTGACCCCTGCCTCCTGGGGTCAACAGCAAGTCGAGAACTGCTCGCACTTTGTCGTGCTGACGCACCTAAAAACCCTGGACGAGGCTTATGTCGAACGCTACATAAACGACATCGCCAGCCAACGCGCCTTGACGGCCGCTGACCTCCAAGGCTTCCGCGACGCCATTGTTGGCGATGTGGTCAAAGGCCCCCGCGCCGCAGTGATCGGTCAATGGGCCGCTCGCCAGGCCTACATCGCCATGGGTTCGCTGATGACCGTCGCTGCTTTGTTGCATGTCGATGCCTGCCCGATGGAGGGTCTGATTCCAGCGCAATACGACGATATCCTCGGCCTAGTAAAGACCCCGTTTACCACCGTTGCCGCCGTGGCCCTCGGCTACCGGGCGGCTGATGATGAGCTACAGCACGCTAAAAAGGTGCGCTTTGCGAAAAAGGAGGTCATCCAGTTCGTCTAAATGATGGTCCGAGAGCGCCCCCCCCACTTGGCGCCCCATCATTGCCAAGCATTTCTCCCCGCCGCCTTGCCTTTTGCACCTTCGATTGTTTTAATAGAGGTCATCTCCTCAAGCGCTCCTATTGCATAAATTAGCTCCGCACTCGCGATAAACGCGTGATGCAGCGTTCCAGGCCAAGTTGGGCCTATGGCGACAGGTAACCTCCCATGCTAAATGCCCGCTCTAGCCAGTTAGCCTTGGCCTGGCGCATGCTATCGTATTTGCGCTATCTCCGCCTAACGGCCGTAGTTACTGGCAGCGTCATCGTCGCTAAGATCGGCTGCGAGCTCATGTGCGTCTACTTTCTCAGCCCGACTATCACCTCGGTAGCCTCCCACGCGACGCGCCAAGCGCTGGCCGCCGACGGTGGCTTCTGGGCCTGGTTAACCGGCGCCAGCCCCACAATCACCGAGCTACGCCCGCTGCTGTGTTGGATGGCTCTAAGCCAGGCCCTCCTAGGCTTGTTCAGCTACCTGCGTCATGTCTGGGATGCAAAGCTGAGCATGCGCGCAGTGTTTCATCTGCGCGGCCAACTCTATGACCGCCTGCAACACGTCGGGTTCACCTTTTACGACCGGATGACCAGCGGTCAGCTCATCAACCGTGCCCTATCCGATCTGCAATCAGTTCGGGGCTTCATCAATGTATCGGTCATCAACATCCTCGACATGACCGTATCGATCGCCGGGTATCTAACCCTGCTTGCCTGCAAATCGCCCTGGCTGGCTCTGGCCGCGCTACTGCCAACGCCGATGTCACTATTCATCGTCATACGCTTTACCAAGCTAGCCCAGCCGCGCTATGACGCCCAGCAGGTCAGCGCCGATGTCTTGATGCACAAGCTCACCGAGGCCATTTATGGCGTTCAGGTGATCAAGGCGTTTGGTGTCCAAGAGCGCGAAAGCCAGGCTTATGCCGAGGCCAACCGCGGCCTACTCAAGCGGATGACAGCGATGATCAGCCTGCAAGCCAAGCTCAACCCTAGCCTCAAGGTGGTGGCAATCCTATCGCACGTGGCGCTGTTCGTATTGACAAGCTGGCTAATTCAGGGCGGCCAGATGCAGATTGGCGACCTCATGATCTTAGGGGCCGCGATGGGTACGATCTTAGGCAAACTCGAACAGGTAAACCTGATAGCTGACGTCTTTCAAAAAGCCATGGTCTCTGCGCGCCGCCTGTTCGAGGTACTAGATGCTCCGCCTGAGGAGCCCCGACTAGCGAGGCTTGATCACCAAGAGTCGATATCGGGCGATATCACCTTTAACCGCGTATCGTTTAGCTATAACTCTAGCAAGCCGGCGTTAAAAGACGTTTCGCTAACCTTTGGCTACGGCAAAATGACGGCCTTAGCTGGGGCCACGGGAGCTGGCAAATCGACTCTAGTCAGCCTCCTGGCACGCTTTTACGATCCCGAACATGGCCGTATTATGATCGGCGGCGTCGATACTCGCAGCTGGCACCTAGCCGACCTCAGACGCGCCATCGGCTATGTCTTCCAGGAGACCTATTTATTCTCCGACACCGTGCGCAACAATATCCTCTACGGACGCACCGACGTTAGCCCAGCCATGCTGCAGCAGGCGATACAGGTCGCAGACGCCGCTGATTTTATCGACCGCTTACCCAACGGCCTCGACACCAGATTAGGCGAATACGGCGTGCTGCTCTCAGGCGGCCAGCGCCAACGCCTAGCCTTGGCTAGAGCACTGGTCTATGACCCCCCCATCCTCATCTTGGATGATGCCACCGCCGCACTAGACGCCGCCACCGAAGCCACCGTCCAAGATCGCATCGCACCCCTCCTCCGCGGGCGCACCGTCGTGGTCATCGCCCACCGCCTGAGCACCCTGCGCCGCGCCGATGCCGTCATCATGCTGCACCAAGGCCATGTGGTGCAGATCGGAGATCACGAGTCGCTGCAGTGCCAGAACGGTCCGTACCTCGACCTCGTTCGCCTGCAATCGGCTAACCTGCTTCCACAACAGGAGCTTAGCGACGCGGCAGCCGCCCCTAAACCGCTACATACCCCAGGCCAGGTGACGTCGCCTTTGGAGGCCACCGCATGACGCGCTACAACCTGCTCAAGGCCGCTGCGCAGTCGCGCAGTGGTGATGATATCGAAGGCCTACACCAACCAATCAATTGGCGCATGGTGCTACGGCTGATCAAAATGCTTGCGCCTTGGCGCAAAAACTACGCTGGTGTTGCCGTGGCTGGCCTGACTATCGCTGGCCTCGAAATGATACCGCCTCGCCTGGTTGGCAACTGTGTCAATCTGATCGCAATGGGCACATTCAGCATGATCCCGGTGCTACAAGCGGCCGCAGCATGGAGCGGCCTTACCGTAGCCTGCCAACTATTGCACGCTTGGCAAATCCGCCAAGCATGTTTTAGCGGTGAAAGTGCCCTAGCCTCAATGCGTCAGAAGATGTTCGACCATCTCCAGCGCCTATCGATGTCTTACTATGACAGGGTGCACCCGGGTCGCATCATCGCCCGCGCCACCAGCGACATCGACGCCGTTCGCGGCGTTCTCGCATGGGGCTTTAATACCCTGTGCGCCAATGCCGTCATGATGCTGCTTGCCGCCGCTATGATTTGCCGCACCGATATCCGCCTGTTTCTTGCCATAGCCTGGCTAGCCCCGCTGATGAGTTGGATGCAGATCCGCTGCGGCCGCAAAGTCGCCCTCGGTTGGCAGGAGGTGCGCCGGCATTTCACCATCCAATGCACCAACCAGGCGGAAAACATCGCCGGCGTCCGCGTCGTCGCCGCCTTCAACCGCCAAGACGAAAACTTCGCCCGCTACACCGCCATGCAAACCATCAATACAGCGAATAATGTCCAAGTTAGCGCCTTAGCTGGCGGCTTCGCGCCGCTGCTGCAAGGCTGCCGCTTTACTGGCCAGGCGACGCTGCTGCTCTACGGTGCCTACTTGGTCGCCTCGGCACGGCTCCAAGCGGGCGACGTCGTGGCTGCAGCCCTGTACTGGGAGAGCTTCATGCAGCCGGCGGTCAACTTCGGCGCCTTTTTCAATGAACTGATGATGGCCATGGCCGGCGCTGAACGGTTGTTTTCGCTCCTTGACGAGCCGTCGACTAACGAGGATCGCCCCGACGCAACACCGTTGCCTAGGCTCACAGGCGAAGTCACTTTTGATCACGTTAGCTTCGCTTATCATGACGACCAGCCAGTGCTCAAAGACCTGAGCTTCGACGTAGCGGCTGGCAGCACCGTTGCCCTGGTCGGCTGCACCGGTTCCGGCAAATCGACCATCATTGCCCTCCTCGCCCGCCTCTACCAACCGCAACGCGGCCGCATCCTCCTCGACGGCCGCGACCTGGCCTTCGCCACTGGAGCATCATTGCATGCCCAGATAGCCATGGTCATGCAAGCAAATCATCTGTTTAGCGGCACCATCCTCGACAACCTGCGCTACGGCAAGCCGAGCGCGAGCCTAGCCGAACTGCACCAGGCAGCCCGGCAGTTAGGCTGCCACGATCGCTTTCTTGCGCTAAAGGAGGGCTACGACACCCATGTCGGTGAACGCGGTGCCGCCCTCTCACTCGGCGAGCGGCAACTGGTCTGCTTTACCCGGGCACTGGTGGCGGACCCACGCCTGCTGCTACTAGACGAGGCTACGAGTGCGGTCGACTGTGCCACCGAAGCCGACCTACAACTGGCGTTGCAGCGCTTAGTCCGTTCACGCACGACCTTTATAGTCGCGCATAGGCTCAGTACGATCGTCAGCGCAGATATGATCTTGCTCCTCGATGGAGGACGGATTGCTGAGACGGGAACCCACCGCCAACTGGTGGCAAACCGCGGCGCCTATGCCGGTCTTTACCGCCACGCGCAGGCTACCGGCTAGACTTTGATAAGAGATATGAGCCTCTATGTTCCCGCCTGAAAATGGTGCGACTTAGGCGCACTATTTCCAGGCGGGCCATACGTTAAAAGTCGCTTTGGCGCAGCCGAAATCACCGAAAATCAGGGTTGTCTTCTACACGCTGCTAAGGTCTATTATCGCTGTGCGCTTCAAAATGGAACAACTCATGGCTAGATTATTCGCACATGCATGGTTAAAAATTGCTCTACTCATTGCGATCATATCCCTTGGGATATTGACCTATTGCTACATCACCGAGTGGCAGATTGGCTATTCGTCAGACACGGCGCTGATCGGCTTGATGGGCAAAGCCATTGCCGAGCACGGGGAACGCCCGATTTTCGTTTGGTCGGTCGGCTACCAAGGGATGTTTCTCGAAGCGTATTTAGTCGCTTTATTCTTCCGCCTATTTGGCGTTGGTCCGCTGGTGTTGAACCTAGCGCCCATGGTTTACCTGTGGCTGGGCCTAGCCGTATGGACCTACGGCACTGCCAAGGTGGTCAAGCCGGGGGCTGCAGTCCTAGGGCTTATAATCACCATCTTCAGCATGCCGATGTTTTATCAAATCAATCTTCGCACCATGCCGAATTATCCGGAAGCACTACTGCTTGGCGGACTACTCCTCATCTGCTTTCGCCGTGGGCTCGACCAACAGGAACAATCCGGCACCGTCCAAAAATCAACGTTGTTGTGCGGAGGATTTTTAGTTGGATTTTGTTTATACACCTTCGCGGTCACTGGTTATTTTTTGCTGGCGATAGCCGTTTGTGTATTTATAATGCTGCTCCGCGACGACTTCGCTGATGGGGTTTCGGTGCTGCTACGCGGCTGGGCAGTGCCATGGCTACAATTGAGATTAACTGCGCCGACACCGCCGCCCTGGAAGCACAAGTTGGCCTGGGTGCGTGGCTTGTGCGGCTGGCTAGGCCTATGCATTGGGGCTCTCGCTTTCGTCTTAAATCCCCCTCCCTTCATTTACGCCGGTCGTTTATGCCGCTGGGAACCACTTAAGATCCTTGCCGCCAGCAGTGCTGTCCTCGCAGGACCACAAATATTTGCCCTGGTGCTGAGTCGCCTGCGCAAGTCCGCCGTTGCAGCAACTGTGATTGGTTGGTCGACCTTTGGGTTTATGCTGGGTTACTCGCCTGCTCTATATCATAAACTAATCCTAGGTGGGTCCTCGATCAAACAAATCGGGCTGCGCGGCAACTGGTCGAATATCGTGCGGCGCTTCGACATCTATTCCGGGTTCCATGCTGAACTAACCCACTCGACTTTGTCCTCGGCCTGGCCGGTGGGAGTATTATATGCCATTGCCGTTGTCTATTTTATTGGATCAAATTTAACCAACGTCCATGGGTACGTACATCACCGGACCGCCACTTGGCCAAGGCAGGCCGTCTATGCCATGTTGCCGCCAATCGTCTTAGCAGTCTTTCTTTGCTCGGGCCTAGCCACCGATGTCGGCAGCACCCGCTATTTGGTCCTCCTCATCCCCATTTATGCGATGATGCTTGGACACTTTATAGTGACCGCTTGGTCCTGGAACCGCTGGATGCGGTTGCCGGTTAGCGTTGCACTTGTGGCAGTGATCATCAGCGGCTATTGGGAGCTGCGCTCTGACCTAAACCAACCGCAAAATTTAGTCTTACAGAAGGTTCGCGAGGCGCTGGAAGCACGCGGGCTGCACTTTGGTTACGCTGACTATTGGCTAGCCTATGGCACCACCTTTCTCGCCAACGAAGAGATCCTCCTCGAGCCGATTTACTCAAATTACGCGCCGCAATATGGCCCGCTAGTTAAAGCAGCTAAACGCATCGCCTACCTCGACTATCCTCCGGCCAAATTCCATAGCGCCGCAGGACGCATCGACATCGTTGGGCAGCAGTATAGAGTTATTGAAGAAGTCGCCCTCGCTGACGGCATTCAACTGCAGGTCTTAGAAAAGGACGACGCCGGCGCTAGTACATTAGGTCCCGGCAAGCTGTAGTCTTAGCCTTAAAGCAGCGACGGAGTCCAATCTCGCCGCACCCGACCCTGAGGTTGGGCTGCCGCGATGCGCTCCAGCAGCGGCCGCATCGCCGTCAGCTTGGTCCAAACGTGGTCTACCGTTAGTGCGGCCATGCCGCTTGCTGCTGCATGGTCGTCTGCCGGTGCCTGCAGCGCCTGATGCTGCTCGGTCAGCGGACACCAAGCCACCGCCGCTGTAGGACCATGCAGCTGCAGCGACGGTACGTTAACGGCGACGGCGGCGTGGCTAGATCCGTTGGTATTTCCAACAAATAAATTCATGTTAGCAATTAAAGCGCTCATTTGCGCAAAGGAGGTCGCCGGGGCTTTGTAGCTTGGTTGCTGGCATAGAGCATGCACCATATCAATCACTTCTGTCTCACCTGGTCCATGCAGCCAGACCACAGCAGCGCCCCATTCAGCAGTCAAACGGTCGGCTAGAGCGGCGTAATTAGCCGGTGGCCAGCAGCGTTTAGGGCGTCGGCTGGTCGGGCTGAGCGCGATGCGCAGCGGCGCCTTAGCCAAGGCCGGTACCTGGTCCATGAAAGCTTGAAACAAATCCGCCGCCGTCTCCGGCCAAGGCAAGATCAACTGCTCGCTACCGGCGGCGACGCCTGCGGCCTCAAGCAATAAGAATTTGCGCCGGACGATATAGTCCTCATGCGTAGGCTGAGGTAGCGACTGCGTATACGCCCAGGAGCGTGCTGAACGAAAACCGATGCGACGGGGGGCACCGCTCATTCTGGTATAGAAGGCACTGCGCGGATTATTCATAAAATCTATGACCAAATCGAAATGCCTTGCCCGCAACAGGCGAGCCAGCGCCCACTCGGCCCGCCACCCGCCATTGGGGTCGTAGGTGACTAGCTCGCTTAAATGGGGATTGTCCTTGAGAATCAATCGACCCATAGGGTGACTCAAAAACACGATTTCAGCTGCCGGCCATGCCTGACGCAAAGCGCTAAGGCACGGAGTTGTCAGTAAAATATCACCAAGCTGCCGCAGCTGCACCAGCAAAATTCGCTGCACCAATATGACCCCCAACGCGCCAAAACATGGCTCAGGATAACAACTACCTAACTATGAAGACAACGAGCTGGACGCCCAGCAAAAAGCCACTCTGCCCGTTGCGTCCTAGTCCTCCAGCGGGCGGAGTGACTTTCTTTTGCGCTGCTATCAGCTCACCAGTCCGTCGGGCTTAGGCTGGTCGCCACCCTCGAAATTGATCGGCGCCAGCATCAACGGTGGAAAGCCCCCGAGCAGCAGGGCTTGATCGATGGTCTGGCGGGCATAGGGGAAGAGCACCGTCGGACAAAATACGCGCAGAGCCCGCTCCAGATGCGCGCCCTCGGGGCCACGAATTTCGAACAAACCGGCCTGTTCCAGCTCGACTATGAAGCCGATTTCGGTAGTCGACTTGGCCTCGACGGTCATACCCAGGCAGACTTCATAGAAGTCGCCTTCGATCCGTTTGGGCTTGACGCTGACGTCTAACTTGATCTCGGGCCGCCAATTCTCGCGAAAGATCTGCGGTGCCTTTGGCGATTCAAACGACAGGTCCTTGAGGTATATCCGCACGATACCAACCTGTAGAGCATTTTGCTCCTGCATGCTGCCTCCCATCTAAGTATAAAAAAAAGCGACTTGGATACGCTCGGGTTCTCATTTGTAGCAAAGACTGCGCCGAGAAAGAAGGGTGCATCATGGTAAAGATATAGGTGCCCCTGCTATGATCAGACCGCAGCCATTGATTCAGATCCCCTCGCCGTTGAGGCCGCTATTGAATATTCCCTCGGTCCCACCCCCCCCACGCCAAGCTCCTAGCGAAATGCTCGTCGTGCTGATCTTGGCAGGCGTACAGTTTTCCCATCTCATGGATTTCATCATGATGATGCCACTTGGCCCACAGCTGATGCGGGTCTTCAGTATTACCCCCCGGGAATTTGGCCTGGTCGTCTCGGTGTACACGTTCAGCGCGGCGTTCAGCTGTTTCTTCGCGGCTCTGTTTATGGACCGCTTTGACCGCAAGAAAGTGCTGCTGACGATCTACTCTGGCCTCACCTTTGGCACCTTGCTGTGTGGCTTGGCTCCGAGCTTTGGCTGGTTGCTTGCAGCGCGGGTCCTGACCGGCATCTTCGGCGGTTTGCTCCAGGCAATTATCCTCGCGATCATCGGTGACATCATCCCGCAGCACCGTCGTGGTCGCGCGACGGGTATTGTCATGGCAGCCTTTGCAGTAACCTCAGTGGCAGGCGTGCCACTAGGACTCATGATAGCGAACAGACTCGGCTGGAATGCAACCTTTCTCCTACTCGCCGGGTTAACCACGGCCAATCTCGGCCTTGCTTGGCGCTACCTACCCAGCGTGAGCGGGCACCTGGCGCAACGGCGCACCGTCTCGGCCCTGACCGGAATGTCCATGCTCCTCAAGGAGCGCAACACCTGGGTTGCCATCGCCCTCACCATCAGCATGATGTCGATCTTCGCTATCATGCCTTTTGTCAGTCCTTTCTTAATCACTGTCGCTGGTTTGAGCGAAGGCGATTTGGCTTATATTTACCTGGTTGGCGGCATTGCCTCTTTGGGAATGGCACCGCTGGTGGGACGCTTGTCCGATCGCTACGGTGCGCGTCGGGTTTTCATCATTTCCTCCTTTTTTTCCGTCCCTGCCTTGCTCGCTTTCGCCAATATGGGGCACGCGGGGCTAGCCATGGCGATGCTGCTTAATACCATCGTCTCGGCGGTCGGCGCAGCGCGCATGACGCCCTGGCTAGAGCTGATCAACCGCAGTATCAATCGCGCACGGCGCGGCAGCTTTATGACGCTGATCGCTTCGGTCCAGCAGCTGGCCGCAGCCTCGGCCTCATACGCTGGCGGTTGGCTGATCGGAGCGAGCAGCGCTGAATTGACTCGGTTCAGCCAGCTCGGCGCCGTCGTTGCCGCTTCGATGGTGCTGTCCTCAATCCTCAGCCTGGTGCTGCGCCCGGTCCCTGAGGGCGACGACGCCACGGCCCTGTGATAAAAGAGGCCATTGGCTACCGACTGCGATGAGTCTTTCTAATACGATGGACATGCTGCCTAATGCACCTTGAAACTTCGCTGCGCGCCCGCCTCGGACTAACGTGCACCTGCGCCACGTGGCTGGCACTTACCTACTGCTTACCGATCGAAGAGCGCGTCCTGCACCCGCTCGGGCCGGCGCTATTTGCGGTAAAAGCCCTGCTAACCTTTGCCGCATTGCTGCCAATGTTGCATGGACTAGGCCACCTCCTGCTGGTGCCACTGCGTCGCCTTGCAGCCGGGTTTGGCGGGCAGAGCGCCCCAGACGATTGCCCTGAGGAGCGACGTTGGCTGCGCCTAGGCTTGCCTGCGCTCCTCGGCACAGCAATCTGCGGGCTCATCACTTTCGTGGTCGGACTAGTGACGCCACCAACACCGTGGCTAGTGATCGTTCTTAGTGCAGCAGGCTTTGCCCTATTTTGCCGTTATCCACCGCAGCTGCCGCGCTGGGTGGACGTATGGCCCAAGACAACATGGGAGCGCCTGCTGCTGCTACTCGTCGCTACCGGTTACGCGTTTCGCCTTGGCGACACTTTGTTTTTTCAGAGCCAAGAAGATGGCTACCTCTACCATTTAAGCCTCGCCGAGCTGTGGCTACGCCACGGCCAAACGGGAGTTCAGCTGGCGAATATCTACTCCGGCTATGCCCTTAATATCGAGCACTACTATTTATGGCTGAAGCTGCTCGGGCGCGGCACCGCCGAGCAAAACGCGCTAGCCCAACTGACGCATCTGGGAATAGGCTACGGGATGTGCTTGGCTGCCCTGCGCGGCCTCGGCGGTCGCTGGCTTGGCGGCGTAAAAACCACGGTGCTACTCGCCTTTTGCCTGCACGGGCCGCTCGTCGCAGCGATCATCCTACCTAAAAATGACGGTTTCCTCGCAGCTAGTGCGCTGACAGCGCTGTATGGCTTGCTGGCGACACAGCCCCTCTATTTCATGGCCGGTGCGGCTATAGCCATGGCGATCAAGCCGACCGCCGGGTTGATCTTCGCCGTTATAGGTGTAACCGCAATCACCCAAAGTGCGCTCAATAAATCTAGTAAGGATCTACCCCGTCGCGCCTGGGCAGCCCGCCTAGCCCATACGCTGCAGCTTTTATCTGCCGGAGTCGTGCTCATGCTCGCTGGGTGGTTGCCGTATGCATGGCGCAACGGCGCGGTGACTGGCGATCCCTTCTTCCCGCTGCTCGGCGAACTCTTCCCTACGCCTTTTGCACCTGGCCTACAGAGCGTGATCGCCGAAGCCAGGCCGCTTAGTTTGCCGCTAGCGGCCCTGCTTCGCTCTCTAGTCATGTGGTTAGTGTCTGAACCGATGGTACTACTAGCCCTCGCTGCCGGACTAGCGGCGCAGCTTAGCCGCGCTTCAAGCCAGGGCACCCTTAGGTTTCTACGTTGGCCCCGCCTGATGCCGCTGCTCGTATTTAGCGTCGGCGGCTTTTGCCTGCTTGAGG
>Ga0315273_10007065_pt1 | contig 14035 bp, 15 predicted proteins | sample YL17G02_0_MG_FD_205753 | JGI IMG/M metagenome (GOLD analysis project Ga0315273, IMG submission 205753) | Sediment microbial communities from Yellowstone Lake, YNP, Wyoming, USA - YL17G02_0 | ecosystem: Environmental > Aquatic > Freshwater > Lake > Sediment | place: USA: Wyoming | collected... | reverse complement strand
ACCTCATCACGTATGACGGCGAATTCCCTGCAGCGACGATCGATGGCCTGCGGCAACGGGGCTACAAGGTCCAGCCGCACGACTGGCCGCTCGGTGACGTGCAGATGATCGTGCGCACGCCTGACGGCTGGGACGCCGCGTCAGACCCCCGCGGCAGGGGCGAGGTGCGGCACCTGCCGCAATAGCACCGGAGATCGGCATTTGACGCGTGGAATTAATCCACCGTTGCAGTTCTAATGCGTAGGCGTATATTCAGGCTGTAGGAGGCTGATTCTCCTCGGTTTTTACCTATCGACGCTTTAGGTAAACCAAAATGTTAAGAGTCAGCTCTAAGGCTCTGAACAAGAACGGTTTTACGCAGTGAGAGGCCGGCCATGGCGGCATATTGGGACGAATTTCACGCGGCCATGCAGCTGCTCGTCGGAACGGGCCAGGTCAAGCCGCGCCTGATTGACGCGTACCGCAGGCACCTTGCGCCGCTGCGCGAGCCGGACCTGCCGGAATCCATTCGCGCACCATTTTCGAGGCTCAAGGCAGCGATGCATGAAGTGCACGCAGCCGGCGGCATGTCGGCGCCGGAGGCCTCGGTCCGCAAGATGTCGGAGAAGGATGCGGCCGAGCATGCGGCGGGCGTCCTCGAGATGTTCGCGGCGCTCTCCGCGCTCGGCGAGCACGAGAGTGCGCCGCGCCTGCGTATCGTCGGCACCGACGACGCGCCGGAGCTGCACGACGTCCCGGCCTTCCTCAGTCGAGCTTGAACTCGATCACGTCGAAGCGCGTCGTTTCCTCGTGGCGAGCCTGCCGCTTGATTGAATCGATCAGCTGCCGCTGATCCCACGGCACGATGTCGTCGGCGAGTTCCTGCACCGCCGGCGCAATCGTGTCGGTGCCGCCGAACGGCTCCAGCACGATGATCGGCTTGTCGAACGCCTTCGCGCAGTGCATCTGGAACTCGACCCAGTCCATGTTCCGGCGATAGAGCGCAGCCGGCACGATCACCACTTCCGCTTCCGTAATCTGCTTGCGCAGCGATTCGCGCTGCGCCTCCTTGTCGCCCGTGGGCCGGACGTCCGGGGTGCTGGTGTTGCGATAGAAGAAGTTGGCGGTGCTTTCGATGTACTCGAAAATCCGGTGGTAATCGTCGTCCTCCGCCCACACGTGGCAGACGAACAGACGGATCGGGTTCTTCTGGGTGACGCTGCTCACAGAGCCTCCGCCGACGTCCTTGGCCAACCGACAAGCTCGGCTGGCCTAGCGTAGCGCATTCGTTTCCGGTTCGCCGCGCCGACCCGTAGAATTGGGGCCTGATGCGCTTTCTGCTCTACAACATCCGGTACGCCACGGGCACGGGCGCGGCTTTCCACCTGCCGGTGCCGGGAGCAGGGTATCTCCGCAGCGACAAGCGGGTCCTGGCCGGGATCACCCGTTTCATCAAGTCCGAGGATCCGGACATCGTCGGACTGATCGAGGTCGATACCGGATCGATCCGGACCGGCAGGGTCAACCAGGCCGAGGTGATCGCGGACTCGCTCGGCCATTACTCCATCTACCAGTGCAAGTACGGCACCAACTCGCTCAACACGTTCGTGCCGATCGTGAACAAGCAGGGGAATGCGTTTCTCGCGGCGCCGCGCGTCGAGGGCGAGCGCTTCCACTACTTCGACACCGGCATCAAGCGGCTGATCATCGAACTCGAGCTCGACGAGGTCTGCGTGTTCCTGGTGCACCTGTCGCTCAAGTTCCGCCATCGCCACGCGCAGCTGCGCCAGGTGTTCGAACTCGTGAAACACTCGCAGAAGCCCGTCATCGTCGCGGGCGACTTCAACACGTTCTGGGGCGAGCACGAAATGTCGCTGTTCATGGAGGCGAGCGGGCTGCGCAGCGCGAACCTCGCCGGACTGCCGTCGTACCCGGCGCGCAAGCCGCGCCTCGAACTCGATTTCATCCTCTATTCGCGCGGCATCGAGATTGATTCGTTCGCGATTCCCGAAGTCACGTTTTCGGACCACCGGCCGCTGGTCTGCGATTTTCACGTCACGGGCTGACGCCCCGACCCGATCCCCGGAGCATCGATGAACACTTCCGCGCCTGCTGCGACTGCGCGCCAATGGACGCTCGACCTCGATGCCGACCGCGTCGCGTGGCTCACCTTCGACAAGCCCGGCGCGAGCGCGAACTCGCTGTCGCGCGCGGCCATGGAAGAACTCGACCAGCGGCTGCGCGAAGCCGAGCAGCAGCAACCCGCCGGTCTCGTGTTCGTGTCCGGCAAGAGCGGCTTCATCGCGGGCGCGGACGTCGCGGAATTCGGCCAGGTGCGCGCGCCCGAGGAGGCCGTGCCATCGATCCGTGCAGCGCATGGCGTGCTCGAGCGGCTGGAGCGCCTGCCCTTCCCGACGGTCGCCGCAATCAATGGCTACTGCCTCGGCGGCGGGCTCGAACTGGCCCTCGCCTGCCGCCACCGCGTCTGCGCGGACGACCCCAAGGTGACGCTCGGCCTGCCCGAGGTGATGCTCGGCATCCATCCCGGTTTCGGCGGTACGGTCCGCTCCGTGCGCCTGGTGGGCGTCGCAACTGCGATGGACATGATGCTGACGGGCAAGAACCTGCGGCCCGACAAGGCGCTCAAGGCCGGCCTCGTCGACGAGGTCGTGCCGGCCGCGCAGTTGCGCGCCGCCGCGCAGCAGCTGGCGCTGCACCCGCGTCCGCGCCAGCGGGCACCGCTGGGCCAGCGTCTGCTGAACCTGCCGCTCGTGCGGCGGCTGGTTGCGGGCAGGATCGAACAGCAGGTGCGCCGGCGCGCGCGGCCCGAACACTACCCGGCGCCCTACGCGATCGTCGACCTGTGGCGGCGCCATGGCGCGAGCACCCGCTCCGGCTACGAGGCCGAGGCGCAATCCGTGGCCAGGCTCGTCTGCACGCAGACCTCGCGCAATCTCGTGCGCGTGTTTTTCCTGCAGGAGCGGCTCAAGGGCCTCGGCGGCAAGGACCTGCCGGCCGGCGGCCACGTGCACGTCGTTGGCGCCGGCGTCATGGGGGGCGACATCGCTGCCTGGTGCGCGCTGCGCGGATTCACGGTCACGCTCCAGGACCGCGCAGCGCAGTACGTGCAACCTGCGCTCGATCGTGCGCGCGCGTTTTTCGACAAGCGCAGCCGCGTGCCGGGCAAGGCGGCGGAGCAGATGTCGCGCCTGCAGGGCGATGCCGAGGGACGCGGCGTCGAACGCGCCGACGTGGTGATCGAGGCGATTTTCGAGAACGCCGAGGCGAAGCGCGAGTTGTACGCGAGGATCGAGCCGCGGCTGAAGCCAGGGGCGATCCTCGCCACCAACACGTCGAGCCTGATGCTCGAGCCGCTGGCGGAAAACCTGGCAGTCCCGGATCGGCTCGTCGGGCTGCATTTCTTCAACCCGGTCGCGCAGATGCCACTGGTCGAGGTGATCGAAACTGCGACCACGGACCCGCAGGCTCGCACTGCCGCGCTCGCGTTCACACGCGCCATCGACAAGCTGCCACTGCCGTGCCGCAGCGCCCCGGGCTTCCTCGTCAATCGGGTGCTCATGCCGTACATGACGGAAGCGATGCTCGCCGCCAACGAGGGCGTGCCGCTCGCGATGATCGACCAGGTGGCCGTGCGTTTCGGCATGCCGATGGGCCCGATCGAACTCGCGGACACCGTCGGGCTCGATGTCTGCCTGCACGTGGGCCGCATCCTGGCGTCGGCATTCGGCGGCCAGGCGCCGGACGCGGTCGCGCCGCTGGTCGCGGCAGGCAAGCTCGGGCGCAAGACGGGCCAGGGCCTGTACGAGTGGCGCGAGGGCAAGGCGATCAAGCCTCCCGTCGACGCCGCGTACCGCGCCCCCGCCGACCTCGAGGACCGGCTGCTGCTGGCGCTGGTCAACGAGGCAATGGCAGTGTTGCGCGAAGGCGTGGTCGCCGATGCCGACCTCATCGACGCCGGAGTCATCTTCGGGTCGGGCTTCGCGCCTTTCCGTGGCGGCCCGCTGCGCTATGCGCAGGAGCGCGGCATCACTGAAATCGTGTCACGCCTCGAGGCGCTGGCCGCACGTCACGGCGATCGCTTCCGGCCCGATCCCGGCTGGGCAGGCTTCGGCCGTTCCGGCGCGGCGTGATACCATTCGCAATCCCTGTTTCCATTGCCTTCATGAGCAGCGACCCGCCCAACGTAGAACCGAGCATCCTGCGTGCCTTCTCGCCGCTGGATGGCCTCAAGAATGAAAACCTGCGGGCGCTTGCCCGCAAGACCATCTTGCGTGAACTGACGCAAGGACGTCTTCTTTTCAAGGAAGGCGATGCCGACAAGCGCACCTACTACCTCGTGAGCGGTGCCATCGAATTGCTCGGGGATGGCCGCATCGTCGGCACGATTCACGGCGGCACGCCGGACGCGCGGCACCCGATCGCGCCGACCCTGCCCCGCCGCTGCGCCGCCCGCGTCGCCTCCGACAAGATCGAATACCTGGCCATCGACAGCGACATGCTCGACGTCCTGATCACCTGGGACCAGACGGGCATCTACGAAGTCGGCGAGCTGCAGGCCGGGAGCGCGTCGCCGGGCGACTGGATGACCACGCTGCTGCAGAACCGGGCCTTCCATCGTGTCCCGCCCGCGAACCTGCAGGCCGTGTTCATGCGCATGCAGCGCATGAACTATGCGGCCGGTGACGTCGTCATCCGCCAGGGCGAAGAAGGCGACTACTTCTACGTCATCGTCGAGGGGCGTTGCGCGGTGAGCCGCGAGACGCCGCTCAACCGCGAAGGCATCAGGCTGGCGGAACTCGGCATGGGCGAGACCTTCGGCGAGGAAGCCCTGATTTCCGGGGCCGGGCGTAACGCCACGGTCACCATGCTCACCGACGGCGTGCTGATGCGCCTGGCCAAGGACGACTTCAACACCCTGCTCAACGAGCCGATGCTGCGGTGGGTCGACCTCGAGCAGGCGAAGGAAATCATCGCCAGGGGCGGGCTGTGGCTCGACGTGCGCCTGCCGAGCGAGTACGAGCACGGCCATCCCGAACCGTCGGTGAACGTGCCGCTCTACTTCATCCGGATCAAGCTCAAGACGATCGACCCGTCGGTGCCTTACGTCGTGGTCTGCGACAACGGCCGGCGCAGTTCGGCGGCAGCCTACATCCTGAGCGAGCGGGGAGTTGACGCGCACGTGCTGCGCGGCGGCATTGCGGCCAAGGATCTAGCCGAATCGCTGCTGGGCAACACCGGCATCAGGTAGGCGACATTCAGCTGTTTCCGGCCGGAAACAAGCGAGCACCGCCCGCTGCTCACATCGTGTGCGTCGGCTTGTCGCCGCCCAGTGCGCCCGCCAGGTACGCCTCGATCTTGCGCTGGGTGTTGCCGCGATCCTGTTCACTGAACTGCACGCCGATCCCGGCCGTGCGCTTGCCCTGCGCGCCCTTGGGCGTCATCCAGATGACGCGGCCGGCCACCGGCAGCTTCTCGTCTTCACCCATCAGGTTGAGCAGCATGAACACCTCGTCGCCGAGGCGGTAATTGCTGCTCGTCGGGATGAACAGGCCGCCGTTCTTCACGAACGGCATGTAGGCCAGGTAGAGCGCGCTCTTGTCCTTGATGGTGAGCGTCAGCAGCCCTGGCTTGTTCGGTTGTCGCGCGGCGGCTGGACCCATTGAACTTGTATGCTCCGTCAGCGGGGCGTTGCGGCTGCCCGAAAATCGAGCAGCACGGTTTCGACCACGAGAGGCGCGGACGCCGAGCCATCGAGCAGTCGACGAGCCTCGCGCAGGCGGTCCAGTACCTGGAACGCCTTGGTTATGTTCAACTCGGCCGCCGCCCTTTGCAATAGAGAACCGGTCCGAAACGTGAGCGGAGTCTCACTGACTGCCCCCACGCCTGATTGAATGGCAGCTGCCAGCCACGCTTCAAGCCAGTCGAGGCGCACCGGCAGGCCATCCCCGAGCATGTCGGCCGCTGCGCGCGTGACTTCGATCCGGCGGTCGAGAAACGCTTCGAGCAGCCCCACCATCTGCTCCTCGAGACCGGCGAAATGCGGCGCGAGTGCCAGCGCCTTGAGCGGCGAGCCTCCGGCCACCGCCAGCAGCCTGGGCAAGGCTTCGCGGCCCAGGGTCTCCGTCAGCCACCGCAGCGCCAGAGCGTTTTCCGGGCGCGCCACTTCGACGCGCTGGCAACGGCTGCGCAGCGTCGCCAGCAACACCGATGGCCGTGCGGTCACCAGCACCAGCACCGTGCGTGGCGACGGCTCTTCCAGCGTCTTGAGCAACGCGTTCTGCGCCGCCGTCGTCATCTTGTCGGCGGGCACGATGATCGCAACCCGGTAGCCGCTGCGCATGCTGGTCATGGCGAGCGACTCGCACACCTCGCGCACCTGGTCGACGCCGATCGATTTCTTGTCTTCCGGCGGCCGCAACCAGTGCACGTCGGGGTGGGTGCCGGCCCGGCTCAACTGGCACTCGGCGCATTCACCGCAGGCCTCCAGCCGCGCGCCTCGCCCCCTGCAGAACAAGGCTGCGGCCAGCGCTGACGCGAAACGCTCCTTGCCCACACCCGCGGGACCCTGCAGCAGGAGGCCATGGGGCAGCCGCTGGGACGCCACCGCGGCGCTGAGCCGATCACAGGCGCCTGCATGCCACGGCAGCAGGTCGATCGGCAGCGGCGCCGAACTGTCGCCGTGGCTGTCACTGCCGCCGGCAGTCTCGTCGTCCGCCTCCTGGCTCATCGGGTGGTCACCGGCGTCAGCAGGCCCTGCAGCGCCACGCGGATGGCCTCCCCGACCTGCTCGACGGCGCCAGACGCGTCGACGACGCGAAAGCGCACAGGTTCGCGGGCCGCGCGCGCCAGGTAGCTTTGCCGCACGCGCTCGAAGAACTCGACGCGCTCGGACTCGAAGCGGTCGGGGCCGTCCGCCCCATTGCGCTCGCGCGCACGCGCCAGCCCCAGGCTTACGGGCGCGTCGAGCAGCACGGTGAGGTCGGGCTGGCGGTGTGGATGCACGATGCGCACGAGCGCATCGATGTCGGCTTCGGGCAGGCCCCGTCCGCCGCCCTGGTAGGCATACGTCGCGTCCGTGAAGCGGTCACAAAGCACCCAGGCGCCGCGGGCGACAGCGGGTTCCACGAGGTTGGCCAGGTGGGTCGCCCGCGCCGCGAACATCAGCAGCAGCTCGCAGGATTGCGGCATCGGCTCCTGGTCGCGCTCGAGCAGGATGCGACGCAGCTGCTCGGCCCGCGGCGTGCCGCCTGGTTCGCGCGTCAGCACGACCTCCACGCCGGTGCTCTCGAGCCAGGCGGCCGCGCGCCTGAGCTGCGTCGATTTGCCGACGCCCTCGCCACCTTCGAACGTGATGAACCTGCCCTGCACCTTGCTTAACGACCCTTGCGGTTCTGCTGCCGGTAGCGCACGAGGTACTCCTTCACTGCGGCCTCGTGCTCCGCCAGAGTCTTCGAGAACGCGTGCCTGCCGTCGCCGGCCCCGGTGGCGACGAAGAACAGTTCGCCGCGCTCGTCCGGTTGCACCGCGGCGCGCAGCGCATCCGTCCCAGGCAGCGCGATCGGCGTGGGCGGCAGGCCCGCCCGCGTGTAGGTATTGTAAGGCCCGTCGCGCTCGAGATCCGAGCGCCTTAGGTTGCCGTCGAACTTCGCGCCGAGCCCGTAGATGACCGTGGGGTCGGTCTGCAGGCGCATGCCACGCCGCAGCCGCTCGACGAAGACGCCGGCGATGCGCGTGCGCTCATCCGGGTGAGCCGTCTCCCGCTCGATGATCGAGGCGAGAATCAGCGCTTCATAATCGTCCTTGAGCGGCAGGTTTTCATGGCGCGTGCTCCATGCGGCCGCGAGTTCCTTGCGCATGCGTTCGCGCGACTGGCGCAGGACGTCGAGATCGCGCGTGCCCTTGCCGAACAGGTAGGTGTCGGGGAAGAAGAGGCCTTCGGGAGGACGGCCATCCTCCCCCAGCGCGCGCATCAGCGCTGCGTCCGGCAGGCCGCGGGTCGCGTGCTCGAGGGCCGGCTCGGCGGCGAGCGCCTTGCGCAGCTCGCGGAACGTCCAGCCTTCGACGATCGTCACCGAGTGCTGCACCAGTGCGCCGCTCACGAATGCCTGGAGCAAGCCACGCGGCGTCGTACCCGGCTTGATCGAGAACTCGCCCGCGCGCATGCGCGAATCGACACCGGTGAAGCGACCATACAGCGCGAGCAGCCGCGGATGGCGGACCAGCCCGCGCGCGGCCAGGTCGCGCGTAACGGCAGTGAGCGACTGACCTGGCTGGACTTCGATGACGACAGGGACCGCGCCGAGCGGCAACGGCTGCGCCAACCAGTGGCGTGCATAGAGCGCTCCGCCGGCAAGCACGATCACGGCGACGGCCAGCGCTGCGAGCAGCGTCCGCCCGGCGGACCTCATTCGTCGGCGGCCTCGATCGCCTCGCGCAGCCGCGCAGTCATTGCACCCGGCTCGAAATTGTTCACGCCCGCGACCCAGCCGACCGGCCGGATGCCGCGCACGGCATTGGTCAGGAAGCACTCGTCCGCCCGCGCCAGGTCGTCGAGCGTGAAATCGCCGACTTCGACGTGGACGCCCAGCTTCACCGCCTCGCGCAACACGACTTCGCGCATCACGCCGGAGACGCCGCAATCGCTGATCTGCGGTGTCAGCAACTCGCCCTGCCGCACCATGAAGACGTTCGCCGCCGTGGCGCAGACGATCCGGTCGTCGGTCGAGCGCATGAGGCCCTCATCGACCGGTGGCTCGCGCAATTCGGCGCCCGCGAGCACCTGCTCGAGACGGTTGAGGTGCTTCATGCCCGCCAGCCGCGGGTTGCGGCCGAGGCGTGTTTCGCAGACCCGCAACGTGAGCGGCCGCGCAGCCTCGGACTCCGAGACCTGCTGCGCCGTGGAAACGACGATGCGCGTCAAATTGGGTTCGGCCGGCGGCGGGTAGCCGCGCGGACCGGGGCCGCGCGTCAGCGTGAGCTTGACGACTGCAGTGCCGAATCCTTCGAGCGCGCGATGGCAATCGGTCTCGATCAGGTCCACGGGTGGGGTGGGCATGCCGAGCCGGTGACAGCCTTCGGTGAGCCGCGCCATGTGTTGCGCGAACCGCCGTACGCGGCCGTTCGACGCCGCCATGGTTTCGAACAGGCCGTCGCCATACTGCAGGCCGCGGTCGTCCACCGACACGCTGCCGCCTTCGACGCCATTCACGAACTTGCGACCGATCATCGTCTTTCTCCCAGCGCGCGCAGGATTCCATTCGCCTTGGCGCGGGTTTCTGCCAGCTCAGCCTCAGGTACGGAGTCTGCCACGATGCCGGCTCCAGTTCGAAATCCGATTTGGCCGTCGCAGACGGTCAGCGTGCGGATCAGGATGTTGAGGTCCATCGCGCCGTTCAGGTCGAGGTACCCGAGTGATCCGGTGTACGCGTCGCGAGGTTCATGCTCGAGGCCTGCCAGCAGTTCCATGCAGCGCACCTTCGGGCAGCCGGTGATCGTGCCGCCGGGAAACACGGCGGCGATCGCCTGGCCCGGCGTGACATCGTCGCGCAGCACGCCGCGCACGTTCGAGACGATGTGGTGCACGGTGGCATACGTCTCTATGGTCATGAACTCGTCGACTTCGACCGAGCCGCCACGACAGATGCGGCCGAGGTCGTTGCGTTCGAGGTCGACCAGCATGATGTGCTCCGCGCGCTCTTTCTCGTTCAGCTGCAGTTCGCTCTTGAGCGCAGCATCGCTGGCATCGTCGCCCCCGCGCGGGCGCGTGCCGGCGATGGGTCGTGTGCTCGCGATGCCGTCCTGCAGCTGCAGCAGCCGCTCGGGCGATGAACTCAGGATCGAGAAGTCCGCGAATTGCGCCAGTGCCGCAAACGGCGCCGGGTTGGCGCGGCGCAGGGCCCGGTACAGGTCGCAGGCTGTCGCACCCGGTGCCAGCCGCGCACGCCACGACCGCGACAGGTTGGCCTGGTAGACGTCGCCGCGCGCGATGGCTTCCAGCACTGCACGCACGCCGTCGAGGAAGACCTGCGCTTCCTGCTCCTGCGTGGCGGTTGCGAGTCTGTCCGGCGCGACGCGAGCGGGCGCAGCCACGACAGCCGCGGCGTCCTCCCGGACCTGCGCGCGCAGCTGCTCCAGCCGGGCCGGGTCGCGCGCGACGATGCGGACCTGCCCCGATTGCCGCTCACGCATGAGCGCGCCGTGCATGCGCCACGCAACGGCGCGCGGCAGCCGCGAGGGCGGCAACCGCAGCGTCGGCTCGATCTCCGCGGCGAGTTCATAGCCGAGGTACAGGAACCAGCCGTCGGCGAAAACACTGCCGCTCGAGCCAGTGGTGCCTGCACGCCGCTCACGCACCACCCAGCGATCGAGCGCGTCGAGGAAGCGCCCGCCGCCCTGCCCGGCCTCTGGTATGTTGCCGGTGAGCGCGCCGTCGGGTGCCTGCGACAACCGCGCACCTGGCAGCGCGAACAGCACGTCGTGGCGGCCGAGCGGCTCCTCCCCGCTCACGCTTTCGAGCAGGACGGGGTAGCGGTCGGGAAAGCGCTCGTGCAGCGCGAGCAGGTCGGCTTCGCGCATGGTCGTGGCGCCGCGCGCGCTCAGTTGGGTGCGCGGAAGATCAGGCTGCCGTTCGTCCCGCCGAAGCCGAACGAATTGGACAGCGCAACGCGAACCGGGGCCTGGCGCGCCGCACCCGGCACGTAGTCGAGGTCGCATTCGGGATCCGGGTTCTCGAGGTTGATCGTCGGCGGCAGCACGCTGTCGCGGATCGCGAGGATCGAGAAGATGGCTTCGACGACGCCGGCGGCGCCGAGCAGGTGGCCGGTCATCGACTTGGTCGAACTGACCGCGACCTTGCTGGCGTGATCGCCGAGCGTGCGCTTGATCGCCACGGTCTCGGCGCGGTCGCCGAGTTCGGTCGACGTGGCATGCGCGTTGATGTAATCAATGTCCGCAGGACTGAGCTGGGCGTCGCGGATTGCGGCGGTCATCGCGAGCCGGGCGCCTTCCCCGTCTGCCGGCGGCGCCGTGATGTGGTGCGCGTCGCCGCTCATGCCGAAGCCGATCAGCTCCGCGTAAATGGTCGCGCCACGCGCCCTGGCGTGTTCGTATTCCTCGAGCACGACGGCACCGCCGCCCTCGGCCATGACGAAGCCATCACGGTCCCTGTCCCACGGCCGGCTCGCGCGTGCGGGCTCGTCGTTGCGCTGGGACAGCGCACGGGCCTGGCAGAAGCTGCCGACGCCGAGCGGAGTGAACGCCATTTCCGCACCCCCGGCCACCATGATGTCGGCGTCGCCGTACTGGATGAGGCGGCCGGCAATGCCAATCGAATGCGTCGACGTCGTGCAGGCCGTGACCAGCGCGATGTTCGGGCCGCGCAGGCCATAACTGATCGACACGTGCCCCGCGGCCGCATTGATGATGCTGCCTGGGATGAAGAACGGCGAAATCTTGCGCGGCGTCCTGGCCTCGAGCCACTTCGCGGTGTTCTCTTCGATCGTGGAGAGACCGCCGATCCCGGCGCCCATGGCGACGCCGATGCGCGCGCAGTTGGCTTCGTTGACCTCGAAACCAGAGTCCTTGATCGCCTGTGCCGCCGAGGCGAAGCCGAAGGGAACGAACGGATCGAATTTCCGCACGTCCTTGGGCGCCATGAAGTCCTCGGCGTTGAAACCCTGCACTTCGCCGCCGATGCGGACAGGAAAGGCGCTCAGGTCCATCTTGGTGATGAGCCCGATGCCGCTGCGGCCGTTGACGATGCCGTCCCAGGCCGTCGCGACGGTGCTGCCGAGCGGGGAAACGATGCCTAAACCCGTGACGACGACTCTTCGCCTGGACAAGCTGGGTCCCCTGCAAGAAAGACTCGGTCAATGTTGCCGGAACCGCCCTCCGTGGCAGCCCGGCACGAGGCGCAGCTCAGGCCTGGCTGCGGCGCTCGTTCACGTAGTCGATAGCCTGCTGGACGGTCGTGATCTTCTCGGCGTCCTCGTCCGGGATTTCGGTCTCGAACTCCTCTTCGAGAGCCATCACGAGTTCCACAGTGTCGAGCGAGTCAGCCCCGAGGTCATCCACGAAGGAGGCCTCGTTGGTCACCTCCTCTTCCTTGACGCCCAGTTGCTCGGCGACGATCGCCTTTACCCGCTGTTCAATACTGCTCATTGTCGTTGCGATCCTTTGGAAGGAAACAAGTGCCGCCGTCCGGGCCTGAGGGGGACGGCATGGGGCGCGTATTCTATGTTAAGCCCGTGGCAGGGGTCCAATGACCCCGAAAAGCCTTTCAGATCATGTACATGCCACCGTTTACATGGAGCGTCTCGCCGGTGATGTAGGCCGCTTCCGGAGCCGCCAGGAAGGCCACGGCGGCCGCAATGTCCTGCGGTGAGCCCAGGCGGCCGAGCGGAACCTGCGCCAGCAGCGCCGTTTTCTGGGTCTCACCGAGGGCGTCAGTCATGTCGGTGACGATGAATCCGGGCGCGACCACGTTGACCGTGATGTTGCGCGAGCCGACCTCGCGCGCGAGGCTCTTGCTGAAGCCGATCATGCCGGCCTTCGCGGCGGCATAGTTGGACTGGCCGGCATTGCCCATGACGGCGATGACTGAAGCGATGTTGATGATGCGTCCCTTGCGGGCCTTCATCATGCCGCGCATCACCGCCTTGCAGGTGCGGTAGACCGCGCTCAGGTCCGTGTCGAGCACGGTCTGCCAGTCGTCGGCGCTCATGCGCAGCAGCAGGCCGTCACGCGTGACGCCGGCATTGTTGACGAGGATCGACGGCGTGCCTTCCGCCGCGTCGACGGCCTTGAAGCAGGATTCCACTGCGGCAGCGTCCGCAACGTCCAGTACCACGCCCCGTCCGGTGATCCCGGCATCCTTCAGGCTGGCGTCGATCGCCTGCGCGCCGGCTGCGGTCGTCGCGGTGCCGATGACGCGTGCGCCTCGCAGCCCGAGTTCGAGGGCAATGGCGCGGCCGATCCCGCGCGTGGCTCCGGTGACGAGGGCCAGTTCACCGCTGAGGCTGCTCATGAGTTGTCTCCACAGGCGACCAGCGCCGCCGCGATCGAGGCAGTGTCTTCGAGCGCCAGCATCCTGAGTTCCGGCCTGCGCTCGATGCGGCGGTTGAGGGATGTCAGCACCTTGCCAGGCCCGCATTCGACGAAAGTGGTCGCGCCGCCGGCGATCATGGCGCGCACCGTGTCCGCCCAGCGCACGGGCTTGAAGAGCTGCTCCTTGAGCGACTGGCGGATGCCGTCCGGGCTCGTGTGCCTGCGGACGTCGACGGTGTAGACGTCGGGTACGTTCGGCATGCGAACGTCTACCGTCGCAAGCTTCTCCGCGAGACGGTCCGCGGCACCGAGCATCAGGCTGCTGTGCGAAGGCACGCTCACCGGCAGCAACAACGCGCGCTTGGCGCCACGCGCCTTGGCCGCATCGATGGCGCGCGCCACCGCAGTGGCGTTGCCAGCGATCACCGTCTGGCCAGGCGCATTGAAATTGACCGGCTCGACGACTTCGCCCTGGGCCGCCTCGCGGCAGGCCGCATCGAGGTCCGCGTCGTCGAGCCCGAGGATGGCCGCCATCGCGCCCTGCCCCAGCGGCACGGCCTGCTGCATGACCTGGCCGCGGCAACGCACGACGTCGATGGCAGTGCGGAAGTCCATGGCGTCCGCGCAGACCAGCGCGGTGTATTCCCCGAGGCTGTGCCCCGCCATCGCCAGGGGGCGCGGGCCACCCTGCTTAACCCAGACGCGCCACGTCGCCACGCCCGCCGCGAGCATCGCGGGCTGCGTGCGTTCGGTGGCGTTGAGGTCGGACTCTGGTCCATCCTGGCACAGCGACCAGAGATCGTACCCAAGCACCTCGCTCGCTTCGGCGAACGTGTCGCGAACCGCGGGTTCGGCCGCGCCGAGTTCGGCCAGCATGCCGACCGACTGGGAACCTTGTCCCGGAAAGACGAAAGCCAGTGACATCGGTGGTGAATCCCCTGCGACCGCCCGGCGGCCAGACACGTGATTATAGCGATGGGGTCGCGCTGCG
>Ga0315273_10007062_pt1 | contig 14037 bp, 5 predicted proteins | sample YL17G02_0_MG_FD_205753 | JGI IMG/M metagenome (GOLD analysis project Ga0315273, IMG submission 205753) | Sediment microbial communities from Yellowstone Lake, YNP, Wyoming, USA - YL17G02_0 | ecosystem: Environmental > Aquatic > Freshwater > Lake > Sediment | place: USA: Wyoming | collected... | reverse complement strand
CTTCCACGTTCGGGCGTATTACTTCACGGCAGGTGCGGGCAGCATCATCTCGCTCGTGGCCTTTTCGGGACTGACCGACCCATACGGATTGATATACCTTGGTGGTGGCATGGCAGCCGTGATGTGGGTGTCGGCCGCGTATCTGCTCTCGAACGCGGACCGAATTGCCGGCCGGGCACTGCGGGAACCGTGGACGGTCTAACAGAAAGCGCACGATTTCCGCTGTTGCGACAGCGCGCCTTACCCGACCACGCCACGACTCCGGTCACTCGGGACAAAATACTTATTTGAAAACTCAAATAAGTATTTTGTCCCCGGAACTGTTATCGGATCGAAAGAAGGGCGCCGGTGGAGTAGGCATTGAACTCCGGGGCGTACATGGACTGGATGGTCGCCGGCCCGATTCGGAAGGCGCCGGTCATGTTGGCGCGCAGCCGGTATTTGAGCGCATACTCCCCCTGCGGCAGCTGTTCGAAGAAGAAGTTGGTGCCCGAGTCCCGAATCTCCTCATACCAGCCTATGCCGAGATCCCATCGATAGCGTGAAACCGCACTCTCGGGTTCGAGGCCCGCTGCGCGCGGATCCCGCAGGTGGATGTATTCGCAGGGGTGCTTCGAACGCACGGAGAGATGCACCTCCACCTCATCACCTGGCGCAAGGGTCGCGCCTTCGGCCAAAGGCCTGAGGACGAACGCACTCCCCGTATTCTCCCTCCGGAAATAGGATCTGGAAACCGAAAGCAGGTCCCCCTGCTCTGTTTCCGGAAGCTTTTCGGTGGAGAAGCTCCACGTTGCCGAAGCAAACATGAGCCCCTTCCCTTCCTTCTCAACGACGACCGTTGCCGAGCCGGGACCGACCTTCTCTCCGGGAATCACCGTCTGATTTTTGCGGCCGGTGTACCGGTCGGGGTCAAAGACGTACCGCACTGTCTGGCCGTTGAGCCGGATCGTGGCATCCTCGCGCACACCCAAAGCCCCTTCCTTCTTGAGGTAATTGGCCAGAGAATACAGAACCTCGGCAGTCGCGCGGGTCGATTTCCAGTGGTTGAGCTTTTTGTTCAGGAACAGCCACTGCACCAGGCCGTCCTTGCGCGGATCCTCCGGGGTGAGTTCCAGCAGGGTGCGCAAGGCGAAGGCGTGTGTCTCGATGGTGTCGTTGTACCAGAGCCAGCCCCGATCTTCGGGAGCCCAGAAGGTTCCCTCGTCGCGCGTGGTCCTGGCTGAATCCATGACACTGGCGAACACGAGCGACGCATCGGCAGACCGGCCCATTCTCTTCATGGTGAGGGCGAGCTGACACTTGAGGTAGGGGGAATGCTGCTTCCAGTGCTTGAAGCAGTGATCCAGAATGGCCTTCCGCTCCTGCGGGGTGAGCGCCTCGCCCATCCATGAGGGATCGGGATAGCAGGTGGCGACATAATTGAGAAAGGTCAGGAACTCCCAGCAGCAATCATCTTTCACCATCCTGCCGAGAAAATCCTCGCGCACCTGGCGCGCGAGGTAATCCCAGCCGCGCTGAACCACGTCGCGAGGCACATCCACGCCGAACTCGGATGCTTTGGCGAAGCCGTACATGATATAGAGCGTCATATACGGAGACGGGGGGCCTCCCGGCCACCAGGGGAACCCGCCGTTGAAAGCCTGGGCCTTGCGCAGCTTCGCCAGCGCCGCGTCGCGCTCCGCTTTCGTGATGTTTGGATTCAAGACGTTGGCCATCCCTTCATCCGAACCGGCTCCCCCTTTGGCATCGATCAGCCAGGGAGTCTCCTCGAGAGCCATCTTCCGGTTCCGATCCGCCGAATCCCAGGTCTCCAACGCCGTGGAGCGCTTCGACATCTCTTCGGCTGTTTTTGCCACCGCGGGATATTTGCCGTAGAGGCTCGCCAGGATTCCGGTGGAGATGAAGCGGTTCAGCGTCTGCTCGGTGCATTCATAGGGAAAGTTGATGAGATAGGGCAGCGCGGAAAGCACGGAGTAGAACAGCTGAGCATCGAGCGTCACCACCATCTGCTCATGCACCAGCGTGGGATCGCCGCCCTGATTCAGATCCGTAAAAACCATTTCGCGGCTGTCTTTGTCCTTGAGGCTGACAAAACGCGACTGGCTCAGATGCATGCGCCCCGGCAGGATGGGAAGCGCGCGCATTTCCCCGTCGCTGGCATTCTCCGCGACAGCGGTGACTTTGAATGTCACCGCTCCGACCGTAGGAGGCGCGACGATGGGGAACAGCACGCTGGCGCCGGCCCCGGCGGCGACGCTGAACGGCAGGCGCGCGCTTTCCGCAGGCAGACCAAAGCGGGTGAGCAGGCTCTGACCGGTGTCTGGGTCCAGGATCTCGAGCACCACATTGCCTTTGAGTTCGCGATCCGAAGCGTTGTTGGTGACAACCTTGATTTCGGCACGATCCCCTTCGCGCAAAAATCTCGGCAGATAGGGGCGGACCATCAGATCCTTGAAGCTGCGGGCGTCTTTGTGCAGCGAGCCGGCGAGCAAATCGCGCGTCACGGCATGAACCCAGATGTTCCAGGCAGTGACGGAGTCCGGGACCTTGAACTCGATCGCGGCCGATCCCTGCGAGTCCGTCAGGAGCTGGGGCTGCCAAAATGCCGTTTCGGAAAAATCCGAACGCATCGTCACCTGCGGTTCCGGCGCCGTCGAGCTTCCCGGAGCGGTTACGTTTTGTGCGGACACCCGGACCTTATCGGACTCGATGCCGGCATCTCTCGACTGCCGGGCAGGTGCGGGAGCTGCCATCGGAACCGCCGCTTCGCTCATTACCCCTCCCGCGACACCACCTACCATGCCTCTGCCGGCTTCACCTTTCGCAAAAAATCGCCTGCCCGGGCCGCCAATGCCGAGCCCCTCGTAAAATTTGACACGGTCCTCCCGCAGATCCGGAAATGCAAGCGGCCGGAAGAGGTCATTCACGATGTACTGAGGATAGGTCTGTCCAAGATTGGTATTGACGGTGAGCATCCTCGTCCGGCTGGGATAAAGCGCGAGCGGATTGGGCGGATTGTGGGGGGCAAAGACGTCGAGGCTTTTATCGTACATGTAGGCGAGCACTTCCGCCGCGCCGGCCTCCACATTCGCTCCGGAGGGACTTTTCACCGTTACCCGCCAGGTTTCCGCCGCGCCGGGACGGATCTTGTCGCGGAAGGTGGCGAGTTCAACCTTGAGCTCCTTGTTGTCCCAGGGAACGAATACGGAAAGATTCTGTTCGACGAACTGGTAATCCCGCAGAGTCGAAAGCCGCACCGAAAAGCCGCCGCGATCCGCCTCCGTGATGGGAATCTCGATCAGCGCCGAATCCCGCCGCGACGTCAGCCTCTTCTGCGCCGTGAGGCGGCCGTCGCGCCAGACCTCAAAGCTGAGAGGCTGTTCCACCAGACCCGAGAGCGCAAGAAAACGGGCGGTTCCGCCCACGTTCGTCGTGGATTTCTCGGCCAGCAGCAATACGGGCAGGGCCAGGTTGGACTTCTCGCCTGCGATCAGCAGTTCCCGGGACGTCCGGTAGGTCTGTCCGAAGTCGTCGGCAGTTTCATAGTAGAGACGATAGGCGCCCGCGGCGAGGTTCGGCAGGTTGAGTCTCGCCCTTCCGTTTCCGTCATGAACCAGGCTTCCTCGTCCTTTCTCGGCATCGTCGGCCCACGCTCTCATGATCGCCTGGTAGGAATATTGCGAACTCCAGCGCGGCCGGAGCAGATCCCCTGGAGTTTGATATGGATCAGCCTTGCCGTCGCCGGCCTTTCTGGACGCCAGATCCGCGGGCATTATCGCTGTCGGTGGCTGCTTCAGAGACACCACTCTCCACGAGCCTTTGCCCGCGCGCGGCACACTGTTGAGATCCGTTCTCGTGACATCAAAACCTGCGGGAACACCTTCCCTGAAAAAACCCGAATCCGCCTCGGCACGGGCCTCAACGGAGACGAACCCGAGGCGGAACCGGCGGGATGCGGAACGAGTCTCTCCCCCTTCATCCATCACGTCCGCGGTCACCTGATAGTTGTAGGTAATCTCCCTGGATTCCCCGGCCTCGCGTTCATCGGCTTCAGGAGTGAAAGTCACGCTGAAAGATCCGTCCGATTTGAGCTCCGCAGTTCCTGTCGCTATCGTTTGAACCCCGGCCGAATGCCGGGCGGCAGGTTCATACCAACCCCACCACCAGGGGTAAACCGGCTCCCGGGTCGCCCGCCATTTCACGGAGCCGTTCACCACGGGAAGCCCGAAGTAATATTTAACCTCCCCCTGCAGCGACGCGGGTTTGTTCAGCCGGAGAGGTGAAGCCGGATCCTTGAACGTGACTTCGAAGGTCGGCCGTTTGTACTCCTCGACCCGCACAAATGCCCTGCCGGTTGGGGAGCTCACAAGGCTCCAACCGCCGAGCATGCGTCCGGTTGGAATCACGAATTCCCCCGCTGCGGTCCCGAAGGCATTGGTGCTGACCGTTTTGGAATCCACCTTCTGGCCGTTGGGATCCATGAGGGAGACCGTAACGGGATTCGAGGGGACCGTGCGGAATGCCGCACCCCCGGGTTGCTCCCGGTAAAGAAGTGCCTTCCAGAAAATCTTCTGTGCGGGACGATAGATGCTGCGGTCCGTGTAGAGGAGTGACAAAGCCCTGGGCCCGGGTGATTGAATGCCGGAAGGGCGAAAGTAGTTGGTCAGAATCGCAAAATCGGAATCCTTCCTGGCAATAAAGAAATAGTTGGTCCGCGCGTTCTCGTTCCCGAAGGAAAAACGCGCCCAACCCTCTTCGTCGCTCACGATGTCGCGCACCTTCTGATGGCGCACCTGGTAGTCATACCGGTACAGACTGACAGTCACGCCGGAGAGCGGATTGCCGCTCTCCCCGGCAACAGCCCGGAGCGCAAGGCTGGTTTCGTTCTCCCATCGCGAAACCAGGACAATCCCGCTGACGACCATTTGGACCGAAAGGATCCGGTTCCCTCGCCCCTCCGAGAAGTCCTTTTTCGCTGAGGCGAACACGGCGTAAGCGCCGTTGGTTTCCATGGGCGGCGAAATAAAAGTCCGGTGCATCTCGTAATCCGGCGTCGCGGGAAGAGCCGCCTCCCATTCGGCCGCCGGCTTGCCGGTTTTCACCAGGCTTCTCAGTTCCTGCGATTCCAGCAGCAGGTTGTACGTCTGCGCCTGCCCGAGCCGTTTCTCGATATCCACGGCGTAGGCCCGGAAGTAAAGAGCCGGCAGGTTTTTGTGATTCACTTCAACGGAGCGCCGGTGCGGCCCGTCGGTGGCCATGCTTTGGATTTCAAACTCCGGCGCCTCGATCTGCTTGAGAATGGAGTTGCATCGTTTGCCTCCGACCGATTCCGGATATGCCTTGAACCCCTCCTCCGCGACGCTGCGGGCCCGGATCAGCTTGCCGGCCTGCTCCTCGCTCTGCACAAACTCGGCCAGCGTCGCCATCCCCATGGCCCACCAGGGGACTGAACGGAAGCGCGGGAGCAGATTTCGCAGGGCGGCTGTGATGGCGGCCCGGTCATCGCTGCGGGTGAACGAAGCGTTCAGCCGGCGCAGCAGCTCCAACCGGGCCTCCAGCGCAGCTTCGCTCCGGCCGCTCGCGGCGTGCCACGTCTCCAGATCCGAGAGAATTGCGCGGATTTTGAGGATCGGGTGAAGCTCGGCGTTCGAAAGCGAATCGCTCTGTCCCGGGTTTTTCGCCGGCTCTGCGAGCAGAGCATTCACCTTCAGGCGATAAAGCGTGTTCGATTCCTCCGGCCGCCAGAAGGAGGTGTCGGCGAGGAGGCCCGCATACAGATAGGAGACAGCGTCGCGCAGCGTGGAGCGGATTCCCTGGGGATAGTTGTTCGGCTCCACATATTCGGCCAGCACCGACACCGGTTCCCTGCCCAGCGCCGCCCGCTGCTCCCACAGTTCCTGATAGGCTTTCTGCGCCTCGGCAAAAATCTGATCTCTGGTCCATGCCTTGAGATCCACTGTGCCCCGAGACTCCACCTTTTCGCGCTGATTCACATCCCAGGAATAGGACTGGTAGTAGGTTACCAGCGACTGGGCGTAGAAAAGGCTCAGGGCCGCCCGCTCGGGATAACTCCGGGGCCAGGCGTGCTCTTTGAACTCCCGCACGGCAGTCTCATAACTGTGCAGCGCGATGTGCAGCTGAACTTCGCGAATCAAGGCTCGGGCCCAGTCGGCTTCGTTCCCGGCCCTCTCGGCCGCCTCGCGAATCTGTCCGACTTTTGGAAGCGCCTCAGCGAACTTCTGCTCGGAGATGAGCCGCTCGACTTCACCCCAGGCACCCGCTTTCTGAGGAGTGCTGTTCACAGAACCCTCCGTCCTGGAGGTCCGCTGGGCAGAAGGCGGGCCGCCATAGAGAAAGATGCTCAAACCGGCAGCCACAATCAGCGTCAAGGGGTTCACGATCCGGTCTCTGTTTGGAATTCCGCTCCGCATACTGCCCTCCCAGGGGAAGCATTCGCCCAAACCAGACTATACCACCTCTGCAACAGCATGAAGGACCCGGGACGATCAAATCCCGGCTTCCCCTCTGGATCTATGACGGTGAGATTCGCCCGTCTTGCGAAAGAATTTCATGTGAGATCGCGCTTTATTGGAAGGAACGCAGAGAACCACTGGGACGCGGATTCACGCGAATCACCGAATGCATGGGGATCGGCCGCAGCACTTCTTGTACTTGCTGCCGCTGCCGCAGGGACAGGGATCGTTCCGCCCGGTGCGCCTCCGTCCTGCAGCGCGCCGATCCTGTTCCCCGATCCATGCCATGACATTCGCCGGAGGCCGTTCCGCATGCAGCTCTTTCGCCATGAATTTCATGAAGGGATCGATGTGGTTGAAAAAGAGTTTGTAACCGGCGCAGAGGTAATTCAACCCGCCCTCGCCCTCCGGCATGTGGATAAACCGATGCTTGGGGCACTCGCCGTTGCAGGCGAAGCGGACCTCGCACTCCCGGCAACAGCGGGGAAGCGTGTCGAGCTTGTCCTGCCCGAATTTCCGCTGCCGGGCGCCCGACACCATGGAACGCAGCGGGCTCTCCATGATGTTGCCCAGGCGGTTTTCGGGGTAGACGTAATGGTCACAGGAATAGACGTCGCCGTTGTGCTCGATCACCATCGCATCGCCGCAGGTGCGCCGGAAGACGCAGAGGCTCGAATCCATCCCCACCCACGCCTCGAGCGCGACATCGAAAAGCTGGACGAAGCAGCGCGCGACGTCGTTCCTCACCCACTCGCCGAAAATGGCGCAAAGGAACTTTCCATACTGGAGCGGCTCGACCGACCACTCGGAGACGCTCGCCGGTTTTCCGGAGTCGGGCGAGATCAACACCAGGCCCTCTGCGGTCGGAGACGCCGCAATTCGTTCCACGATGGGAATGAACTGCATGAATCCGCTGCCCACCTCTTTCAGAAAACGGTAAACCTCGAGGGGATGCTGGGAATTGTGGCGCTGCACCACGCTCAGCGTGTTGAATTCGACGCCGTGCTTCTTCAGGCAGCCGAGGCCCCGCATCACCTTGTCGAACGAAGGCGCCCCTCCCTTGTCCACCCGGTATCGATCGTGCAGCTTCTTCGGACCATCGATCGACAGGCCGACGAGGAATTGATTTTTGGCCAGGAATTCGCACCACTCGTCGTCCAACAGCACTCCGTTGGTCTGCAGTCCGTTCTCGATGCGCCTCCCGTCGGCATATTTCGACTGCAGGGCGATTACCTTGCGGAAATAATCCACCCCCAGCATTGTCGGTTCTCCGCCTTGCCAGGCAAAGTTGATGACCGGGATTTGCTGCGATTGAATGTATTGGCGAATGTAGGACTCCAGCACCTCATCGGGCAGTGCCCACGAGGCTCTGCCCGATGCGCCGGGGTAGAGATTTTCCTTTTCGAGGTAGAAGCAGTACTTGCAGTCAAGATTGCAGATCGGCCCGATGGGTTTGGCCAGCACGTGGAAACCTGACAATGGCCGTTGTTGCGCTTCCTGCATGCATGAAGAGATATCAAATCCGGCCTTTGCTGAATAGCACAAACCGTCATTTTGCGGTCTAATTGTATAATGGGTTCGCAGTGTCCGTTCGCAGTGTCCGTTCGCAGTGGCATGCTATACAGAACGTCATAAATGATGCCGCGAGCGAAGGATGATTTCGGACGTGCAACAATTTGTGGGAGTGTCTTCAAACGATACTTTTGAGGCCCGAAGGGCCGGTAATGAATAGGCCCGGCCGTAAGGCCGGGATTCGATTCCGGATGAAATTTTAGCGCTGAAGGCGCGGCACTATTGAGATATCAGGTGCCGCGCCTCCTGCGCTCCATTTCTCTACAATTCCTATCCCGGCGTGCGGCAGAATTTATCTCGCTCTGTACAATCTCGAGGGACTGCACACTAACGCTGCGAACTGCGAACTTCGGCCTCTGGTTTGGATGCGGTCTCGTGGTTGCAGTCAGTCTTTGTACTTCTGTGCAGAGCTTTTATCCTGGCCTGCCGGATGCGGAAGGAAAAGGCAGGCGAGGAAGCCCGTCAACGGCAGGAGGGCGGCGATCCAGAGCACCGCAGGCAGCCCGAAACGATCGGCGACCCAGCCCATCACGGTCACACCCAGGCCGCCCGCTCCGATGGCAAATCCCGCGATTAAACCGCTGGCGAGACCAGGGCTCCTCGGCAGGTACTGCTGGCCCAGCACGACCGTTACAGTGGTGGTGGACAGAAGCACCGCGCCAAAAACGCCGAGCGCGGCGATTGCCGGGTTCCCCCGAAGTAGAAGCGTCGCCACACCGGGAAGGATGGAACCGAGGAAACCCCAAACTATGAAATTGCGCGTACCCCAGCGATCCGCCAGGGGACCTGCCGCGATTGTCCCCAGCGCTCCGGCGCCCAGAAAGACGAAAAGCACGGGCCCCACCATCCGCGGCGCGGCTTTCAGGTAGTCAATGTAATAGAAGGGGAGAAATGTCATGAAGCCCAGTTGTGTCCAGGACCGGATCATCACGATGAAAATGAGCAGGCTCATGGCCCGCGGCATGTTCTTCCCCTCCGCGGCTTGGGCAGAGGTCGTGCCCGCAGCGCCTACTTCCCGGCCGAGCCGCGGCAGCACGACCAACAGCGTGACGCCGACAAGGAGAGTGGGCAATATCATGCCCAGGCTCCCGTACATGCCGAAATAAGTGATCAGCAGAGTGAGCAGGGGCGGTCCCAGCGCGAAGCCGAGGTTGCCGCCGAGCGAAAACCATGAGACAGCAGTCGCCTTGCGTAAACCGGCCGCATCCGCCACGGTCTTGAAGCCGAGCGGGTGGAAGGAAGCAACACCCAGTCCCATCAGGCCGACGAGCACCAGCAGGAGCGGGTAGTGCGGGGCCACGCCCGTCAGACCAAGCCCCAGTCCGGAGAGAATTATTGAAACCGGAATCACCCACCGGCGCAGATCACGATCGGCCAGGTATCCAAAAATGGGCTGCACCACGGATGAAGTTACGTTCGCCGTCAGCACCAGTGCGCTGGCTGCAAAATAGGAAAGGTGGAGGGCAGCTTTCAAGTGCGGAAGCAACGCGGGCAAAGCACCCTGGTTGATGTCGACCATCAAGTGCCCCGCAGCCATGGCGGCAATGAATTTCACGTTTGCCCTGGCCAATTTAATCCTTTCCCATGACACGAAGGTGAACCGGAACAGGTCCAAGCCGCCGAGACTGTTTCAAAGCCCGCAAAAGTTGGCTCCCCGAGCCAGGCGGAATGGGCGCCCGCTCTCAATGACTACTGCCCGGCAGAGCCGCGACCGTCAGGGAGCGGTAAGACCAGATCCCTCATAAGAATAGTCGTCAATGAATGGCACAAACAGAATCATAGGTGCGCCGTCCCCGCTCCGCGGGACAAGCGCGGCGGCCGGCGCCGCCTATCCTTGGATGCATGAAAGTGAGTTCATTCGACAAGAGTGTACTGGCCGATCGTGGCCGGTCCGTCGACCAGAGAGGCCATGGCTGCGAATCCCGCGGTGATATGAGGCGTCTTCAGGTGGGCGTCCAGTGCAGCCTCATCCACCCAGCGTTCGTAGAAGGCGAATGCTGCCGGATCGCTATTATCGACGTGAAGATCGTACTGAATGCAGCCGGACTCATTCCGGGTCGGCGCCACAAACTTCTTCAGCACCTCCCCCAATTGCTGTTCCTTCCCGGCCTGCGCGCGTGCTGTGGCAATGACAACAAGCATTTCATTCCTCCCCATCGGACTTGTGGCCTGTCTCAATTGAATTGCCGGTGGCGTGCCTCAGATCGCCGAGTATCGAAGCCCCGAAGGGGCGGACCAGGAAAGCCCAGGGTTCCGGATTCCGCTGTCGCGGGATCCGGAACCCTGGGTAAATGCAGGGTCTATCAAGCCCTAGAGGCGACAAATAATTCAGGACCTCGAACAAGTGTCGCCCTTTCAGGGCTCAGCATTTATGCCCATGCCAACCCAGGGCTGCGGCTCGCTACGCGGCCTCCGCCCTGGGCTTTTCTGTTCCGCGCTTTCAGCGCTCCTGACGACATACCTTCGTTCTGCACCACCAATTCAATTGTTACAGGCTAGATTGCGAATTCCGGCATTCTGAACACGCTTTATTTAGCTGTCGGATCAACCGGGCAAGGTTGAAATCCGCAGTGTCAGGTCGCAGTCGTTCAAAAAAGTAACACTCCACTGCGAACGGACACTTTGAACTTAGCTCGTGCAATCCAATACCCTCGGCTAACGCAGATAGGATTCGCGATAGGCGCTCTCCGAAAGCGGAATCAGATAGCTCAGCGGATCCGCGACGATTTTCGCGCGCGCTTCCGCCAGCGTGGAGGCGCCGGCATAGCTCACCGACGATGCCAGGTGGCCGCGAATGCGCTGCAGGACGTCGATCACGCTCCCCTTGTAAGGGATCTGCATTTCCTGACCTTCCGGCGGCGTCGCCAGCGCATCGTCCCGGACCGGCTGATCCTCCGCATCATAGAGCGCCTGCAATACGGCCTGCGGTGACGTCATTCCGCGGTAGATCTTCTGCTTCTGGCCCGTCGCCGGATCCACGATCACATGACCCGGCGCTTCGTCCGTCCCGGAAAGCATCGCGCCCACCATCACCGAAGATGCACCGCAGGCGAGCGCCAGGAAGATATCCTTGTCGCTCCTCGTGCCGCCGTCAGCGATGATGGGAATCGAGTCCCGGACCGCATGCCAGACTTCGCGGACAGCCTGGAGCTGGGGTACCCCCGCGCCCGTCTCGAGCCGCGTTCGACAGCCGCGCCCCGGGCCGATCCCGACCTTGATGCCGTTGACGCCCAGGTTCTTGAGGAACAGCGCGCCTTCGCCCGTTCCTACATTGCCGCAGATCAATTCCGCATCTCCGATGCGCCGGCGAAAGGATTCGACGGCCGACTTCATACCTTCGGAGTGGCCGTGGGCGATATCGATCACCAGGAGATCGGCGCCGGCCTGAATCAGTTCCATCGCGCGCTCCAGATAATCACCGCGGGCGCCGATGGCGGCGCCGACGAGGAGGCGTCCCTTGCTGTCCTTGCTCGAATACGGTCTCTGCCGGCTGAGGATCAGGTCCTTTTTCGTGATCAGGCCCTTGATCACACCGTCGGGTGTCACCAGCGGCAGTTTTTCGATCCGCTTTTCGAAAAGAATTTTTTCGGCCTCGCCCATCGTGATGTCCGGCGCCGCAGTCACCAGCCGATCGGCGGGAGTCATGAACTCCTCGACCCGCCGGCTTTCGCAATCGTCGGCCCAGGGCATGTCGCGGTTGGAGAGCAGACCCGCGAGCCGCAGGCTGGTCGGGCCCTCCGCGATCAGGATTCCGGTGATGTGATGCTTGCGCGTGAACAGGCGGGCTTCGCGGATGGTGGCGCCCCGCGGCAGGCACAGCGGTGTCTCGACGATATAGCCATGGCTCCGCTTCACCTGGCTGACTTCCCTCGCCTGGTCGGCGATGGACATGGCGCGGTGCACGATGCCCACACCGCCTTCCAATGCCATGGTTTTCGCCATCGCGGAGCCGGTGACACTGTCCATGTTCGCGGAAATGATCGGCAGTGAAAGACTGTGGTGCGCGGACAGTGCCAGCGTCAGGTCGACCTGGCCACGGCTGGCCACCACGCCCGGTTGCGGCCGGAACAGGAAATCGTCAAAGGTCCTTCCGACAAACTCTTTTTCCATGGATTTCACTCTCCCGCCAGCTGCTTCAGCTGCTCTTCGGTTATCTGAGCGACGCCGATTTCCTGCGCCTTTTGCAGCTTCGAGCCGGGGTCGGCGCCCGCAAGCAGGTAGCTGGTTTTGGAGGAAACCGCGGAGATCACCTTGCCGCCGCGGCTTTCGATGAATTCGGTCGCCTCTTTGCGGCTGAGCGTGGGCAACGTGCCGGTCAGGACGAAGGTCTTGCCGGAAAACGCCCCATCGCGCGGCCCGGATTCTTTGGCGGCGAGGAACTGAAGCCCGGCATCCCTGAGTTTTTTTACCAGGACGCGGTTGTCCTCGACATCGAAATAACTGCGCACGCTGTGCGCGATTTCAGGCCCGATGCCCAGGACGGCGGATATTTCCTCTTCGGATGCCGACTCGATCGCATCCACGGCGCCGAAGTGGGAGACGAGCAACTCTGCGATGCTTTCGCCCACATGGCGGATCCCGAGCGCAAACAGCACTCTCGAGAAGGGCCGGGTTTTGCTCTGTTTGATGCTGTCGATCAGATTTTGAATCGATTTCTCTTTGAAGTTGGGCAGGCGCGCGAGCTGTTCGTCCTTCAGGTCATAAAGGTCCGCGGCATCCTCGACCAGGCACAGATCAATCATTTTCTCCAGGGTCTGTGGTCCGAGGCCTCGGATATCCATGGCTCCCCGGGAGACGAAGTGCTTCAAACCTTCCAGCCGCTGCGCGGGACAGAGCGGATTCCGGCAGTAGGCCATGGCCTGGTCTTCTTCGCGCACAACCGGTCCGTCGCAGATGGGGCACTTCGTGGGGTAGCGGAATTCCTTCTCCTCCCCGGATCGCTTCTCCAGGAGCGGACCGACGACCTGGGGGATGACATCGCCGGCGCGTTTGATAAAGACGTAATCTCCTTCGCGGATGTCCTTTCGGCGGATGTCGTCCTCGTTGTGAAGCGTCGCGGTGCGGATGGTGACGCCGGCGAGCTGCACCGGTTCGAGGATGGCGTAAGGATTCAAGGCGCCGGTCCGCCCCACGTTGATTTCGATTTTAATCAGCCGGGTGGTGGCCACCTGGCCCGGGAATTTGTAGGCGATGGCCCAGCGCGGCTCGCGGCTGACCGCGCCCAGCCGTTCCTGGTAGTCCAGGCGGTTGACCTTTACGACGATGCCGTCAATCTCGTAGTCAAGCGTGTCGCGCTTCTCCTGCCACTCGTGGCAAAAGCGCAGGACGTCATCGATCGTGTCCTGGTGGCGGCAGTTAGGATTCACCGGGAATCCCCAGCCGGCCAGCCGTTCGAGGACTTCCATCTGGGTCTTGAGCTCCATTCCCTCGATATGCCCCAGCGAGTAACCATAATAGGCCAGAGGCCGCGCCGCGCATGCGCGCGGATCAAGCTGGTGCAGCGCGCCGGCCGCGGAGTTGCGCGGATTGGCAAAGAGATTTTCGCCGGCGGCCGCGCGCTCTTTGTTTGTGCGGTTAAAGGCGGAGATGGGCAGATAAACCTCGCCGCGCACCTCCACCAATGGCGGGATACCGTTTCCATCGCGCAGCTTGAGCGGAATGGAGCGGATGGTTTTTAGGTTAGCGGTGATGTCTTCGCCCTCCACGCCGTTGCCGCGCGTCGCACCCTGGACCAGGAGGCCGTCCACATAGGTCATTGCGACCGCGCTGCCGTCGATCTTCAGCTCGGTCACGAAGTCGATTTCTGTTGTTTCCAGGAGGCCGGAGATGCGCTTGAAGAAGGCACGCAACTCCTCCTCGTCGACAATCTTGGCCAGGCTGAGCATGGGCCGTCGGTGCTCGACCTTGCGGAACCGCTCCTGCGGTTCGGCGCCCACGCGCTGGCTGGGGGAATCGGCCGAGGCGAGTTCGGGACATTCGCGCTCCAGATCCT